>Ga0307515_10022885_pt1 | contig 10991 bp, 8 predicted proteins | sample 17_EM_MG_FD_194513 | JGI IMG/M metagenome (GOLD analysis project Ga0307515, IMG submission 194513) | Populus trichocarpa ectomycorrhiza microbial communities from riparian zone in the Pacific Northwest, United States - 17_EM | ecosystem: Host-associated > Plants > Roots > Unclassified | place...
CGAATTAATGTACGTATTTTACTGAAAGTGAAATTATATTAATCAATGTTCCGTCACTACTCTTTCTCTTTGGTGGTTGAAAGAAGACTAATCAGAGACTATATATATATATATATATATATATATATATGCGCTTGGCCAATGGGCCCTACGGTTCAATGGCATTGAGCTCTTTTTCTTTCAACCGAAAAAAGGAAAAAAAAAGACAGATTTTGAAATTACTTTTAAAAGACAAAATGTCAGGAAAACAAAATGGTTAATAATGTAAATGAATTATGATTTTATTTGGGGAAACGGGAGCATCCATGCAGGAAACGAACAAGCAATGATAGAGTTCGAGAGGTCATCTTCTTGTTATAAAATCCTCAAAAGCTCGAGGTGAAAAAATAAGCAAGGGAGAGGAGAGAGCTAGCTAGCTAGTCAAGTTAAGAGGCAGAAAACAAGAATGTCTTCCAGGAAGAAAAAGAAGGCAGCTCTTTATGAGAAGTTACGTGCTGCTACCAATTCTAATGCTGTAAATGCCCGAACCCGGCCTCTTCAAGCTTTAGTTTCAGTTTTTCTTTTCTTTCCTCCCTCTCCCTTCTTCGTTCTTCTTCTTCTACTTTGTTTTCTTCTTCTTTCTTTTCCAATCTTTGGTTACTTATTTTGATATTTTCTCTTCTGCAATTGGTGATTTTGGCAGATGAACAAAACCTCAATCATAGTAGACGCGTCAAAATATATTGGAGAGTTGAAGAACAAGGTGGATAGGCTAAAAAAAGAAATCGGAACATCTTCAACCCCCCAAAATTCATTACCTGCGGTGCGAATATAAACTACAATTCCCTTTATCTGTTCATTTATTATATTTTCAGTTCTTATTAATTCCTGAAAAGCTTCCATTACTAGCCCATGTAATAATACTTCATTATTTTTCATACTTCAGCAGGTCACAGTGGAAAACCTAGAAAAGGGTTTCCTTATTAATGTATTTTCAGGAAAGAATTGCCCTGGATTACTTGTCTCCATACTTGAAGCCTTCGAGGAACTAGGCCTTGATGTGCTTGATGCTAGGGTTTCTTGTGAAGACAATTTCCAACTTGAAGCGATTGGTGGAGACCAAGTAAGAATTAAATTACTTTCTTTCCTTTCTTGGATCGACATTCTTCCTCTTAGCACACCACTTAAATTAAGGGAGCATATCTTTTTTGCAAGTATATTAAATGTTGCTGATGTTATATATATGCTATAAATGTCTCAAGCATCATTCTCAAAATTAATAAATAGTAGTCTAGACAAAAAAGACTGATCTCACGTGTGCAACTTAGAAACAAGCTGGCTTGAACCACATATTTTGGAGCTTTCCACAGTACACCAGAATGGGTGGACAGCATTGGAACACAATATATAGCTATCCATTGAGCAAGTTCATGGGACAAATTAATGTCATTAATTAGGATTAATCCATGCATCTATGTCTATTTTGGGTTTGTTGGCTTATAGCAGTGGCTTCGAGTTAATGGTTTCGGTCCATTCTCTTTTAGCTAGAGTAGAGAACTCTTAGGGGGTATAATTTTCATGGGTGTGAGTGTCTATCCACAGTCCATTCCAAGCCAATCTTAAGAAAGGGATAAGCAACGCTCATTTTCCTCCTTTAATTTCTGGAGTTTTATTTATGAATTTCAGCTTATATATATAAGCAATTCATGCATCTAGCTATATTTGATAGGAAATTGTTTAATTAATTCTTCAATAAAATATACTTCATGATTTTGCAGAACCAAGGCCATGATGCTCAAGTAGTGAAACAGGCAGTGCTGCAAGCTATCCATAACTGGAATGAAGGCAGCTAGCTAGTGAGCAAGAATGACCCAAATATTTTCTTCCCCTATCTTCCTGTACGCTACTGAGAAATTGGGAATTTGTATATTGAATTTCAAGCACACTAGGCAGTCCTAATTCCAAGTTAGTAGTCAGTCAAAATGTGCAGCAATGGGATTCTGGTAATTAATTTTCAGTTTTTAATTAAGCAACTTTTACCTTCGATGATCTATACATATATTTGAGCATAAAATGCTTAATTAAAATCCGTATGATTGGTTTCAGCTAATTAAGGAGCTCTTTGGCAAGATCATTCTGCTTGTATCAATAGTTTATTGTTCGTACACACACACACACACATCAAGCTGATTTGCTTAAAACAACTGATGAACTGTGCAACTAAATGCAACTTGCTAGCTTTCCTAAGAAATATCCAAGCCAAAGTTCTCGTGTATGAACAACAACAAACGTAAATTTTGTCCCCTGTTGTGTGTGAGGGAGACTTAAGAGTATATAAATCTCTATAATTACACAGGCCCTTAATTTAGTATAGAGTTAGGCTAGTGTTCTGTGCTTAACCTTATGCTACGGAACATTCTTTCTTTGTTGAGAAAGATCAACCCAAGGCACATCTCAAACTAATTGGTTCTCTACAACTAATAATTTAATGTTCAGTAGCATAATGACGTGCTTTAAACCTTTTTTTAAGAATTAAAAAAAATTAAATTGTTTGATAGTCACTCTTTAACTTCTTAAAACAAGAATTCTAAAATAATATTTTAACCAAAAAATCCTTAAAAAAAAAAAAACTAAGTTAACAGGTTACATTGTTGAGCTTCTTGTAAAGTTTTTTTTTTTAAAAAAAAAAGATAAATAATAAGTTCTCAAACGTACTATTAGAATAATTTAGGAATTTTAATGAAACATGAATTAATCTAGAAGAAAACTTAAAAACTGGAAAACATATTTGTCTAATAAAAATATCATAAACTTATTCATCATTTATCTACTTTTCCATCATGATCACAAAATTGACATATAAATGTCCATAGGGCTTCTAACCAATGAGTTGGTGAATGGTGGATATTATTTGCAAACCCTAACCTTAACACTTAGATAATATCCTGCCCAAAATTATTAAATTACTGGATTTGGTATCCTTGAAGTGGAAATAGAATCTCGAAGCCCTAATATTTCACCATTAGCAGCTTAAAAATTGGATAATTCAAGAGCATCTTGAAGCCCAAGATTAAAGGCATTGTTGAGTGGCTTCGGCCTTTCGTAGCTCACATTGGGATCTTTGAAATATAATCTAGTTAAGAACACAGGCTCGAAACAAAAGGCTATGGTTTTGGGCTGGTCTTTATGTTGGTGTTAAGAACCATAAACAAAATCTAAAATTAGATTTAAAAAAAAAAAAAAGAATTAATGGGTTGATGAATAGGTCATCGATCAACCGAGTTTTTAATTGGGTTAATTTAATTTTTTTTATTATTTATTTTCAACTTGAAACGCTCCAAGTTCTAGTCAGTAAAGTCTCGGGTTAACTTTTCAAGTTGATCCAAGTTTTAAAATAATACTTTATTCAAGTAACTTATCGAATACATGAAAAGATAGGTTAAAATGTTTCGAAAAAATTTCAAATTTGTTGTTTTATAAGGTTAAGGGTTTGGCATCTTGGATTATTTATAAAGGGTAATATTGATATGCAATAGCTTTTTAAAAAAATATTTCTTTCAATGTTAGAAATTCTAATGTTAGGGAGAAATTATATTAACTCTAACTATTTGTTTGATTTTTTTCGAAAAAAAAAATCTGGGTTTCGGCCAAGAACTAGTTGGTTGTTCAGTAGATTTTGATATTATAGTAATTTTGAATAAGAAGCTTGTTCTTTTCTTGTCTTTTTTCCTACAAATTATCTATGACGACTAGATTTTTTTCAAGTCCTTTTCGTTTAACTTTCCAAAATCTACATGTTGGATCTTTGATCACTCTTTTGCTCTTTGCATTGCATATCAATCAGAAGAATTTGGATTTGGCTGTATAAGATGTTCATGCTCACCCGATTAATTATGGGACCTTTTCCATAAGCTTGTTGATAAAAGAATTTTGCTTGAATTAGCAAGCAAGCACAACAAATTTTTCTTTCCCTTGCATAAACGAAAATTTGATTTCAACTATACCAATGGTGTTAAAAAGAGATGAATACTTGTCCTATATATGAACATATCAGCTTGTAGAAATGAACCAAAATTGTTTCTTTTTCTTCCCCTCTCTCTATAAGCAGAAAGAATTGCAAATACGGTCATGAATTCTCATGAGAAAAGAATCACGGGCAGAATAACCAGTCCTAAGTATTGTTGTCAGAGGCAAGCACGTTTCTTCTTCTTCTTCTCTGAACCAAATAATACCCAAGCCCTCCAAAAACAAGCAGGATGATGAAACCATCAATCACTCCTACCATGACCAACACCCATTTCTTCACATTTGATTTCCCATGGGAAATCTGGGTTCCTTTTGGAACCTTAACCATGTAAGTCAATCCTGTTCCCCTTTCAACCTGCTTAACACCTGAGACCAGTCCATAAGTAAAGCATTCTCTGAAGCTTGTGCCATCCTCGCCAGTAGAATATAATGCAGCAGCACATTTACAATCTTGTAGGCATAAGTCTTCACATACTTCTTTGCTAACATTGACCCTCTTAGGAGCAGTCCTTAGAACACTACTTACACCACTTAGTTCAAGCATTTCCTGCTGTTCTCTGTCACAAAACCCTTCAGAAAACCCCCCATTGCAATCTGAACCAACCCCTTTTTTCGCTGTCAACAGTCGGATACATGAGCAAGCATTGGACAAGGTACAGATACCATAAGGTCTACAAGCTAGAGGAAGATCACATGTAGTATTGAGTGCTTGAAAAGCAGCCTCAAAACTTCGTTTCTCCGGGGAGTAAAAATACAGCCCCATGTTTCCTGTTTTATTCCCCAGTGCTAAGAATCTTAGGGGTTGAAATTGCATCCCGAATGATAAAATCTGCGCAATTTTCTTGTATTTATCATTGAATATTTCTAACCCTTTTGAACCTAATTCAATAAATGTGATGTTTCTGTTCTTGGTAGGCTGAAATTCCCAGTAAGAATAGTTCCACTTACCAGAACTCAGGTAGAGAGCAATCTTGTTGTGCTGAATCTCAAAAGAATAGAATGCTGTTGAATTGGTAGGAAAAGATGTCAAGCGAGTGGCCACATTTAGTCTCTGTCCCCATAGCATTACATCAGTCGGAAAGTTGAAACTCTGCCACTTTATCCGGTTCAAGGCATCAACAAGGACTAAATTGCCCGTCTTCAGAATCTGTAGTCTCTGCAATGAAGGGGAGAGAACAGAAAGATTAGTTGCTAGAAAACATGTGCGGTGATTTGTATTTTTTCAGGTTTTGCTGATGATTCTTTTACTATTAATGTTACCTCCACACCTTGTCCTGAAGTCCCTGTTCGCCATCCGATTCGATCATTCGAACCTTTCAAGTGTAAATCTCCATCCTTTGTCAGCGCAAGCACACATGTATCAGAAGTGTAAAAATGAGAATAATGGCCAGAATTCCACACCTTAACATCTCCAAGAAAGACTTCCAAGGAACATGAATATTTTCCTCTAATTGGTTCAACACTCAATGCTACTCTAAAATCGGGCTCCATTTGGTCAGTCTCCATCAGAAATGCTCTTCCTAGTAATTCCACACTGTACTCACTAGGTACTTCTACTGTGAGGCTATAGTCAATGTGAATGTATGTTTTGCAATAGACCTGATAAGCCAACAGAAGAACAAGAAAAACGAGCTGATGGAGCTTCATGACAGGAAAATTGCAAAATCTGAATTTTCACTTTTGGTGCTAACCTTTGCTTTTCCCTGGCAAAAGGGTATTATTTTACCAGGAAGAAGTGATGAAAAAAAGGAAAAAGAAAAAAGCTGGGCATGAGTGTGGAACTTTCCAAGTTCCAGCCCACTACCAAAAAGGATATGTGCCTTCATTTTGCCCATTATGCACTATAAGTGTAAGTGGGGTTACTGATGGCATTATGCTGGATAGCTTGTTAATTTTGGTTACTTATACAAAAAAGCAGCCCACTGAAAGGTTGACGAGGCACAGGCTGTCCCATGTGAGAGGGTTTTAGGAGTGTCTTATTATGATGATATTTCATCCTAGCATTAGTACTTTTACCGACCTGGACTCCATTTTGTTTATATGTTTAAAAAGTTTTTTTATTTTTTTTAAATTAATATTTTTTTTATAATTTTATATTATTGTGATGTGTCAGTTTTAAAAATAAATTTTTAAAAAATAAAAAATATATATTATTTTAATATGTTTTCAAATAAAAAATAATAACTATAACAATTTCAAATACTTCTTTAATATAATATTTATAAAACCTCACCGGTCACCGTTGAGTTTAAAAAATTCAATTTAATCTCCACGATCAAATTATAATTGATTTTAAAAAGAAAAAAACAAATTTATTCTGATTTTTTTAGTAAAGAATCCAAACAGGATCTAAAACATGGGTATGAAATTCATACTATTTTTGTAATATCTTCTTGTGATTAGTTTATCTATACATCATTTTCATTTTATAAAAGGAAAACGGATTCTAAGGTGGGACACAGACTTATCCAATTTTGCTGGGTAAATCGATTGCTTCTTGCAATCTGCTCTGAGTGCGCAGGGGGACTCAAAAAGCCTTTTTGAGTGGGTTCTGGAAAGAGTGGTGAAAGGTGCTTGCAACTTGTAATAATGAAAGATGAGCCATTTGTAAAGTGGTTTGTGTGCTGACAGTGCTCTCACGTTTGAATGATGCCATGCCCTAATGCGTATCAGCGTTTCACAAGTGCTGCTGCTGCCATGCCCAGCAATCGGAGGAAAAGTTGCAGGTTTCCATGATGGTGTGTTCTTGGAGATATCATTTTGGGGTTTTAGTGGAGTGAGAGTATGCCGGAGGCTCTGTACATGAAGGCCCGGTTTTATGATGTTGCTTAAACTGAATTCTGCACAGCACCAAGATTTTGCTTAAATAGTAAAAACCTTAAAAAGGAACCACATAATCATTATTTTTATGCGCGATTTGATTGTTTGATCTAACAGTCCTAGAAATCTGTTTTGTTCGTTTTTAAGAATAAAAATAATATAAATATATTTAATTTAAGGGGCAGGAATGAATATAGAAATAAAAATAAATAGATAATTTAGAGTGAATTTATGTTTTTTTCAAAAAAAACAGGAGGTATAAATTTGGTAATGTGGGTGAAAATATGTTCTTAAGATTATTTATATACGAATAGGCTTGTTTTTAAAAAATATATTTTTATTATAAAAAAATCTTTATTAATTTGAGAAACTGTAATGATTAATAAAGTGTATTCTCTGTTTTATAGTTTAAATTCAAACCAAGAAATATGAATTCTCACAAGGGTCATTAATTATGATGCGAATGTTTTACTTTTAATTCAACGAAAATATAGACTTATTGATGCATCATGCTGCCATAAGACATCAATAATTGAAAAAAATTTAAAAAAAATAGAAACTTGAATTGTTTTATTGGATTCTAGATGGCATGGCCGCGCATTGTCACGGACTTATGAAAAAAATATATATAATGGTGTTATAATTATAAATCAACGTTAGATAAATAATAGAAATTAAAGGTGTGATGAAGTCAATATTCTATGAGAAAAAAATATTTTGTTGGTCAAAACTTAGATACAAAATAGAATGAGTTGTGTGAAAAATATTGATATTGTAGAGACATTGGAAGAGCAAAAACTTACGTGATTGGAGAATATTTATAACATAAATTATAATAATTTTTATATTAATACTTAAAATTATAATAAAAATAATAATATTTTTTTATGAATACTTTGAATTATAAGAAAAATAATTATATTTATAACACAAATAATTATATTTTTATATGAATATTTTGAATTATATTTTTTAATCTTTTAAAAAAATAATGGTTTTACTTCGATAGTAATAATAGTATTTTTTAAAATTTATTAATGATAATAATAATAATAATTTTTCCAAATTTATTAATTATTTTATTAATAATATTAATTATAATAAAAATAATAATATGTATAATACAAACAAGAATATTTTTAATTATAATATTATTAATTATAATAAAAATAATAATATTTATAAGACAAATGATAATATTTAGAAACCCAAGACCCAAGAACATTGGGTCCTGCCTCTAGACCCAATGCTCTTGGGTTCTTCATCAGGACCCATTACCGTGGGTCTAGACGCTTGGCCCAACAGAATCGGGTTCCGACCAAGGGGGTTAGGAGTTGGGTGTGTGGCAGAACCCAAAGGGGTTGGGAGATGGGTCTGTCTTCGGACCCAAGGAGGTTGGATCCGCGTTCGGACCCAAGAAGGTTGGATCCGCGTTCGAACCCAAAAGGGTTGGGGGTAGGGTCCGAGTTCGATCCCAAGGGGGTTGGGGGATGGGTTCGTCTTCGGATCTAAGGAGGTTGGGTTTGTGTCCGAACCCAAGGGGTGGGGTCCTTTGTGGAACCCAAGCAGCTTGGGGTTTGGGTCTGTGGCAGGACCTAAAGGGATTGGGGGTGGGTCGTGTCCGGACCCAAAGGAGTTGGGGGTAAGGTCCGAGTCAAGACCCAAATGGGTTGGGGGATGGGTCAGTGTCCGGACCCAAAAGGGGTCGGGGGTTTGGATCCATGGTCGGACCCAAAGGGGTCGGGGGTTGGGGATTGGGGATTGGGCCGTGTCTGGACCCAAGAGGGTTGGGTTCGTCCGTGTCCGAACCCAAGGGGGGTTGGGATTTGTGTCTGTGCCCTGACCCAAAGCGATTGGGTCTGTGTCCGGACCCAAGGGGGTTGGGCTTTGGGTCCTTCGATGTCGGGACCCAATAGGTTTGGGGTTTGGGGTTTGGGGTTTGGGTCCTTTTGTGTCCGGACCCAGGGGGTTGGGATCCTTCTGTATCCGAACCCAAGGAGGTTGGTGTTTGAGTCCTTCGGTGGCCAGACCCAAGCGATTTGGGCTAGGACGCCTGACCCAACAGAAGGGGGTCCATGTTCGGACCCAGTGCGCAGGTCAGCAGACCCGCTGGCCTGGGTGAGCAGCCAAGCTCGTGGGTCTGGCCCCAGCACCAGGGCATGAAAGTCGAAGCGTCAGGTGTCCGCAGCCTGAGGCGCAACCTCTCCCCCCTGCAGCTTTAGAACTCGTTGTGGGTGGGCATTACTACCCTTGTGCCAGGTGTCTGTGTCTAGGGCTGCAGCACATCATGCCCCTACCAAATGTGCAATCCGCAATGCAATGAGTTTTGTTGAACAATGATTGTTTTTAGTACTATTCTAATTCACAATGCAATGAATCTTGATAAACAGGATTTTTCCCATATAATTTAGCACACATAGCCCATATGTATGAGCATGTATAATTTTACAAATAGCAGTCTTCTGCATCATAAATATTTGAGAAGGTTGATAAAAAAAAATACTCCCTCCTTAATTATTAGGAATTAAAATTTTAAATGTTCTTGAGAAACAAAAATGAATCCCATAATTACGAAACATGCTTTTAAGGGGTTGATCTGTTTTTTGTTTATTGTTTTTTATTTAAATCTTAGCGTTCATCCATAGAAAAATTAATTGATTTTCTCTAAATTTCTTTAAAAAAGTTCTTTAAGCCTCAATTAACATATAAATTAGTCTCAAAATACATCTTACCAGGCAGAGATATACATAAATTTAATGTACATAAATTATCATATCAATTTTCGGATGAGGAGAAAAAAATAGAAGCTGGATATTGCAGCCAAAAACGATAACCTTAAAACCACACGTTGTTTTCTTGAGTTTGTTTATTTTTACGGATAAAAAATATTTTTAAAAAATATTTTTATTTTAAATTAAATATTTTATATTTTTATATTATTTTGATATATTAATGTTAAAAATAAATTTTTTAAAATAAAAAAATATTATTTTGATGTATTTTAAAATAAAAAATATTTTAAAAAGCAATCATTACAACAATCTTAAATATTATTTTTATAGAGTATGTTTATTTTTATATTTTAAAAATATTTTTAAAAAAATTAAAAGATTTTTTTTTCTTCACTTCAAATTAATTTTTTTATATTTTTATATTATTTTAAAAAAATTCAAAAAAATTAAAAATATATATATTATTTTAATATAATTACAAACAACTAAAAATTAACAATTAACGCTATTAAAATACATATTAATAGTAAAACTGAAGATTGAAGAGGCAAAGGGGGCATTTTAGTGTGTTTGTAATTGTAGTAGTAAGTAATGGTTTAAAATATTTTTTTATTTTTAAAAAATTATTTTTAATATTAATATATTAAAATAATTTAAAAATATAAAAAAATTATTTTAAATAAAAAAAATTAAAATTTAAAATAACTTGATTTTCATGCATTCCAAACACACTAATTGAAAATTCTACATCGAACAAACATAACTTTTTTCTTGGAAACATAGAGTATATAAACTAATATGTTTTAAATTCACATTGAAAAAACATAATTTTTTTTCATGGAAACATAGAGTATATATACAAGAAAGGATTTCAAATCCCACATTGAAAAAATATGATTTTTTTCAAGGGAACATAGAGTATATATATTAATGGGTTTCAAATCCCACATTGAAAAAATATGATTTTTTTGTTGGGAACATAGAGTATATATACTAAAGGGCTTCAAATCCCACATAGAAAAGATATTATGTTATGCTTTTAAGTTGAAATATTTAAACCAAACGGTATTTTATCCCACATTGAAAAAACATGACTTTTTTTTTGGGAACATAGAGTATATATAGTTATATACTAATGGGTTTCAAATCTCACATTTGAAAAGAAAAAAAAAACAGGGTCTCGTCCGGGTTCGCCCGGGTCATGTGTCAACCCGCCGGGTCGCCCGGGTTTGACCGGGCTGTTGTCCTAGCCGGTCTTTTAGTAAACCCGGACCGATCCAGCCACCGGGTCCCGGGTCGACCCGCCGAGCTGGGTTTAATAACACTGGTTGGAATAGCTGCTTGGGTATAGGTCCGCTTCCTCTTCGTCTTTCCCAGGTTCCTGTCTGGCTGCTGGTGGCTACTTGCTGAGCCAAACCAGCACTCATGGTCTTT
>Ga0307515_10022887_pt1 | contig 10990 bp, 2 predicted proteins | sample 17_EM_MG_FD_194513 | JGI IMG/M metagenome (GOLD analysis project Ga0307515, IMG submission 194513) | Populus trichocarpa ectomycorrhiza microbial communities from riparian zone in the Pacific Northwest, United States - 17_EM | ecosystem: Host-associated > Plants > Roots > Unclassified | place...
ACTCTACGTGCCTATTAATCTTCCTACCGCTAAGCTCTTTGTATTTATTAATAGATTATTTATAAATAATAAAGATTTTAGCTCCTAATTAGGATATAAGATTATTATTACAAACAAATTTACTAGAGAGAATGACTTTATAATCTATAGTAATCTTATCTATTAGAGCTTAACTAAGAGTAAGTACATTACCCGAAGTGTTTTAGCGTTAGAGATATATAAAATAGTTAGCGGAGTTAATATAGTAATTGCAATTGGAACTACCCTAAAGATAATTATAGATCGACTTAAACTTCCCGTTATCCCTATAATCGTATGTACTAACTTATATTCCCTCTATAAGTATTTAGTTAAGCTTAGTACCATAAAGGAGAAGCGCCTTATAATTAATATTATGGTACTTTAGCAATCCTATAAGCGTTAAGAACTCTTTAAGATTTAATAGATTAATAGCTAAGATAACCTAGTAGATATAATAATGAAGGCGAACCTAAACAAGGCACTAGAGACGTTTATTAATACGAATACTCTATATATATAAGTTAAAGGTTAGGTTAAAAGGGAGTCCCTAGAAATTTCTTAGTTATATAAGGTCTTAAGATATCTAGGAACTTTAACCGGCGGTTAAAGTTATTTAATTGGTTAGATTCTCTTGCTAAGACTTTTTTAGAGGGGGGAGTATAATATTCTGCAGACCCTGACTTAACCTAGCTAATTAGGATTTTCCATCCCCGGGATGGAAAATTGCTATTAGCTTGCTTATGACTAGCGCCTTAGCGGCCCTAATATGACGTCTACCTATAACCCCTTAGTAAGAGAGCACTACGTGCTAAGAGGCAAATTTTAGGACAGCGAGACTTATATTATAATGGAAATAGTAAGTAAGGAGGATTTATATTTGTTACGCTAGTTAAGTAGTATTTATATATAGATGGCAACTATAAAAGAAGAGTTGCTAGTGCTGGGAATAAGGCAAGCAGTCGTTACGTGACGCCGCGGCACTAGCGTGGCGAGGAGTCTTAAGCTCCTCGCCCTTCCTCATTCCAATTAATAAGCTTTATTAACCAACATTACTGTAACCTACTCGAGTAGTCGTTATTGGTAAGTCACCCTGTGTGACTAATATTATGCATCAACACCCCAAAATACTAAAAATAGGAATTTATCTTAAGTGGCCAATGAAGTAGATATTAAAAGTCATTATTTATTATTTCCGTACTTCTTAATTAAGCTATTTATAATGCTAATAGCGCTAGACCTATATCCTCCGCTAAAAAGAGTAAAGTGGTTAAAATAGTAGTATCTACCAAGCCGTAATCAGCTTAGTTAACTTTAGAAAAATGGTTTAGTCTAAATACATAAGAATTTCGGGCACTTGATGGAAGTAAAGTAGTTAGTAGCACTTATAATTTATATAGCTTTACCCAATCCTTATACTCCTCTACTAGCTCCGTCTTGTAATGGCGCTAGAGCGCGTTACCTGCCAAATTCTGCCCAAGTTCTGCCATATTCTGCCACCTGTTACTATCTTATACTGTCGCGTACTATCGCGTACTATCTAGTACTGTTTTCTACTGTTAGCTCGCCTACTACTAGCGCCTTAGCGGCTCGCGCTACTTATTTATTTACACTAGCCCTAGCGACCCCCTTTCCTTCTCTTTAGCTTAGTATCTTTATAAGATAGCATTCTATAAGCCGTCACATTATACTAAGCTTACCCTATATTGCCTAAGAAGGCCTTAATAATATCCTACCTTGAAAGAAACTTCGTCTATAACGACGCATTAACGCGCTATACTTAGATACTAAAATAACTCTATATTGCCTAGGAAGGCCTAAATAATATCCTACCTTATAAGCTAAATAGAACTAGACCTATACCCCTAGAATTAAAACTAATGCGTATAATACTAATAAACCCTAGAAAGCTAATAATAGCACCTAAAGCTAGCTTATTTAAGAGAGCTGCCTTTATCTAAGAGGAACCTAAGATCTAATTAGGATTAGAAATTAAAGATAATAATAACATTATAGACGTATATAAGTAGATCTGCGCCCTTGCGACTAACTAGAAAGCTAATTATTTAAAGGTAAAGAATATATAAGAGACCCTATAAGAGATCCTAGAAAGCCTTACAGCCCTATAAAATAGCCTAGCTTCCCCTTTTTAAAGCCTTAACTAACCTATTTACTCTACTAAATATAATATATTAGGGAGTACAGATATAATAATAAAGTAATTAAAGTCCGTTAAGCTCCCTAACCCTACTACTATTTAATAGGATAGACCCTACCTTTAAGAATTAAAGGATTTAAGTATAAGGAAAGCTCCGTATTAACTATAACTATTTCTTTTCTAAAGAAGCTAAAATACTCTACCTCTTTAGTTAAACTACTAGGGACGCCTAACGGCACCTTTAAGCTAAGTTTAAGGACGAGTCCCCTATCTAATTTATATCTATTAATAAAATAATACGGCACCTAGCAGCTATTTATATTAACCTAAATAAAGTATAGGACGCCTAGTATAACTATAATCGCCTAATAATAAAACTAAACTAACCCTTTACTAAATTCTAGACTTAATTCCTATACCTTATAGGAGAAGGCCAGGTTCCCCTTAAGAACTACTAATTAGACCTATATAATAAGCTAACAATTTAGCTATAAGAGAAGATCGCTATAACCTTAGATAACCTACTAACTTATAATAGCCTCGCAGCTTATTACCTATTATTAGACTTAAAACTAAAGCAGATTAAAGCCCGTTCTAATTGGTAGAAGTAACTCTATAGTAATTAAAATTCGCTAGCTATACCTATAGGAGCTAGAGTAGGAAGATAAGCTATAACTGCTCTTATACTAAAAGCGGTTATAACTACGCACTGGTAAGCAACGCCTAACTAGCTATATACTACGCCATTAACTAGTATTTACCGCAATACTCTAATTAACTCTACCTTAGCTATATAATATAACTGTAATAAAGAGGGTTACTTTACCTTATCTTACCCGGAGCTAAAGGATATAGGCAATATTAAGGAGATAGAGGTAGGAGAAACGTCTAATAAGTTAGGAAAAGAAGAACCCTAGGGAAAGACTCCCCCCTAGGGTACCCTATTAATCTTAAAGAGATTAATCTTAGTTAGTTAATAGGTGGAAAGTATTTTACGGTTTTATATATAGTATCTTAAAATAGATATAGAGTTAATATAACCGCCTTAATTAACACTAGAGTAAATAGCTTCGCCTTTATAAATACTGCTTATATAAATAATGTTGCCAAGTTTCTAAATGCAGAAGCTATCCGACTAGAGAAGCCTATTTAGGTAAAAGGCTATAACGGCTAAGCCGGTCGGCCGGTTACCTACGTTTTAAAGTTATATATTACTCTTAATAGACAACGCTAATATAGTATCCCTTTTTGCATCTTAGACCTAGGGTCCTATAATATAATCCTTAGATGAAAATAAATGTCCTATTTTAATATTTAGCTAAATATATAACAAAAATAGTTTATCTAGCTAGAGGATAGACCGAAGTTGCCCTCTTTTATTAAGGAAATTTAAACTAACCACAAGACACTAGCCGTAAGGGCTAACCCTACCTACTAGCAGAATATCCGGGCCCGTAACTTAGCCTTTACTTAAAAAGACGCCTACTATAAAGCTAGAAAGAACTCTATACTAATAAAGATACTCTCCTAAAGCGCTATATTTAAAGAAGACTTTATATATAAAAGCGGGATAAATAGTAATATAGATAACGTCTAAATCGCGCAGATTTAACCGGTATGGAAAAGAACGTATTAATAGGATATAAGGGATAACCTCTAAAAGATGTAATAGGAGCTAAAAGAAGTAATAATAATACTAATACCCTAAAAGTCTATAAAGTTATATACGCCCCTATTATTATATAACCCCCCTACCGTAGATATCGCCATAATTAGTGCTATAGCGTTCCACTTTAATATATACTAGAAGGATAATAAGGTCTTTATAATAAGCCTATATAAGATTAACCAAATTATTAATAATAGGAAGAAAGAGCTAGCTAAGGAGACTGACGAGAAACTAGTTAAACGCCTCCTTTTTACTATTTATATAAATTATAAGGATGTATTCTCAAAAGCGGCTTTAAATAAGTTATCCCCTTACCAGACATACGATTATAAGATTTAATTAAAAGCTAATAACTTGCTAGGTTATAGTCCCTTCTACTAATAATTAATGGATAAGCTAAAAGTAATAAAGTAGTACTTAATTAATAACTTGGATAAAGGGTTTATTAAGCTAAGTTAAGCCCCTTTTACTTCTCCTATTTTGTTTATAAAAAAGCCTAATAAAGGCCTTCGCTTTTATATTAACTATTAAAAGCTAAACGCTATTACTTAAAAGGATTAGTATCCTATTCCTTTAATTAATAAAACCCTTACACGTTTAAGCTAGGTAAAGATCTTTACTAAACTTAATATCCGTTAAGCTTTCTACTAAATTAGAATAAACCCTGTATCTAAAGATTTAACAATATTCTATACCTGTTATAGTTCTTATAAATATAAAGTTCTTCCTTTTAAACTAATAAACGGACCAGCTATGTACTAAAGGTATATAAATAATATTTTTTTTAATTACCTAGACGAATTCTGTACGGCATACTTAGATAATATTCTTATATACTTAGATAATAAACTTAAATATTAAGTTTATATTAAAAAGGTTCTAGAGAGACTACGGAACGTAGGCTTATAAGTTAATATTAAGAAATACAAGTTTAGGGTAAAACGTATAAAGTACCTTAGGTTTATCGCGACTATAAAAGGAATTAAGGTTAACCCTAAGAAGGTAAAGGCAATCTGTAACTAGAAGCCCCCTTATATAGTAAAAGGGATCTAGTCCTTTCTTAGGTTTTATAATTTCTATTACCGGTTTATCCGTAACTATAGAGTTATAGCAAGGCCTCTTATATAACTTACCCGGAAAGACGCGCCTTTTATCTTTAATAATAACTATATAAAAGCCTTTGGAGAGTTAAAAGATTAGCTTATCTCCTCTTTAATCCTTTATTATTATAACCTAGACCTTAAGTTAATGCTAGAAACGGACGCTTCTAATAGAGTTATAGCGGGAATCCTATTATAGCTATCTAGACAGTAAATAGTACCTTATTGCCTTCTTTTAAAAAAAATAATAGACCTAGCTAAGTATAACTATAAGGTATATAATAAAGAAATACTAGCTATTATCTAATCGCTATTTTAATAGCGTGTAGAGCTTAAAGATACAAACTCCTAGATTAAGATATATACAGATTATAAAGCCCTAGAGTACTTTATAACTATAAAGCAGCTTACTAAATAATAAGCTTATTAGGCCGAAATACTCTCCTAATTCTTCTTTATAATTATATATCGTTCTAATAAGTAAAACTCTTAGGCTAATATATTAACCTAAAGGGAATAAGATATAGGGCCCTAGGATAAGCTAAAAGCCTAATACTAAACGCGCGCCCTCCTCTACCCTAAATAGCTTAACCCGCGGATCCTTAAGGAGCTAGACTCTAAGTAGAATAATTTAGCACCTATAGAAGAAGTCTTAGACAAACTAATAGGGCTAATTAATCGCATTCTAACCGCGAACCGCATAGCCGACTCCCTAAAGGCCCTCCATAACTAAGCTATAAAAGATAACCCCAATTTAGAAATAAAAGAAGGACTACTTCTATACTAAGAACGGCTTATAATTCTAGATATTAATAACCTATAAATAGAGCTAATCTGTAAAGCCTACTATTAAGTCTCTATGGTATACCTTAGTTAAGATAAGACCTACCAACTACTAACGCCCCGTTACTACTGGTAAGGACTTTTATCGGATATAGATTAATTTATTAGAAACTACCACGCCTATAGACGCGCAGATGCCCCTAGGGATTAAACTCCTAGGTAGCTATAACCGCTACTAGTCCTAAAACGCCCTTAGTAATATATTATAATAGATTTTAAATTATTTCTAAAGGACGCCTACGGCCATAATGCGGCCTTTATTATAATTGACTAACTATATAAATAATCCGTCTCCCTCCCTTATTTTAAGACTATAACGGCAAAGGATATAGCCCGCCTCCATACCAATAATATCTATTAATTCTACGGCGCCCCTAAATTAATTATCTCTAACTATAGTCCCTAATTTATATTGGATTTCTAGAACAAATTCTGCCGTATCCTTAGGATTAAGATTAAGCTCTCTACTATATTTTACCCTTAAACTAACGGCTAAACCAAGATTATAAACTAGTACCTTAACTAGTAACTACGTCCCTTTATAAACTACTATTAAGACAACTAGTTAGAACTACTACCTATAATAGACTACACGCAGCTTACCCTCCCCTATAATATTATAGGAATGTTACTATTTAAACTACTCTACGGGTATGCACCACGAACGTCCTTTAATTAGGATAGGCCTACCGGACCCACTACGGCCCGTAAACGCCTTAGCTATAAAGAGGCCCGGGCATTTGCTAAGAGAATATACGGAGCCTAAAAGACCACTTAAACAATTATAAAAAAGGTATAAAAGAAGAAGGAGTCCGATATAAACCGATATTATTATAAGGTAGACTTCTAAGTAGGAGATAAGGTATAGGTGTTAATAAAGAACTAAAAAACCCAGAGGCCGAGCTATAAGCTAGACTATTAAATAGCTGGCCTATACAAGATTCTTTAAAGGGTAGGATACTCTTTTAAGGTTAAGTTACTAGAGTTAATAAGGATCTACCCTGTTTTCTCCCTAGACCGACTATAAAAGGCTATAGATAATCTACTACCTAAGCAGTATAACGACCCCCTGCCGCTAATCTAGATTGTAGAGGACGAGGAATAGGAAGTTAAAGAAATCCTAGCAGTAAAAAAGGACCGTAATATCTTAAAATACTATATAAGCTAGGTAGGCTATAATAAAGACCTAGAATAGTACCCCGCATCTAATTTTAAGTACTCTTCCTATAAGCTACAGGACTTTTATATAGCCCACCCTAACCTCCCTAAACTACTATATAAATTAAACAACTGGATTAAGTGCTAGGAAGAGGGGTTAGATAACTATAATAATTTAAACAATAATAGGGAGCTTAGATAACGCCTAAGGGCAGGCTTTTTTAGGAGGGGGGGGGTAATATAACGGCGCTAGAGCGCGTTACCTGCCAAATTCTGCCTAAGTTCTGCCATATTCTGCCACCTGTTACTATTTCGTACTATTGCGTACTATTATATACTATCTAGTACTGTTTTCTACTATTAGCTTACCTACTACTAGCGCCTTAGCGGCTCGCGCTATTTATTTATTTATACCAGCCCTAGCGACCCCCTTTTCTTTTCCTTAGCTTAGTATCTTTATAAGATAGCATTCTATAAGCTTTAGTTTAGAGGCATTTATATAAGCCGTTATACGTCTTTAGATAAAGCTAGTAATATTCTTTTAAAAATGTTCCTCTAAAACCTCTAAACATTTTTATAATACCTAGTTTAAATTTACTATACGTATAATACGCGCTTAGGTTATAGATAACGTCTTCTACCTCTACTTTTTATGCTAATAGTGTGGTGGTGGACGCGGTCCCTCTCAGATAGGAAGTCATAATGCTGTCTATCTGTCGGTCGGTCGGTTAGTCGGTCATCAGTTATAATCAATCAGTAGGAAAGCAGTCAGTAAGAAGAAAGGAAAGAATGTATTCCGGTAGGTCGTGATGGAGAGAAGGAAAGAAGCCGAAGGCTTAATATATACAGGAAAATGCCAAGGCACTAAGTAGTGGCCCATTTTACCCCACCACAATAGTACCGCAGCCCGTATTTCCACTCTATAAGTCTCTATATATAAGGCAGTATTACTAAAATATACGGTAGGGAGTAGGTAAGCCGAGTATAAGTTACATAGGGAGTCGATAGAAGAGGACGATATAGTAAAGAGTAGGTAATAGCCTTATACGAAGACAAATTAATAGGGGAAGAAGGAGGCTGTAAGCCTAAGGAGCTTATAAGGGGTGGCCAAGGCCTAGCCGAAGGCTAGCCTTAGCAGCCCCTAAGAGCTCCTGGGATGTAACCGAGTAAGGGACTAAAAGTACCCTTATACTATATACGACTATAGATAGCGTACCATTTCTATTATTAAGGTGTTTGTCGCTAATTAAATATAGGATAACCTTTAAGGCAGTAGTCTTAACAAGGTTATACAGTTCGCAATTAGTGCTATTAGAAAATTTAATACGGCGGAGGATAAACCTTAGCCTATTATTTATATAGAAGTTAGCCTATAAGGATTTATATATATTATCTTATAGTATATCGCCATAGCACGTTATAATAGGAAAGCTAAACTATAGGGCATTATAGCCGTTTGGGATGGAAGCCGGTATAGTATATAGCTTAGTAAGTTTAGCGGCCAGTAAAGAAGTAAAGGATTTTAGCGTATAGCGGGATAATAAATTAAGAAAATCTATTACTAGGAAGAAGGTTAAGAGATTAGATATAAACTGGCTCTAGCTAAATAATTATAGGTAAAGTAAAGGTATAGTAATATATAGAGTATTAAGCAACGAATGTTTACCTACTTTTAGATTAGTATTATATTCGGCTATTAGCAAGTAAATAGGTATAAAAAACCTTTAAATATAATCTCAGCATCTTTACCTTTACCTATTTTTATAAAAAAAGTATTTCTCTATACCGTTATTTAATTTAGACGTTATTTTTAATATTAACGTAGAGAAACACACTCTACCTCCATATAATAAAACATTAGTATTAGAAGGATTTAGCGAAAGCAATCCTCTAACTATAGGATTAAGCTTTATAGCAGATGGAAGTACTTATTAATTAAGGTCTAGTAAGGTAGAAAATAGTACTATTCTAGCTAAATAGGTATAACGTTAGTAAATACCTTCCTTAGACCCTAGTTGCGCTAGGAGGCCAGCTATACTAAGGCCAGGTTTAAGGCCGAAATCCCTACTTATAGCTAGTTCCGTAACGGTTCGCCTAATTACTAAGCAGTACCTTATGCCCTAGCTTAGCGCCTTACTACCTAAGACTATATATACACATGCGAAGCCTATAAGGATTTAAAATATCTAGCGCAGGTTCTTCTTAACCTAGTAAGTCACGCTATTATTTCTTTTTACTCTTTCTATAGTAGAAATAGCTTATTAATAATAAATAGGTAACATATATGGCTTTACGGAAGGCCTAGTTAGTAACCTACGTATATTAGGGGTACAGGTTAACTTAAAGCTTAAATAGGGACCGCACATCAACATTATTAAGACGAAGGCGATTACCCAAATAGCCGCACTAACCTGGCTCATGGCCTCTATATAGGGCGCCTCCTTTTAGAAGGCGCGGATAGTATACTCCGCCGTAGTCCGGCCGGCAATCTTATACGGATATAGTACCTAGTACTCGCCACCAGAGTGGATAAAGCCTAAGGAAATAAGCAAAACCAAGCTGCGCCAGCTAGGTATAGCACAGAACCTATACCTCCGCACCATTACGGGGGTATATAAATTAACGCTAACAGCAGTACTGGAGCACGAGACGGGGTTTCCGCCGCTTTAGATGCACCTTAAAGAGCTAGCTATAGCCTATATGGAGAGGACATAGGAAGGACCGGCAAGAGAATACATTAAGAGGAAGTGCAACACTATATAGGCTACAATAGCCCACCAACTCCGGCCTAGAATAAAGCTACTAATGCGGCCTACTAGACGGGATAAGCTTAAGAGGATAGCGGCTGCTATTTTGGGGACAGATATACGGCTAATGGACTTATCTAAAGTGCAGTATAAGAGAAGTAGAAGGGCTAGGGTACAAAAGGCGTTCAAGGAGCGGTGGAAAAGGGAATAGGAAAAGTACTAAAGCATGCTTACCTACTATATAACGGCCTAAGCCGAGCTATAGAATAAGAAAGTCTTTAAACGCCACGCGAGGCTTATAAAGGTAGAAAGTATAATTAATATACTACTTAGAACTAAGTATATAGGGCTTAACAGATACCTCTACTACTAAAAAATACTAGGGTACCTAACTTCGGCCTACCTATACGGCCATAGCTAACAATTAATAATACACGTAGTGGTGTTCTACCCTAGGTATACTGCTAGCTGGGCGGAAATATATTACTATACTAGAATATCCTTATATAAAGAGTTCCTAACTAAGCTAAAGGCTACTAAGGTAGTTACGGGCTAGTTTATACAGACAAACCTCTTACTGCACCTTTTATTTACTAAAGAGCTAGCTAGGGTAAAAAGAGGAGACTAGGAAGTGCTTTAAGAGGCAGAGAATAAATACTATAGGGATAGTAGAATATAATAAAATTTTGTAGATGGCAACCTAGCAGAAGTTAGCAGAACTCTAGCAACCTAGTAGAATTTAGCAGAACTTATTAACCTAGCAGAATTTAGTAGAATTTGGCAACCTAATAGAAGTTGGCAGAATTTTAGCAACCTAATAGAATTTAGCAGAGTTTTAGCAACCTAACAGAATTTAGTAGAATCTCGGCAATTTAGCAGAATCTAATAACCTAACAGAAGTTAGTAGAACTTTAGTAACCTAGTAGAATTTAGTAGAGGTTAATATCCTAACAGAACTTAATAAAACTTAGCAAAGTATAGAGCTGCGTACATTAACGTAGATATAAATGGCGGAACCTTCTACACCACTACTAGCCTTATAGGCTACTGGCCTACGCCCTACCTAGATAACTAAAGCAGCCAGAAATGGAACCTAGGCCCTAGCTATATACCCTACTAGATAGACCTAGAAGTACTGTAACCGACTACCGGACCTTGCATATTACCCTATTCACTAGCGTCAGCACTACCCTCGTATACCTCGTATATCTTATATTACCCCGTTTCGACTACATATTAGTCTCCCCTTTTATCTTATTCCTACGCCTTCTTCATGTATATATACCACTTGATTTCC
>Ga0307515_10022888_pt1 | contig 10990 bp, 8 predicted proteins | sample 17_EM_MG_FD_194513 | JGI IMG/M metagenome (GOLD analysis project Ga0307515, IMG submission 194513) | Populus trichocarpa ectomycorrhiza microbial communities from riparian zone in the Pacific Northwest, United States - 17_EM | ecosystem: Host-associated > Plants > Roots > Unclassified | place...
GTGGCAGCCGCGGCCGGCGCGGCCTTGTTTCGTGGGAAAATGCAGGCCGGATTTTTCGCGCATATCGATGGAGACCTGCGCGACGAGCCCATTTTCCCCTCCGAACACGCAGCGCCGAGGCACATGGAAAATCATTTTGTCGCTGGAAACCGCAAAAACCCCTTGCAATGAAAGGCTCCTGACTCTAGTCAGGCGCTAACGGAGAGGTGGCCGAGTGGTCGAAGGCGCTCCCCTGCTAAGGGAGTATACCCGGAAGGGTATCGTGGGTTCGAATCCCATCTTCTCCGCCATCAGACCTTCTGCACAGCCCAGCAATATCCCTTAACGTTTGAGTTGAGGCGCATCGGTCTCGGCGTCAACTCACAGCAGTGATCAGTATAACCGGCTTGCCCAAAGGGTGCAGGACGTCGGCGCGCTTCCCTTAGCTTGCCATCTGTTCCCGTTGCGCCGTTGATTTAGGGTCAGGACCCTGGGCCGCTCGCTCCCGTCAGGCCGAGGTCCGACGGGCGACACGCGGCCGAACGCCGGACAAAATCGCAGATCGACCATCGAGCAGGTCTTCGCAGGCGGCTTACGTTCACTATCCGCGATACTTTGGCCCATTGCGAAAGAACCGATCCAAAGAGAAGGCGTGCTCGATCTTCCGTCGGGCATACGAACACGTGCTTTTGCCGAAGATAATGACGGGGACCGAACAGGCGACGCTAACCGGCGGCAAGCCCGTCGTTGATTTGCCTCCAAACGCGACGGTTTGCTTGCCTCCTTTGTTGGGACATGGGGCGATGACGGGGGATAGGTCGATAAATGTTCCGCAAACAGGCTTCCTGCCGAGCAGGATGGCGGGCGCGGTGTTCGTTGAACGTAGATAAAGGTCAATTGACGCGAACGACGGCGAGGCTGGCCCTCTATTAGGGGGGGCATGGAAGCGTTCGCGGGAATCGATCGGCAAATCCGTCGTGACGGCGATTCTGCGATTCTCCCTGGTGCGCGTGTTCACAGGCGTCGTGATTCCGCCTCGACGACGCCTGTGATTGTTCGCGGGGAAATTGCCGGGCGGCCTGATAAGTCGGGCGAATCTGCCTGCCAGCCCCTGGTTTGCCTGCTTTTCGCCTCGTTATGGCACGTTAAAGGCAGCGCGCTCACACGCTAAGCCCCGGCGAACAAAGGGTTTTCTTAATGCCTTGTTAAGAACTTGCCGCCGCTTGAGGCGATTTTGTGTCGTTTCAGCAACAGCGCATGGGGAAGGGCGCATCAAACTGGACGAACTGGCAAGTTGGTGATTGCGCCCACCGTCCCGTCTTGTATTTTCAACTCCGGAAGCAAGGGCGGTTGATCGTCCGACTTCTTAGATGTTGGGGATGGGGCAGGGAATACTGTCCTTCAGTATAATACCCAGACCTGTTTGAAACTTTTGACTGGAGGTCAGAAATGAACATTAAGAGCCTTCTTCTCGGCTCCGCTGCAGCTCTCGCAGCAGTATCCGGCGCCCAGGCAGCTGACGCTATCGTAGCTGCTGAGCCGGAACCAATGGAATACGTTCGCGTTTGCGACGCTTTCGGCACTGGCTACTTCTACATCCCGGGCACGGAAACCTGCCTGAAGATCGGCGGCTACGTCCGTTTCCAGACCAACTTCGGTCGTGATGCAGTAACGGGCGGCGCTTTCGAAGGCAACGGCTCGTCCAACTGGGATACGTTCACACGTGGTCAGCTGCAGTTCGACGCCAAGAACGACACCGAACTCGGCACGCTGGAAAGCACCATTGTTCTGCAGACCAACGCCGACGCGGCTAACAACAGTGACTCGACCTTCCTTGATACGGCTTCGTTCGCGATTGCCGGCTTCAAGTTCGGTTACTACTACAGCTGGTGGGATGACGGCATTGCCGGCGAAACCGACGCGCTTGCAACCACCACTCTGTTCAACTCGATCTCGTACACCTACGATGGCGGCGCGTTCAAGGCCGGCGTTTCGGTTGACGAACTCGAAGGCATCGGCCGTGATCCCAACGCAGTTCCTCTGAAGACTTCGCCGAACGACTTCGGTCGTAAGGACAACGGCGTAGGCGTTGCTGCCATGGTTTCCGGTAGCGTTGGTGGCGTAACGGCTACCCTGCTCGGCGGCTATGACACGGAACGTGAAGAAGGCGCAGTTCGCGCAATCCTGTCGGCAGAAGTCGGCCCGGGCACGTTCAGCCTTGCTGGTGTCTACGCAACGGATCCGAACGTATACTACAACGAATCCGAGTGGACCGTTGCAGCATCGTACGAATTCAAGGCAACCGACAAGCTGACGATCACTCCGGCAGCCCAGTACTTCGGCGACTTCGGCTTCTACAACGGTGTTGACGCATGGCGCGTTGGCCTGACAGCTGGTTACCAGATCACGGACGGCCTCAAGGCTCTCGCGACTGTTCAGTATCAGGACGTCGACGATGGCGACTTCCGCCGCGGTGGCCAGGTTATCAGCTCTGTTGGCGGCGACGAAACCACTGGTTTCCTCCGCCTGCAGCGCGACTTCTAATCTCTGGCTTCATGTCAGTGATGGAAAGCCCGGTCGAAAGACCGGGCTTTTTCTTTGGCTGGTGTTTTTTGCGATGTCCGTCGGCAGTTGCCGCGAACTTCGGCTAGATATCGTTCGCGAAGGCGATGATTTCGGCGAGCAATTCCGGCCGATGCAGCAGGGGAGCATGGCCCTGGCCCTGCGCCGTCACCGATTTCATGCCCGGATGGCGTTCCGCCATCTCGGCGAATGTCGCCGGCGAGAGAATGGTGGAGTTTTCTCCCCGGATCGTCATCAGGGGGACCGATTTCAGCCCTTCATAAAGCGGCCATAGGTCCGCGATCGGCGTGTTCGCGTCGACGCTCCGGAGCGGCTCGATCAATGCCGGATCGAAATCCGCGCCGATTGCTTCGTCCTTAAGCCGGAAGATCGCCTCGGCCATGTCCTTCCAGTCCGATGAATCGAGTGCCGGGAATGAAGCCCCATGCACCCGCCGAAGGTTTTCAATCGCCTCCTCCCAAGTATGAAGACGCGGTTGTGCCTCCAGATACTGGCGGATCAGCAGCAGTCCGGCGACCTCGATGACCGGGCCGATATCGTTGAGCACAACGCCGCGCAAGAGTGCCGGGCGCATGGCAGCGAGAAGATGCAGGATCAGGCCGCCGCGGGATGTGCCGATGAAGATTGCCTGCGAAATATCCAGGACAGCACACGCCGTCAGCACATCTTGGGCTTCAACCGGCAGCTGATAGTGGCTTTTGTCGGGATCCCAGGCTGAAAAACCGCGCCCTCGATAGTCGAGCGCAACGACGCGGCGCGGTTTTTCGGGGTGGGTGGACAGTTGCGTTGCCAGAAGATGAAAGTCGCGGCTGTTGCGGCTGAGGCCCGGCAGGCAGACGACCGGCAGCGATTGTTGCGTTCGCGGGTCATCATGACCATAGTCGCGGGCATAAAGCTGCAATCCGTCGCCGGCCGAAAAATAACGCCCCTCGAAGCTGGTCCCGATAGTGTTCGTCACGATGTCTTCCTTCGCCCAAAGCTGGAGAACCATAGCGAATCGTGACGATGCGGAAAGAGGGCGGCGGGATTTTGTGGCTTAACGCAATCGCAGCAGCTGGTTACCGACGTGTTTTCGCGTCAGCGGCCCATGCGCAGATCGTGAACGATATCGGCCGTCTGTCCAAGCCGGGACTTGTAGACCTGATAGTTCTCCATCACCCGCTGCACGTAGTTGCGGGTCTCGGCGAAGGGAATGCGCTCGATCCAGTCGACCACATCGTCGATCGATTTGCCGCGCGGGTCGCCATACCGGTTGATCCAGTCCGGCACGCGGCGCGGCCCGGCATTGTAGGCGATGAACGTCAGAATATAGGACCCGCCGAAATCGTCGATCTGTTCGCCGAGATAATGCGCGCCGAGCGTTGCGTTGTAAGCAGTATCGGTGGTCAGCCGTTCCTTGGAATAGGCAAGGCCATGGCGACCGGCGACACCTTTCGCGGTTCCGGGAAGAATCTGCAGGAGCCCGCGCGCATTCGCAGGCGAGATGGCGGCGGGATTGAAGGCGCTTTCCTGGCGGGCGATCGCGTAGGCCAGCGCCTTTCCGGAGCCGCTGATATTGGCGCTTGCCGGAATGACGCCGATCGGGAAGGCGAGGGCCGCGACGTCGATGCCGCGGCCGAAGGCAAGCTTGCCGATCTGCAGCGACAGCTGGTGGCCGCCGGTCTTTTCGGCGCGCGCGGAAAGCATGGCAAGCTCTCCGGGGCTCGTCAGTTCCTCGGCGAGCGCCCGGTAGAGGCTGTCCGCCCGCCAACCATGCCCGGCTTCTTCCAGGCGCGCAATGGCGCGGACTGCTTCGCGGTTTTCAAACCGCGTGCGATCGTCGGCCGTCGGCGAGGGATAGGTGACATTCAGCCCGGTGCGGCCAAGCCGGGCCGCCGCGAGCTGACCATAGAACGTGCCAGGAAGGGCCGCAGCCTTGGTAAAATACTCGGTCGCATTGCCGGGAGCGCCGGCCTCGGCGGCACGGCCCATCCAGTACCAGGCGCGTGAAACCGAGAGTGGCCTGTTGGATGTTTTCAGGATGCGCTGAAAGTGCTGCAATGCCGTGGGTGCATCCTTGAGCCCGCGCAAGGCATACCAGCCGGCATGAAATTCCGCATCGACGATGTCGGCCGGGTCGCTCGCAACATGGTTCGCGGCAATCGCGTAGGCAGCCTTGAACTTGCCCTGATCCAGCAGGCCCCGGCTGATAATCCGTTGCTCGACCCACCATTCTCCGGGGTTGACGAGCCTGTCCTTGTCCTTCGACAGGTTGGCGAGCAGCGCGGCTGCTTCTTCGTATTTTTCCTGCTTGCGCAGATATTCGACGCGGATGAACAGGTAGGCCGGTTCGCTGTGCCAGGAGGGATCAACGGCGGCGATCAGCGCCGCTGCATTGTCTGCTTTCCTGGCGACTGCGACCCAGGCCCAATAGAGCGATTGTGCCTTGCCGAGATCGCTGAAGCGGGCAGCCTGGTCGAGACGGCCGCGATAAAGCAGCATTTCCATGCGATGCTTGTGGTCGGCGGTGGCCAGAAGGCTCGGAAATTCTTCCAGAATCTTGGTCTCGGTCTCCTTGTCGAGCGCGTCGCTCGACCAGAGGCCGCGCAGCAATTTTGCTGCGGAGGTCTTGTCGCCATTGGCCTGGAAGGCGCGGGCAAGGACAATCGTGCCTTCTGGCGTTTCCGGCCGCGTGGTTCCGAAAGCCGACAGAACGTCGGCGGTCGCCGGATTTTCGCGATAAAGAGCGCGTTCGGAATTGGCGCGCAGTGTGCCAAGCCCCGGCCAGCCCTTCAATTCCTGCTGGGCGCTGGCGATCTCGTAGGAGGGCACGCCCTTCTGTCCGGAAACGGCAATGGCCCAGGTGAGAATATGGCGGTCGAGCGTCCCTTTGGCCATGGTGTCGCGCACCGCCATCGCCTTCCCGGCATCCTTGTTGGAAAGCGCATCCAATCCGGTCTTGAGGTCAGAATTGATCGGCACGACCGCGGTCGCAGAAACGATCGATCCGGTGACTTCGGGGGAAGGCAATCTTCCGGCTTTTGCCAGCATTTGCGGCTTGAAGCGCGGCAGCGGAATCTGGGTATCTTGCGCGCAAGCGGCAAACGCCGAAAACAGGATCGCCGATGCACTGAGCATTGCAACCATCCGGCGAGACTGATATCCGCGCATCAACAACCCCACGCTTCCCCGTGCCAGTCTCTCATTTGGCGATGCAATTGCTAACGAAAGGTTACCCGTTTCCATTCAATCCCATAAATATTGGTGAAACCACGCTGGCGGCGGTTTCACCCTGAAATGCGTAAAAACGCCGCTGATGCCGGAGGAATAGACGGAAACCGGCGATGAATGGCGCGATAGAGTGCTTGCCGCAGGCACCTCACATGATTATGGTGCGCCAGTTTTCTAACCATGAAATGCGGCCAAAGCGTGGGTTGGTTTCTAGCTTCCCGGGCGCCGTCAGGAGTCGTGCATGTTCAAGGGATCCATTCCCGCTCTCGTCACCCCGTTCACTGCTTCCGGAGCCGTGGATACGGACAGTTTTGCCGCGCATGTCGAATGGCAGATCAGCGAAGGCAGCCACGGCCTGGTGCCGGTCGGCACCACCGGCGAATCGCCGACCCTGTCGCATGCCGAGCACAAACGCGTCGTTGAGCTGTGCATCGAGACGGCGGCAAAGCGGGTTCCCGTTATTGCCGGCGCCGGGTCGAACAACACCACCGAGGCGGTCGAACTGGCGCAGCATGCCGAAAAGGCAGGCGCGGATGCCGTTCTGGTCGTGACGCCCTATTACAACAAGCCCACCCAGAAGGGCCTTTTTGCGCACTATGCGGCGATTGCTGAAAGCGTGAAGCTGCCGATCATCATCTACAACATCCCCGGCCGCTCGGTCGTGGATATGAGTGTCGAGACGATGGCGGCCCTGCACAAGGCCTATCCGTCGATCATGGGTGTCAAGGATGCGACCGGCAAGATCGAACGCGTCTCCGAACAGCGTCTGGCCTGCGGTGCCGGCTTCGTCCAGCTTTCGGGCGAGGATGCGACGGCGCTCGGCTTCAACGCCCATGGCGGTGTCGGTTGCATCTCGGTGACGGCCAACGTGGCGCCGCGGCTTTGCGCCGAATTCCAGGAGGCGACGCTTGCCGGCGATTATGCCAGGGCGCTCGACTATCAGGACAAGCTGATGCCGCTGCACAAGGCGATCTTCATGGAGCCCGGCCTCTGCGGCGCCAAATATGCGCTGAACCGCCTGCGCCAGATGAGCCGCACCGTGCGTTCGCCGCTTTTGTCCACACTCGAGCCGGCAACGGAGGCTGCCATCGACGCAGCCTTGCGCCATGCGGGGCTGATGAACTGATGGCACCCAAAGGCAGCCAGCGTGTGGTCAACAAGATTGTCGCGGAGAACCGCAAGGCCCGCTTCAATTACGAGATCATCGACACCTACGAGGCCGGTCTGGTTCTGACCGGCACCGAGGTCAAGTCGTTGCGCGAAGGCAAGGCCAATATTGCTGAATCCTACGCCACCGACGAGGGCGGCGAGATGTGGCTGATCAATTCCTATCTGCCGGAATATCTGCAGGCCAACCGCTTCAACCACGAGCCGCGCCGCCGCCGCAAGCTGCTGCTGTCGAAACGCGAGGCTGGTCGGTTGCAAAGCGCGATCAACCGTGACGGCATGACGCTTATTCCGCTCAAGATCTATTTCAACGATCAGGGCAGGGCGAAGTTGGAGCTGGCGCTTGGAAAGGGCAAGAAGCTGCATGACAAGCGCGAGACCGAGAAGGAACGCGACTGGAACAGGCAGAAAAGCAGGATTATGAAGGACCACCACTGACGCGGGTGACGCGGGGCAGTCGGAATGATGAAAAAAGGACCAGCTGTCGCCAGCCGGTCCTTTTTCATGTTCAGTCGTGGAATTCGTCGTTGACCGGTTCGGTCACGCGCACGGGGCGTTCGGATGGGTCCCGGCCGACTTCGGCCTTGAGGCTCACCAGTTCGATGAAGTGATCGGCCTGGCGGCGCAGATCGTCGGCGATCATTGGAGGCTGGGTCGACATGGTGGAGACGACCGAGACCTTGCGGCCCTTGCGCTGCAGAGCTTCCACCAGCGTGGTGAAATCGCCGTCGCCGGAGAAGATCACCAGATGATCGACCGTTTCGGACTGTTCCATCGCGTCGATGGCCAGTTCGATGTCCATATTGCCCTTGATCTTCCGCCGTCCCAGCGAATCGGTGAACTCTTTCGCAGGCTTTGTCACGACCTTGTAACCGTTATAGTCTAGCCAGTCGATCAGCGGACGGATGGACGAATATTCCTGGTCCTCGATCAGCGCCGTGTAATAGTAGGCTCGAAGAAGGTAGCCCCGCTTCTGGAAAGCCTTGAGCAGCTTGCGATAGTCAATGTCGAAACCAAGGCTTTTCGACGCGGCATAGAGGTTGGCCCCATCGATAAAGAGCGCGATTTTTTCGCGTGGGTCGAACATCGTATTTCCTTTTTTTTGTCTCAATGTTTTTGATTTTTTCAACCTGAACGAGCGAGGACGTCGTCAGCGATGGAACAATTCGAATACACTAAGATTTCATCGTATTGAGGCTTTCTAAGCCAGCATTCGCTTTAATGTAAGGGAATTCCCGTTGAAATAGCTATTTCTCACATTATTTTGCCGAAAATAAGAAATATCTACCTTTATTTCTGGACTTTTTGCCGGCAGGAATCGTGCATCCTGTCCGTGCCGGTGTTCTCTCTCCCCAGAGCGGCAACAGGGTTTGGCGGCATTCAATCATCATTTCCGCGGATGTCAAAGCCTATCGATTTCTAACGGTTGCCGCGTGTCGTTTTTTAGCCGCCGCCGTCGCCGGGCTTGGGATTGACCGGATATCTTTTTCCGCAATGCAGGAAAAACTTGAATTTGTGTGGTTTTGATTGTATCGGGCAGGTTAATTCCTGAAATCGGAGCCGCGCATACCGTCAAGCCGACGGCTGGACGGGTTCCGGTGTTGTTAATCAGCGCAGCGACCGCTCGTCTTATGGCATCCGCGATTGAAGCTGCGCTCTTGAGATCCAAAGGACAGGCAATGGCCCGCGTCACCGTTGAAGATTGCATCGACAAAGTCGATAACCGTTTCGAGCTTGTGCTTCTCGCAAGCCATCGTGCCCGCCTGATCTCGCAGGGCGCCGCCATCACCATCGATCGCGACAACGACAAGAACCCGGTCGTGGCCCTTCGCGAAATCGCCGACGAGACGCTGTCGCCGGGCGACCTCAAGGAAGACCTGATCCATTCGCTGCAGAAGCATGTCGAAGTCGACGAGCCCGAGCCCGATCCGGCCTCTATGATCAGCGGCGACGCCGCCACGGTTTTCGCCGACCAGTCGGGCGAAGACGACGATCAGCCGGAAGTCGTGACCTTCGACCGCATGTCGGAAGAAGAACTGCTGGCCGGCATCGAAGGCCTGGTTCCGCCGGAAAAAAGCGACGACTATTGAGCCAAGGCTGCGTCCGGCACACGGCTGGATGCGACGCTTCGATGCAATGCCGCGTTTTCGTTCGGAATTCGCGTGACATCGGTATTTGCAAAGCAGTGCGCCACTCCTATGATTGGCGCACTTTTTCTTTTCCGGATATCTCCTGGAGCCCTTAGCGGATGATGCGCCAATACGAGCTCGTTGAGCGCGTTCAGAAATACAAGCCCGATGTCAACGAAGCTCTTTTGAACAAGGCTTACGTTTACGCCATGCAGAAGCATGGCCAGCAGAAGCGGGCAAGCGGCGATCCCTATATCTCCCATCCCCTTGAAGTTGCCGCCATCCTCACCGAGATGCATCTCGATGAATCGACCATCGCCGTGGCGCTGCTGCATGACACGATCGAGGATACGACGGCGACGCGCGCCGAAATCGACGATCTCTTTGGCGAGGATATCGGCGCGCTGGTCGAGGGCCTGACCAAGATCAAGAAGCTCGATCTGGTCACCAAGAAGGCCAAGCAGGCCGAAAATCTCCGTAAGCTGTTGCTGGCCATTTCCGATGATGTGCGGGTGCTTCTCGTCAAGCTCGCCGACCGGCTGCACAACATGCGCACGCTCGACCATATGTCGGCGGAAAAGCGCGCCCGCATTTCCGAAGAAACGATGGATATCTATGCGCCGCTGGCCGGCCGCATGGGCATGCAGGACATGCGCGAGGAGCTTGAAAACCTCGCCTTCCGCCATATCAATTCAGAAGCTTTCGAGACCGTCACCAAACGCCTCGAAGAGCTTTCGACCCGCAACGAAGGGCTGATCAAGAAGATCGAGGACGAACTGGGTGAACTCCTCCAGGCCAGGGGCCTGACGGGCACTCTCGTCAAGGGGCGGCAGAAGAAGCCCTATTCGGTCTTCAAGAAGATGCAGTCGAAGTCGCTGTCCTTCGAACAGCTGTCCGATGTCTGGGGCTTTCGCATCGTCGTCGCCGATATTCCGGATTGCTACCGCGCGCTCGGGATTGTCCATACCCGCTGGCGCGTCGTTCCCGGCCGGTTCAAGGATTATATCTCGACGCCGAAGCAGAACGATTACCAGTCGATCCACACGACGATCGTCGGCCCGTCGCGCCAACGCATCGAATTGCAGATCCGCACGCGGCTGATGCACGAGATCGCCGAATACGGCATTGCCGCGCATACGCTCTACAAGGACAGCGCCGAGCCGGTGGGCGAGGTCAAGCTGTCGCCGAAGTCCAACGCCTATTCCTGGCTGCGCCGGACGATCGAGTCGCTGGCCGAAGGCGACAATCCGGAAGAGTTTCTCGAGCACACCAAGCTCGAACTGTTTCAGGACCAGGTCTTCTGTTTCACGCCGAAGGGTCAGCTCATCGCACTGCCGCGCGGCGCGACGCCGATCGACTTTGCCTATGCCGTGCACACCAATATCGGCGACACCTGCGTCGGCGCCAAGATCAACGGCCGTATCATGCCGCTGGTGACAAGGCTCAACAATGGCGATGAAGTCGAGATCGTCCGCTCCGGCATCCAGGTTCCGCCCCCCGCCTGGGAAGAGATCGTCGTCACCGGCAAGGCCCGCGCTGCCATCCGCCGCGCCACCCGCGCTGCCGTCAGAAAACAATATTCCGGCCTTGGCTACCGCATCCTCGAGCGCACGTTCGAGCGGGCGGGCAAGGCGTTTACCCGCGAGGCGATGAAGCCTGTCCTGCATCGTCTCGGACAAAAGGAAATCGAAGACGCCATCGCCGCCGTCGGCCGCGGCGAGCTTTCGTCACTCGATGTGTTGAGAGCCGTCTTTCCCGATCATCAGGACGAGCGCGTTACGGTCAAGCCGCAGGACGAGGGCTGGTTCAACATGCGCAGCGCCGCCGGCATGGTGTTCAAGCTGCCGGGCCGTCCGAAGGACATGTTCGATGTTCTGGAAGGCGAGGGGCCGGAAGCGCTGCCGATCCGCGGGTTGTCTGGC
>Ga0307515_10022889_pt1 | contig 10990 bp, 2 predicted proteins | sample 17_EM_MG_FD_194513 | JGI IMG/M metagenome (GOLD analysis project Ga0307515, IMG submission 194513) | Populus trichocarpa ectomycorrhiza microbial communities from riparian zone in the Pacific Northwest, United States - 17_EM | ecosystem: Host-associated > Plants > Roots > Unclassified | place...
TCTATAATTTACCTTAAATAGTAATATACCTATTCCTTCTTATGGTATTATATTATATATAAACTATATAACTAGTAATAGTATTACCTAATTATTTTATACGTAATTAATATAATATCTTAGATACTATTCTAGCGTCTAATTTAATCTTTCTATTTACCTATTTATTTGCGGATAATATATAGTAAAAGTCGCTACTCTAACTCCCTGTTCTACTAAGAATACCTCCTAAAATACTACTATAAATCTTAGATCTCTATCTAATATAATTTTATTTAATTCTCCATATCTTATAAACACTTCTTTAATATAGATTTTAGCGATATTCTTCGCTAAGATTTCTTCTATATATGCTATAAAGTAGCCCTACTTAGTTAACTTATCCACTATTACTAAAATCGCGTTATATTCTTATCTAGTAATAGGATCTTTTAACTTTAGTAACTTAACGATAAAGTCCTATAATATAACCTCCTATAGTCTCTCTAGTATTTTAATAGGTTATAGCCCTCCATATAGCTTATACCTTATTAGTTTATTTTTTTAGTAATTTAGATACTCCTTTATTACTTTTCTTATAATATTCTAGATTTCGTTAATAATATATTCTTCCTAAAGTCTTAATACTAAGCCTATTGCTCCATTATATCCTTAAGTTATTTCCTTATAGAAATCTTCTATATAATGCTCTACTATACTCTTTAAAATGTACTTTACTTCTCAATTTTTATATATATCTATCTATAGATCTTCTAGCTATGCTTTTAGAATTCTTTATACCTAAAAGCTTTTTAGTATCTTATAGACTCTTTCTAGTTTATTATCCTCTTAAGTTACTGCTAGTTTAGGGTAATTATATCTAATCCATCTATCTTTATCTCTGCGTAGTATTACTCCTAATAGCTTCTTATTATTTTATAGTTTAGCTTTTCTACTAAGTGCATCTACTCTTATATTTTTAGTTCCTTTAGTATACTAAATCTTAAAATAGTATTCTATAAGCATCTCCGCCTATTTAACTTATCTATAATTAAGTTCTTTATTATTAGAAACCCTATTAGGTTTTTATAATCCATTTTAACTATAAATAGTTTCTTTACGCCTTATAAGAATACTCTCTATTTTTTAAGTACTATAACTATACCTAATAACTCCTTATTATAGACGTTATAGCTTAACTCTAGTAGTATTATCTTTCTACTATAATATAATACTAGGCGCTATATATCCTTACACTTCTATAGTAAGTATACTCTTAGTATATAGTCTAATATATCTATCTCTATAACCGTATCTAGTCCTAGTTAGTAAATTTTAAGGATTAGCTCCTAAGTAAACAGCTCCTTAAATTCCTTAAATAACTTTTTTTACTTATTTCCTTATACCTATAGTTCCTCTTTCTTTATAAGCCTAGTAAAGGGTTTAATATTCTTTAACTATTATATTATAAACCTTCTATAGTAGTTACAAAACCCTAAAAATAACCTTAACTGCGTTACGTTTTTTAGTTCCTGCTAACTTACTATAGCTTTAATTTTCTTTAGGTTATATTAATATGACTTAGTTTAATAATAAATTTAACGAAATTAGTCTTTCTTATAAAGAACTCACATTTCTTAATTACTACTAGCATCTATTCTTCTTATAGTCTCTTTAAGACCCATTTAACGTGTTCCCCATACTCTTCCTTAGTTATTAAGTAGATAATAATATTGTTAAGGTATACTATAATAAACTTATTAAGGTGCTCTCCTAATACGCTATTAATTCTTTTCTAAAACGTTACTAGTGTATTTATTAATCCAAACTGTATAACTAATAGCTTATATAGTTTTTCTCTTAATCTAAAGGCTACCTTTTATTTGTTGCCTTCCTTAATTCTAATCTAATAGTACGCCTATCTTAGATCTATCTTTATAAAGATTTGCGCGTTACCTATCTAATTCTAGATTTCGCTAATTAAGGGTAAAGGATACCTATCCTTTCGAGTAATGCTATTTAACTATTTATAGTTAATGCATAGCCTAAGTTTCCTATTTTTCTTTAGTATAAATATAGCGATATTTACGACCAGCTTTACCCCCCCCCTTTAGTAAGCGCTGCGAGATTTTAAATTCGCTACGCGTATCCAATCTCGCTTAATTGCCGCCAGCTATATATAGTAATTTTAATAAAGCTATATACTTAGCTGTAAGAACGTCGCGATTCCGCAGTATTATAATCTTCATTAAATATTATAAGGTTTTTACCTATATAATATTGCCAAATTTCATTAACCTCTCTGTAGAGACAGCGTTATATTTGCGTTTTAGCGGCTATAAGGGAGGCGTAGTTATAGGGGAGAAGGGGGAGAAGAGGAAGCGTATATCTTTAATTTAATTCCCTTAGCTAACTAAGGCGTTTCTTTAAGGCAACTAAAAAGGTCCTTATATGTGGCCATAGCCGTTTACTATAGGTACTATATATAGCTAGTGGCAATTAAGTAAGGTTAGATGCGCGTAGCGAATTTAAAATCTCATAACGCTCGCTAAAGGGGGGGTAAAGCTGGTCGTGAATATTGCTATAGTACTGGATAACCTGCTAATAATTGCAATAGTTTAATATATCCCTTTTATAAGTTTTCCTAGATAAACTCTTTAAGTGCTCTTAACTTCTCTTTAGTAAGCTTATAGGTTAGAAAGAACCTTAAACTTATTCCTAGTTCTAATTCTATTTTATAATCCTATACTATATAATCTACTAACTTTTTACTTTCTAGGCTCTATAGTTTCTTACTATACTTATAGTATCTTTTTAGTATATAACTTAAGCCTTACTTAGTCTCTTTATATATTGCTCTAACTTAGTACTATACTAACTTAGTTTGCTATTACACTTTATAGCGTTAAGTATCTCTAGTATTAACCTAACTTATAATCTAATCAGTCCTTAGATTATATTCCTATAACTAAGGCATTTTTAATACTACCTTATCTCGTCCTAATAGTAGGATATTAAAAAATATTTTAATTTGTCTTCCTTTAATAGTTATCTAAATAGGTCCTATTTTAAGGTAATAATCCCTCCTCTATAGGCTATTAGATCTCCTAAAATTATAACTAATAGGTAAGATTATTTCTTCTGTTTATAAGGTAATCCTATTCTCTTAACTACTACTAGTAAGATATAGTTCCGCGTTACTCTACTATTTATTAGTACTTTAAACTGCTAATTTTGCCATTTAACTTATAAATTTAGGTGTTATCCTTAAATTCCTTTAAGGGTTTAAGGCTCTACTACTAGCTCCCTCTAGTCCTATAAGCCTCCACTTTTCCTAACTATTAGCTGCTTAATCCTATTATACTTAACTTATTTTTTAGCCAATACTTAGTTCGCTTTTTGTCCTCTATATACTATAAATACGTATTTTTTAGGCATTTCTACCACTATTATCCGTCTAAGTATTCTTCTATAAGGAATCTTTTTAGTTAAAGTATTAAGTCTCCTAACTCCTAAACTTCCGTTAAATGCTATCTATATATATACTTAGTATTCCTATACTATCGCTTATCTAGCGCCTAATATATCCTTATAGGGTACTTCCAATTCTTTTCTTTTAGATTCTTATACATTTTATATATATTATCTACGTATGTAATCCATAATAGCGTATAGTATACTAGGTACTTTTGGTTAACTCTTAACTTATCTTTATCTTTAAGTTTAAACCTTTACTATATTAATCTAAATGTTATAACTTTGTTTATAGGTACTAAGATATATCTCTTACTTCTCTAGTCCTTTAATTATTCTTCTAAATCCTTTAACATTATAATTAAGGCTCCTTTAATATAAGTTATAGCCTTCTCTATAATAGGGTAGTCCTAAATAACTCGTTTATCTAACTATATATAAAAATCTTCCTACTTATTATTATGCCGCTGCCTATACCACTTTTAGTATAGCTACTAAAGTGTATACGGCTTATCCGTAAAGAAGTATCTTCTTATTACTATATTGTAATAGCCCTTTATATATTATTCTTTAAACCTAATAGGGATCCCTAAACCCTCTTTATTTTTTAGTTTAATAAGCTACTTAGCTTTTAGTATACTTACTTTAGGCCTATTAGTAATTCTTTATACTAGCGCTTTATCTTTTATATAACCTAATATACTAAATCTCTTATCTAGTTTCTATTCTTGCTATGCGATAATTCTTTACCTAAATTCTTTTATAGTTTCTTTTGGTTTGCGTCTTATAAATAGATCCTTAAAGTTTTCTTACTTCTTAATCTTAGTATTAATATTTTAATCCTATTACTAAGCCTTACTTGCAATTTCTTTAATAGTCCTTATTTATGTCTAGAAATCTTAGTCCTATAGAACTCTTAATCCTAAGCTCGCTTCTATCTTAAGCTTTACTCTAGCCTTAGTTTAACTAGGCTTCTTTAGTATTCTTATCTTATCTTAAGAGTCTTAAATCTCACTTATTTTATCTTAAGAGTCTTATATCTTTAGGAAACTTCGTCCTAAGCTTATTTATATATTACTAAACTAAGCCATTACTTTACTCTATTGGTTATCGTCCGTTATAAGTCCTTAAGCTTATCTCATCCCGTCTTAGAAATCTTAAACATCTTACATCTCTTTATAAGAATCTTAAGCCTTTAGCCTTTTGCCTTTATTAAGTGCTAAAGTAGTTCGCTATCTTACTTCTCTTACGTCTTATAAAGCGATAGACATTGTGTCTAGTAGGGTCTTAATCCCTACTAATATTCCCTATTTTATAGTAAAATTATCCTTATATAATATCTCTAAGGTCTATATACTTCTAGTAAGCTGCCTTTATTACCTTATTATTACTAAATATTTCGCCTATATTAAACTTATTGTCCTTAATATCCGATCTATAAACTAGTTTATTAGTTCCTCTAAACTCTAATAATTTTAGCTCTTATAGCCAATAGCTTACGCTATACTTAGTGTCTTTATAAATTTGGTATACATTATTATAATAAAATGTAAAACTCTTAATTAAACACTCTTTTGTTCCTTATAATATATTATTATCCCTCTATACATATATATTGTCTACTAGTCTTATTCCCTTTACTATATAGTAACTCTAACTACTTCTATAGTCTTTAATATAATAACCTTATTTTCTGTAATTTATATAAGCTCCTTTTTTAAACCATTTTTTTTGCTATAGAGTCCGCCTAAATATCTTCTACTATTAAGATTCCTAATTCGGCCTTTGCTCCTTAAACCTTTAATTACTTAATTCTTATCCTCTAGGTTTCTATAGTCGTTTATTTTATTTCTTATTTTCTTTAGTACTACTTAGGTCTATTAGCTCTACGCTATACTATAGTTTTAACTTTAACTTTATTATTATATGCCTTACGCCTTATATAACTATAGAACTCTATTCTAACCCTTCTTAGTCTACTCTCTTTAGTAGATCCTATTGTTAATCTTAATTACTTAATTAATTAAATCCTTAAGAGTGTCCGCATCTTCTATTAGAATAATTACGTCCTAGACTTTTGCCTTAAGTCCTTACTTATACTATGCCATAAGCGCTTTATCGTTCCATTTAACTTATATTACTAATATTTAAAACTATATTATATACTTAATTGCTAAAGTTCTTTATATTAGGTTTTAAAGCTTTCTTTTTACCATAGTAGTTACCTCTAGGTCTCTAAATATTTACGTTAATTATTCCGCGAACCCGTTCTAACTTAAGAATATATACCGTACCTTCTAGTTAGTAGTTATTATGCCGTACTCCTATACCTCCGTAAGGTAAGGCTTAAACCACTTAAATGCCCTTCCTATTAAGAATAATTCTATATAAGCGACTTAGTCTATAGGCGTTCCTAGCTTTACTCCTTCCTATATAACCTTAAAATGCATTTATATAAGGAATCCCTTAAGCTTTAATTTTTCTCCTAAGAATCGCTTAATTAAGGGTAACTTAACCTTAGCTGCTCCGATCCCATTAATCCTTTCTTTAAATATCTTATTATTGTCTATTAATTAATTAACTATTTCCTATAGCTATCCAATAGTAACTAGTTGCGAGTTAGTATCTATTATATTAGTGTTATTACCTAATCCTAAGGTAGTCGCCGCTGTGGACGCCGTTATGGCTGCTGCTTTTACTGGTATATTATTTAACTTCTTTTACCGTAACCTTGGTAGTAAATATATAACAAAGCCTTATAGGAAATACTACGGTGGACTTATTAATGGGCTATATATATAGGTATAGAATAGTTAACAACGTAAATATAACTGGTGGAGTGGTTACCTAATAGATTAACTCTAATTATATTCTAAGATTTACTATAAGGAGAGAAGAACTATCTAGGTAGGGACTGTGGTCCTTAAATACATAACCATACTTCTAAGAAATCCTCCTTATATATAAAGTACGTCTTATACATAAGGTACGTAAGTTCTTCCTATTCCTCTTATTTAATATATAGTACATTATATAACCTTAGTTACTATTCCTTGTCATATAGTTCTATCGGCTCCATTCTAAACCGTGCCTTAATTAACTAACTAGCTGCTTCCGACTCCTCTCCTAGTAGTTATAATATCGTACTTAAAGCGTCCGTAACAATTTTATAGTAAAAATAGTATTAAAAAATTAAAAAAGTACTATAATGCTAAGAGATCTAAGGGACTAGATCTAAAGGAGGGGGATAAAGTATAGCTATTATACAAAATTTTTATAAGTTGACGACTATGGATTATATTAGACTAGGACTATTTAAAATTATTATAAAGATTTTAGAAGTTATATATGGACTTAACTTACTAGCAAAAATGAAGATTTACCCTATATAGTATATTATAATGCTAGAGCTAGCGCACAAAGATATAAAACTACTAGTTTATAAAGTAGACATATATAAAGAATAAGAAGAAGATAAATAGTAAGTTTTAAAAATTGTTAGTTATAAGGATATTAATAATAAAATATAGTATAAAGTAAAGTAAATAGGCGATAATAAGACTACTTAGAAACTATTATAGAACCTAAAGAATTCTATAGAAAAGGTATAGGAGTATTAGAAGAAAACGGATTAAGTAATATTAAAAAGGAGCTAAAGATAAAAGGATTAGTTAAAGGTAATAGACGAGCTAAATTATCTAGAGAATCTACTACCGGCATATAAATTATTTCCGCCTTAATTTAATTGGAATCCTTTTTAGCCTCCTTAGCCTTAAGCTTAGAGAGACCTTACTTTACTAAATAAAGCTCTTTAGAGCGTACCTTTTTATAAACTTTTGCTAAACGAGATAACTAAGTATAAGCATTAAGTTAAGCCTTTAGAGCCTAAGACGCCTTATTAAAATAACGTTAAACTTTAATAAGGGCCTTAGCCAGCTTACTCTCTAGTCTTTCGGCCGCTACTAATATATAAGACCCTAAGATAGATTAAATAAGGAACTAGGTAGTTATAAAGAACTATAAAATACGTATACTTAGTATTAGAGATAAATTATATATTATAAGACAATTATATATTTGCTTGCGTACACTTAGCATATATAAAGAAGGTTAGCGACTAGATAGAGCCGCGATTATAATATATACTAACTTCTTCTCCGCATAATAAAAATAGGACGGCTTAACTTTCCTAAGAGAAAAAATAAACGTTAATAGCTAATTATAATAATTAGATATAGAGTATCTAATAAAAGGTATTAGAAATAATAAAGGTTATTAAATTAAAAACGGGAATGCTATACCTCTAATAAATAACTTAGAGATAGGAGATATCTTTAAAGACGAAGATAAAGAGGAGGGGGATAGTATTACGAACCTTATATTAGTAGTAGTAATATTACTAAGAAGAGATATAAACAGACTAATAGTAGAAGTACGGGAGGTACTAGAACTAGTTAAACTATAGGATAAGGGGTAGCTAAGTTATATAGTTAGTTACGTTATAAGCTTAAAATGTAAAAATGTAGAAATATAGAAACGTAATATACTAATATACTAACGTACTAATATACTTAGTATATTTCTTAGGCGCGGTATTATATATTTAAAGAACCACAGTTCCTACCTAAATAGTTCTCTTCTTTATAGTAAATCTTAGAATATAATTAGAGTTAATTTATTAGGTAACTACTCTACTAGTTATTTTTATATTATTAACTTATTCTTACCTATATACCTAGCCCATTAATAAGTTTACCGTAGTATTTTCTATAAGGCTTTATTATAAGCTATCCTTTATAATCCTATAAAGGCCTACCCTATTATAGAAGATCTTCTATATAGAATCTATAGGATTTTATTTACCCTAGGTTATTAACTAAAAGTTTAAAAAAAAGCTTATAGAGTTATTCTTCCTAAAGCAAATAAGGAGGACTACTTTTTACTAAAGTCCTATAAACCTATCTCCTTACTAAACTACCTAGGAAAGACTCTAGAGAAGATCTTTATTATTAGATTAGGATATCTAGCTAGTACTACTAGCTTACTTTAAAACTCGCAAATAGGAGGAAGAAGATAGCGGTCCGTAATAAACGCAGTTTTACTACTTCTAAATAATATCTAGTCTAAAAATAGTAGGAAAAAAGCTAGATAAAGGATAGTTACTACGCTATTCCCAGACGTAAAAGGGGCCTTTAACTATATTTTTGTAAACTAGCTTTTATCTATCTATAAGGAACTAGGACTACTTATAGCGTTTACGTAATAGGTAGCTACCTTCCTTAGTAATAGAAAGCTATAGCTTTGCTTTAATGGGCAAATATAAGAAAAAGTAAAAATAGAAATAGGGATACTACAAGGTTTACCTATATCCCCTATTTTATTCCTACTATATATACGCAATATCTAAAGTCCCTACTTTATAAGTCTGTATAAAATGTTATAACAAATCTATAAAAATTTAATATTTCAGATCGAACTAAGTAATTAGATTTGATATAAGGTTAGGCTTTATTATTATCTGGCCTTGGAAAGATACAGAATTAAAGTTTAAAGACTATAAGCTTTTCTGCTTATTAAACCAGAATCGAAGACGTGATCACCTAATACCACTCGATAACTTATGAAACCATTACTAAGAGAGGATATGACTGAATTGAAGAGTATTTACTTATTAGTTAAGCTAAGCTCAGCAAAAATATCATACGTTGCATCTCTCAGGAATCACTATCAAAGCTGGAAACGACGCCTCTTCGCCCAATGGAAACATGATCATAATGATAATATGGAAACCTTTTGCCGATATCTCTATCCATCAGGCGCGACTATCCCATTAGTTCGGTGTCCCCCTCAATTCCCCAATTCGAACACCCTTGAAGTGCCCACTAGTTCCCCCACTGGATGTTTTGCATCCAATTCATGCTTCATAAGCGGCTCAGAATTGTTGCCAGTCTCTTTCATCATTGGCTCAGTAGCAACGGGGCTTTCATGTCGTGCAGGTTTGCGTTTTAACAACAAAATTATCCCAATCACGATTGCGCAAAGCAGAAGGACACTAGCTGAGACACCAACGCCGATTCCTGCTTTTACGCCAGTGCTCAACCCGCTTTTCGCCGAGTTTGTTGGTCCTGCGGACGTCGTTACGGCTGCAGCTGATGTAGCGGAGGGTGATGAAGACAACGTAGATGACTGGCTGTAAAAGTCTTGCGCCTTATATCGCACTTTCACTGGTGTCGCCAGAGCCTCTCCAATGCCTCTCGTCATGGTTCTGATATCGGTAGTTTGGATCAGACTGGTTCCCGAGTAATCTGCAATAGTGTGTGCAGCTGTGGCTGGGCCGTCGTTGTACCACGAGAAACACACCGAAGTCGAGGCAGCGAAGGCACCACTGTAAACACTTGTCCAAGAATAGGCACTGATGGTGGTGACTTTAAGTTAGCAATTACTCGCTTTATGGTGGGTCTTCGGAATAAGGAAATGCCTACCTTGGACAGCACTGGACGACAGTCTCTGACAATGTTTCCACTGTATTAGTGCTCACAGATGCAGTTGTATATCCATTAGGACAAATCCCTGGTGAGAAATAGTAGCCTGGTTGGCCGTTCCAGCCAGATGGAAAACATTCGGTCGCGGTTGGCGAGGGACCAAGCTGATCCCAAGCTGACACCCGAAAGAAAGAAGAGAAACAGGACGATGGAGGGTCGAACAACGTTGTTAGGGGCAGTGGTGTGGTCATCTTCGAAATTTTGAGGTAACGGGCCCGAAAGTGCCAGGCGGGGAGGACGACGCGATCCTTAAAGGGACTGGAGTTCTGGTCCAGCGCAAGGCTGAGGCGAGGGGAGACAGCGCGCAAAGCCGTAATTTACGCCTTGGACCCAAAAAAAGCGTTAGGGAGGCTTTTCGTCCTAATTTCGAGGGGCGATCTCGAGACGAATCGCCGCTACCCTAAGCGCCCGGGCATGGAAGCAGGGGTGCACTTATCCCTTCGCGTGGCAAGAATTCATGCACTTCTCGTATATGCACGCCTCTTAAGCCAATCTAGAGGCTCTACACTGTAGAAAGCTTGGTATTAAAGCCTTGGTCAGTGCGATTGCTCGGCAATAGGGGTACAGGCGCCTCATCTGCGCCTCTAACGTTCGAATATTATGGTGAGCAGACATACAGTGGTGTTCACGGCTCGGCTGAGCGCCCGCTCAGTCGCTGAGCCGCACGTGACACATACAACCCCCGTCGACATTCGCGGATGTCCACGGCCGAGCCTGCAGCCAAGCCGTGGACATCTTCGAATGTCTTTACCCCTACTGATCGAGTCGCTGATGCGCGCGTACTATTGGCCTATTGGCCCAGCCGTCCGCCCGTATATTTACCCTATGCGGTAAGGTCACTTATCCGCTCTCGCTAAGCGGCTGGTAGATATACAAGGGGGTAACATCAATGCCTCAGACGCCCCCCCTGCTAGTATGGTACACAAAATAACCTAGCCCTGCTATATTACTCGGGGCTCGCTTATTTTCCTCTCCAAAAAAGCAGGGGGGGCGTC
>Ga0307515_10022890_pt1 | contig 10990 bp, 20 predicted proteins | sample 17_EM_MG_FD_194513 | JGI IMG/M metagenome (GOLD analysis project Ga0307515, IMG submission 194513) | Populus trichocarpa ectomycorrhiza microbial communities from riparian zone in the Pacific Northwest, United States - 17_EM | ecosystem: Host-associated > Plants > Roots > Unclassified | place...
ATGTTATGGCTCGCCTGTCTCACGGTGGCTTCACACTCGGCGAGCTGGGATTGGTTGCACATGGGGCTACTGCGCTTTTTATGGAAACTACCAATCTCACGATTGCTCTGGTGAGAACACTCGCCTTGAAAAGATATCCGCTTCCTCATTGGCTTCTAGATCTGGCCTCACATGACGCCATACATCAAAACCTTCCGCCTACCGACACCACTTCTGATCTTCCAGCTCGCGCTTATCCCTGGTTCTCTTCTCGTGGGATTCCTCCTCTCACCCCTTCTCGTATTGTCCCGACATATCTCCCAACAGCGCATTCACCGACTCAAACGACCAGCAGAACGCGAAGTAACGAGGCGCTTACTCGCAGTTGGTTTTTATGGGTTCGGGGTCCTCATTGTCGTCGGATTGATCGGAACCTGGGCGAGGTACTGTCTCGGGAAGCGAAACCCGTGGACTTGGGCGTTCTTTTGGCTCTTCGAGGGAAGAACCCGCTGGTCACGACCGACGCTGCTGGTTTATTGGGCCCTGCTGGTCGTCACTGCCGTTGCGATATGGGGAAAATTCTCAGGTCGCCCTAGGAAGATGCGCCGGCCAAACCTCAGTGTGGCAGTCGAACCGTTGTTCAGTCCTATCGACCTGGCGACGCCAATCGGGAATTCGCCATCTAACGGGTATTCCCAAAAACACCCTGACGTATGGGATGCCGCTGATCGGCACAATTTGTCGGTATCGCTGAATTCGAGGCGGAAGTCGTTCCATGGACTCGCAGTCTTAATGTTTGTCCCTGGTGTGATCATTGACGTACGTCCCCTCCCTCGCCTTTGTATTGCAAGGGTGGTATCTCATAATAATGACATTCTCAGCCCGCTTTTACCCACTTGTCGATGAGTGTCGCTTTCGCTGCCTTCACGTTTGCGGAATATATTCGCTATTTCGCACTCTGGCCACTGGGGAAATTCATCCATCTCTTCCTCAACGACTTTTTGGATAGCAAGGACAGCGGTTCGGCGATTCTCAGCCATTTTTACCTCCTGACTGGCATTGCGAATGGTCTTTGGCTCGAAGGGTGAGATTGGTCCCTCTAGAATTTCTATTCCACTAAAGGATTCTATGCAGACCATGGAGGATTATCGAGTTTAGTGGGCTGCTGACTTTGGGAATTGGTGATGCGATGGTAGGCCCGTCCCCTCATAAGCCGAGATTGCTTCATTTGGTGATGCCCAAAAAATATAGGCCTCTATTGTTGGGAAAAGAATTGGTCGGCTGAGATGGACGCCTTTGAACCCGAAAACAGTGGAAGGCACGGCCGCCTTCTTTATTTCTGTCTTCGCCTGTGCGGTCCTACTTCGTGCCGCTGGTTTTGTGGAACAATTCTCTCTTGTACGATACTCGGCCTCGCTCGCTGCGACTTGTTTCTTGGAAGCATTCTCCAATCAGAACGATAACCTTACAATCCCCATTTATTTGTGGAGTACACTAGTTCTGACTGATCTTGTACCACACTAGAATATAGCACCACCATTATATCAGCGGGTTTACATATACTTTTGCAGCCCAGAAGAAAGAAAGAAAAGCAGGCAGGAATTCAGAAGCCCGTGGAAGTGCAATGGTCAGGGAGTGATAATAAGCTTGCAACAGCTTACCCAGCGAAAGAGAACGAGACAGCTCCATACAGTCCACCGTCACGGCCTAATAAGCCGTGCCCGTGCAAGACTTCAACCTTGCGCGAATGCCAACCGACACCAGTGCTGACATTTCCACCACTCTCAGACAGCCACACCAACGACTGACGAAGCGGGTGATCCAGCGGGAGTTCCCGTTGGAAAGACGACCCGCCACTACCACCACCCCCGGTATTGGTTCCAGGCTCGGCGACCCATCCACTGGCGGTATCGACGTACCAACCCCGCGCGCCTTTGCTCTTGATGACTTGCCAGGATCCGCCTCCGCCTCCCAAGGCGCTCAGCATGGATGCCTGGAACTCGATGACACGCAGGCGAGTCGGGGCTTGCTTGTGCGGGGTTTGGTAGCGTGGATTGTTTGAAAGTGAAAGTGAGTACGCGGAGAGCGAAAAGGGTACGCTGCAGAGTGGCTGGACGAGTGTGTTGTGGATGGCGAATATGCTCTCGCGGATCGAGGTTGGAGGGGACAGTTCGAGACAGCTGGAGACCAGTGTCAGGATTTCGACATTTGCCGCTTTGGTGCGGAGGAAGTCGGTGATTGTGTTGAGGGAAAGGTTGGGGATGGACGAGAGACCGAGCGAGCGGAGGCCGGGTTGTGCGGGTATGGCCGCGAAGATGTCGGGTGTGACGGGGTTGCTTGAGATATCGAGGTAGGAGACCATCCCCGTGTGGAACATGGGCGCTTGAGTGACTATTTGCAGCAAGTCCTCTTCCGTCAGTGGAAAGGGGCAGGTCACATCACCGAAAAGCGAGAGTTGTTGTAAACGGCAGGTGGACTCGCCATGGACGAGGAGGTTGGTCACCGATTCGCTAGTCAAGCGGGGGCAGCGTGCCAACGAAAGGACGACGAGGCGCACCGTAGGAGAGGTAGCAAGGCCATTCAACAGCTCTGGCGTGCATCGCGTGCACGAGAGATCGAGGTGAGTCAAGGATGGGAGTGCTAGTACGAAAGGGGTGAGGATGGTGGAGGGAACCGACGACACGGAGCGGAGGCAAAGGCGCCTCAGTCTTGGGAAGACGATAGGTGGCTCGACAGCTCCTCCCCTTCCCCTACCACGACCTTCCTCCTCTTTCTCCTCACTGATCAAGTACACGGCGACCAAATCGGTGAGGGCCTTGACGAAAACGGAACTGATGCAACCACAAAGGTCCAAGGCCACAAGGGCCTGGAACGACAGGTCAGTTCATGTAAGAATTCACAGACGAGTGTTTTACGAACTTGTGCATCTGTACGCCGACTCATGGCGAAGGGAGTCTGGGCCTCCTCATCCTCGGGACTCCAGCTCCGAGCCCGGCTCGTCGATTTGCGCTGTTGATCACGTACTGGACGACCACGGAAAAGCAGTTCGACGAGGACCGAGAAATTCAGGGCGCCGTCCATGTACTCGGTTGCCCCAAATGTTATGAGATTCGGCATTTCCTGTGGAAAGAAAGACGATTGTTGAGTCACAGTTTGGAGATTATGAGACGCGTGCGGACCTTGAGTGCAAGTTCTAGACGTTCACCTGTGACGAAACGGCTATGCACTCCCTCGTGGACTGATCGGCGCATGCCGATAGTTCGGAACTGGTTGAAGTCAAGGTGAAGGATGTGGCGAGCGGGCCGGTTATCTTGCGGAGTGAATACTATTAAAGTATTAGAACATAATCATTCTTAAAGGCCGCTCGTCCGACTCACGATAGGATGACGGCCGAACGCCGTCGGCTACGGCTACTGAGCGAGTCGCACTGCTGATGGCTCGTATTACACGCCAGCGGCCGGGACTCTTACTTTTGTGGCGGAGAGAAGGCCGCATAGGGCTTACATTCCGGGATTCGGGTGGTGTCAACAGCTCAATGGGCAAGGGAGCGTCACGAGTATTTGCAAGCTTCTCACGAATCGAAGCACGTAAGGCAAGTATTGCACCTGAGAGACCGAGGGATGTCAGTATCGAGATGAAATAGGACGACCAAACTGGGTGTACTGTGATCAGGCTCCTTTGCGCGGGCTGTGAGTGCGTAGACGGACCGAGCGGCAACATCCAGGGCGTGTTCGACAAGGTCCATGGCCGACTCATCTACGGCATCCTCTCCGCCTGTAATTTCCGAGACAAGCGACAGCCAGCTTCGGGGTAGCCGAATTTGCGCCCGTCGCCAAACATAGGGCTTCGCGGCGGCATAGAAGGCCCGGGAAACAGTGCAGAGATTCTTGAGAGTTGTCCTAGAGCGTTCCTCTGTCCAACTGGGGGGTGGCCACGACGAAGGGAGGGATGTGGGCGGTGGAGTTGGAGTGGGTGTGTCTGGAGTAAAGAGGGGATCAAGAGAGGATGGGAATTGGGGTTCGGCTGCAAGGTATACAGCGAATGTGATGGCTTCCAGGACCTCGGATGGGTACTCGCGGAACATGTCTGGTGATGGGGAGAGCGGAGAACGGGACGGGGACGCGAGGAGGGAAAATGATGAGTGAGGTGAAGGGGGATATTTATACGCGGTTAGAGGGAGTCGAGGACGGCGGTGGATGGGGGGTGGATGATGCGGAAGATGACTGGAATGGGCTCATCCATCTCGTGACAAGCCAAGTGGTAGCAGCAATATGGGGCCAAATAAATAACAAAATACGACCCTGTGGTCTGTGGTGGACCCAGTACCCAGTTACCCGACACCCGAACAAGCAGGTACTGATCGCGATGGAAAGCGCCAAACCCGGTGCTGCCAGATCGCTGACCGGAGACGTCAAGCGATCATGGACAGCGCCTCGGCGAATGAAAGGGCACTTGGGCCTAACAGTCTCGAACGCAGGATGATCCTAGAAACCCCGTCGACGAGGAAGAACACCATCCTCATCTCGCACGGTCGACCCCCGTGGTCAGTTATCGCCGTCCTCCGTACTATCCGAGTAACCGCCCAGTTCCCGACGTCTCGCCTCTCGCGTCTCTCGCAGGTATTCCGAGGCAGGTGATCCACTCTACCCCGCTTTCGTAATCGGCATTGCGGGCGGGTCTGCATCCGGAAAGGTATATGGGAGACGTCCCGTTTTCCCGTTTCGCATCCTTCTCCTTCTGACAAGCTCTTGCCGTCCACAATAGACCCACGTCGCACAGCAGATCGTCAACGCTCTTGGAAACATCCCATCTGTTGTCATCTTGTCACAAGTACGTCCCTTCCCTCAGTCCTCAGATCCCACCTCCACTTCCATTTCAGGACAGTTTCTACAAGCCACATGGCCCAGAAGAACTCAAACTAGCCTTCGAAAACAAGTATGACTTTGATCATCCAGACGCCCTCGATCTCGACCTGTTTGCCGAGGTGGGTGTCTTCGCCCTCGTTTGAATGAATGCACACACACACATTTCCACAGTGTCTCTCCAATTTGAAAGCCAACCAGCAGACGCACGTTCCTGTCTACTCGTTCCTCCAGCATCAACGTTTAGTGGAGACCCGGTACCTCTATGGCGCCTCCATTGTGATTGCAGAAGGAATCATGACACTTCATGACCCGTACTTACGTAGTTTATATGACCTAAAGGTGTGTGAGCACCTCATTCGGGCCCTGCACCACCCGCATTCTCCTTCTTTTCGGTCAGGTGTTCGTTCAATGCGATTCAGACCTGATGCTCGCCCGCCGAATCCGACGAGACGTGGCTGACAGAGGTCGTGATGTGGGTGGGGTTATAGACCAGTACCTCCGCTTTGTCAAACCGGCCTATGATAACTTTGTGCTGCCCTCTTCTCGTCATGCCGATATTATCGTCCCTGGGTTTGACAACGGGGTAAGTACACTAGCAGACCATGATCACATGACCCCTGAAGCCGGAAATTGGCCAGGTCGCCATTCAACTCATTTCCGAGCACGTCAAACGCCAGCTTGCGCAAAGGGCGGCCTATTTGCGCGAGAAGATAGGCCGTTTGCAGACAGTACTCCGCAAGCACCCGTCCCCCCTTCCAAGCCCGAAGATCCGGGAGGCTTCGCTCGAGGATAACGTCATCCTTATGGAACAAAACACTCAACTTCAAGTAATATACACAATCCTTCGAAACGAGACCTCAAGGAGGGTTGATTTCATATTCAATGCTGACCGTTTAGCCACATTGATTTGTGAGCGAAGTATGTGCGAGTTGCCCTTCCGCCCTCGAACGGTCACATGCCCCACCGCTGAGGTGGTGGCTGGGAAGGAGCTTGACGCGCAAGTAAGTGTGGTTTACCTTACAGAACTGTACGAGGGCTGCCCCTTGTTCCTGTGTGGTTGCTCACGTTCGTGCTCCTAGCACCTAGTGGGGGTGTCCATCATCCGATCGTGGGTAGTCTAATATAGCAAAACGCATCCTCTCACGCCGTGCCGTTTGTAGTGGGGGCGCATTTGAACGTGGGTTGCGAAGAGTTTTGCGGGACGTCGCAATTGGGTCACTGCTAATTCAGTCTGACCCAAAAAGTGGCGAGCCCCTTCTCTTGCACACTATGGTACCCGATGCGGTTAGGGACCGAAACAAAGCCGTGAACACGTGGGTGCTATTGCTCGATGCTCAGGTGAGAGGTCCCAGACCAAATCTATAAGTCGCGTAAACCACTCATTGACTTTGACATCCAATCCTTCTGTTTTCCCCTCTCCTCCCATCCCGGTGGCCCCATTCGCCATCCCCATCTTGTCAATTGCGTGGATGGTTCTATTCGCCTGCGGTGACACCTATTCCAAACTCTTTTGCCACAAATCCTACCGCCTACAACGCCGTGGGACAACGTGGTGTACCCTTAACGGCATACTCACTCCCAACTGGTCATGTAGATCGTGACGGGCGCCACGGCACTTATGGCAATTCGTATCTTGCGTGACCATGGTGTTCGTGAGGTATGCATGAGCACAAGGTCCGACCCAGACGGTATTTCCCATCCATTGACTACCTCCGAAATTCTTTTCAGGATCGCATTCTCTTCCTCACCTTCGTCGTCGCTCGGGGCGCTGGGGTAGACGTGGTTAAGAAGGCCTTTCCCAAAGTCAGGGTCATCACGGGGGCGATTGACGACAACCTTTCAGAGCGTTGGCTGGCGCCTCATGGAGAGGCCCTCGAAGGCGCAATAGGAAGGAAACTTTGGGTCATTGACCCTGGTCTGGGCAGCATTAGTGGGTCATGCATTTTGTGCAGGGCTAGTCTCCCACTGACACATCATGAACCAATGTGTGAATAGGTAACCGCTATTTCTGAGTGTCCTGTGGCCGTTTCGTGGTATTTGAAGTTTTTTTTTGGCACACAACGAATCTAGATTTAGATGCCCATACAAGGCGGCCACTTCATCAGTCTAGCCCTTTCTTCCGTTTCTTTTTGCGGCGCTTCGCCACTGACTGGGTGGCCAAGCCGGGATCGTTGCCTGAGATACCATGCCACTCCTCATGCTCTTCAATACCCTCTCGTTCGCGACCGACTTCTATTGAGTCATCTAGGTCCTCATCGGCCTTGCGCTTCAGAGGATTTGCCCCTTTACTCGGCCTTCGGATCAAACACGCAACGAAGAACCCGTTGGTTCCGTCCTCGGGTCGACAGCGGATAAATGAATCAAGCATGCCACCTGTAAGTACCAAGCGTCCCCAGTGGGTAGCTGTCAGAGGATTCCAGAACTTGCACCGGAGTGATCCCGCTCACGTTCATCATCATTTGAAGCTGCCTCATCCAGTCCACGTCTAGGCCAGGTGGGGATCACCTCGGCCCTTGGGGCCAAAGTAAAACCTCCTTCGATGGCCTCTTTGCTCTTCAACGCAGCAAAGACGACATGCTCGTTTTCCACGACGTGGATGCTACATGTCGAATATACGATCTTCTGCACCGAGGGAAACTTCATACTATGCTGAATCATCTTGAGCTGAAACGCGGCGAGCTTTTCGAGTCGTTCTGAGTCTCCGTCTGGACTGGTTTCTAGTTGGGAGTTAAGGGGTCTAGCATCAGGGAAAATTTGTGCTGGGATGAGTAGTTACCTGTAAGTGGTCGAGTCAGAGCGTCAAGACGGTTGACCATGCCACTCCCAGAACACGAAGGGTCGACAAGGCTAGAAGGAAGGCGCAAGGTCAGGTTTAGGGTTTGTTCAGACAATTGACATACATGTGCGACACATGGGCGTAATTATTAGGATTGGTAGAAAGAAAATCGGCATTTATCGTCTGGACGGTGTTTGGTGCCACTCTCGCCCTGGCGAGCATCACTCTGAGGGTCCGGAAGCGCTTTTGATCTTTCTCGAATGCAAATATCTTTCCCTCATTCTTCATAAGAGCACTACCTCGAGGTCCAGTGAGGAAAATACTGGGAGGCAGGGGTGAAGCTCTCTACCTTAGGTGCGAGGTTTTGTTCCCGGGAGCGGCAGTGGCATCAATTGCGTGTATACCTGCCCCGGTAGGTGGTGAGAGTACGAAGGCGGGGAAACACGAGGCCTTGTTCTGGAGTATAAGCTTCCCGGCAAAATATAGCTCGTCATCCTGGAGTTGTATATCGGGAGGAAATGCAAGCAAGTCCGGGACATGCTCGTCTTCGTGATATGACTTGCCATTGAGGCTTCAGGCATCATCAGATGACTCGGTGTTTCCAGACAAAAAAGTTCTCACTCTTCAATGTCATGTTGGTGCATGAACCCGCGACGCCTCAGGATGCCCGTGACGGCCTCCTTGGTTGATACGTTGGTATTGACACGAGCCCATCGCGGAAAATTTGATGAATCGTTCTGTGGCGCAAGATCCTCGTCTCTCGAAATCCCTCGCTTGACCTTGACCTTGACCAGCTCGGCCTTCATACGCGTCTTATGTCTCAAAACAGCCTGCTTGATGGGTCCGTCACCAGCCTGGATTCCTTTTCCAAAAAGAACATCATGAACTAGGAGCAACACAAGGTTTTGCTGCGAAAGATGCTTCTTCTCTTGTTCAACCAGCCTAGAAGCATTGATGACATCGAGGAGAACCAGACGATCTATTGAGGTTGTACGTGAGCAAGGTTTTCGGCAAGTTCTTACATGTTTGGCCGAACGCACACTTCAGCGTCTCAATGACAAGAGCAGCTCCTCGTTTGCGATCTGCTTCAGGAAGAGTGGCTACGAGACTTTGGATTGAACCTTGCTTTGCATCCAAAGAGTCGAGAATTGAAGCGCATTTGTAGTAGAAATTCATGATGAACACGATAATGTCACTGCATGTAAGCTGTCGAGACCCTGAGGGAACAGAAAGTGACGTTAGAATACGAGTTGTTGCAGGGCTGTAAAGGAAACGATTCAGAGTTGGGTTTTGTCTTCAATTGAGCCGCCGTGAGCGACACTCAGACAATGTAGATAAGAACAATGCATCATTCGTATAACATTCGAATTCCCAGGAACACCCACCGGGCCTGCCAACTTCTGCCGTCGGGGAAATACGCGTCCAAGTTGTTTTTTCGTCTGCCCCACCACGAGCTAAGTGAGCCGACATTTCTTTAGGCCGTGGCGGACCAAATCTTAACATACCTACAGTGGACACCGCGCTATATGACTTGCTGGGCGTGTCGACAGCCGCGACGACGGGTATGTGCCACCTGCCGTGCGATCCCAAATCATTACAAGAACTAATGTCCTCTTCCTCGCTACAGCGGAGATTAAATCTGCATATCGAAAAAAAGTTCGTCTCCCTATGTATTCCCCCCCGCGTCGTCATCTTGATAAACTGACTGGCGCGCGTTCCAGGCCATGCAATTTCATCCAGTCCGTGCTCTTTGCTATTCTCCACGAACCCCTCTGATACTTCAAAATAAACATTTCGCACATAGGATAAGGTATTCCGCCTCTATCGCATTGCTGGTGATTTACTAACCCGCTGGTTAGAATCCAGATCCAGAGGCCCATGTCAGGTTTCAGGAAATATCGGCTGCGTGCGTCGAGACAAGTCGTGTGGAAACTTTCGCTGAGACTTTTCTCAGCTATGAAGTCCTTGTTGACCCAGAAACGCGCCAAATGTACGACCAGTATGGAGTCGATGGCTCGAAGCGACATGGCGGACCCGGCATGTCACCGGAGGATCTATTCGAGAATCTCTTCGGTGGTGGTGGCTTCACATTCGGTTCATCATTCAATACTGCGCGCCCTACCCAGAGAAAGCAGGGAGAGGACCAACGGGTGCCGTATGAGGTCTCATTAGAAGACTTATATACAGGCAAGAGTGTCAAGTAAGTCGCTGTTGTCACCATAGATCTACCATTTTGACCGATCCCTAGGATGCAGATAGAGAAAGCCACCGTATGTCATACATGTAATGGTTCAGGAGGGAGAGCAGGCACGAAACCCAAGAAGTGTATAAAATGCGATGGTGAAGGCATAACAGTAACAACACGGGCTGCCAATGGAGGTGCTTTGGGATTCGCCCGTGTGACTTGCTCAGCGTGCAAAGGTTCGGGAAAGACGGTGAGGGAGAAGGACCGGTACGCCCTTGATCGTGCGATTCTAGAACCTTCGAGTATCACTGAAACTTCCTAGGTGCAAGAAGTGTAAGGGGGAGCGGACGGTCAAAGAGAAGAAGCGGGTCGACATTCACATAGAACGGGGCATGGCCGACGGTGCAAAGATCGTACTGCAGGGTGAGGGTGATCAAGAACCCGGTGTCCCTCCTGGTGACGTTATCTTTGTCCTCGAAACAAAACGGCATGAATCCTTCGAGCGGTCGGGTGCCGACCTCCTGGCGCATGTCAGCATCACACTATCGGAAGCCCTGTTGGGTTTCTCTCGGGTGATCCTCACACATTTGGACGGGCGAGGGATCAACTTTTCCAGCCCGAAAGGAAAAGTTCACAAGACCGGGGACACAATTGTCCTGCGTGGAGAGGGCATGCCCATACATAAGAAGGAGACAAAGGGAGATCTGTATGTGCTCTTCGAGGTCGAGATGCCGACCGAAGAGTGGTTACAAACGGTCGACGTGAAGGCGCTCCGGGGGTTGCTACCTCCAGGAAAGCCTGACTTGCGACCTGAGATTGTGGATGAGGCACAGTACGAGGAGGTGGATATTCACGAGGTATGAGCGCTAACGTTGTCAATTTGGATGACTCTGACGATGCGTACAGTTCGGCGAGGCCGAAGACGATTGGGAGGACGAAGAATTTGACGACGAGGAGAACCCTCAATGCCAACACGCATGATGCTTTTGCGAGCTCAGGTGACTTACTAGAGATGGCCGTGGTGGCTTCCGAACTCCCTACTCTACCGAAATTACCTTACCTAGCTTTTAAAACCTCACGATTGCATTTCACCATGATGTAGATAGAAACCATGTTGCACGAGCGGAACCCAGGTACAGCCGTTGGACAATAAACAATCTAATAGCAGATCCGATATGATGCATA
>Ga0307515_10022891_pt1 | contig 10989 bp, 8 predicted proteins | sample 17_EM_MG_FD_194513 | JGI IMG/M metagenome (GOLD analysis project Ga0307515, IMG submission 194513) | Populus trichocarpa ectomycorrhiza microbial communities from riparian zone in the Pacific Northwest, United States - 17_EM | ecosystem: Host-associated > Plants > Roots > Unclassified | place...
AGACATCCGTGTGGTCGCATGAAACCGGACTCCCAGTCACACCTTTCGTTAGTTAGGATCTCATGCACCCGCGGGGTTGCGGTGCCAGTAATACGGAGAATAAACTTGTACAATAATTGGGATTGAATCAAGGACGACCCGAAACAATGATAAATGCAGTGAGGGAGAACGTGGGTACTAATCCCAGTGGGATAACGTTTGAAGTCGCAAAGCCCTCCTAGCCCTCTCATTACTTTCGAATAAAGGGTATCTGGAACTCAGACATAAGTGCCCGAGAACGATTTGGAGCATCCTTCCCTCTCGCTGTAGTGACAAAATGCACATAAAACCCATGCATCCTCGGGTATAAATCCTGCTCGACTTCAATTTGGGGAACAGTTCCAACACGGCTGGTCCAAACGCACAACTGACGACTCCACTTGTCATACTTGGGCTCTTCTCGCTCGCGCTGGGGGCGGGTATGACCAACCCCGGGAATTCGCGTACTCCCGGGAGGACAAATTCGACGAATGAGTTGAGAAAGTCGTACATCTGTTGACCCTTCGGTGTGACTCTCGCACCCATTGCCATCCTACGTCGGATATGCCAAGTTGGGATATTCGATCGGGCACGCGCCCTCGGCTGCTACACTGAGTCGCGCCCTCCCCCTCCTTTTGTATGTGGACTGAGAGCGCGTAGTTGAGCAATAGCGTTGAGGAGTTGAATGTGAGAGGATAGAGCCGCTTTGGAGGTGATGTGAAGATGGATTGCGGAGAGCTTGGTGACGTTCTGGTTGGTTACGGGTACAGCGTACCTTGAAGCTAGTGTCTTGGCCGAACCACGGCATGCGAGGTACGTAACGTCGATTTAACTCCCAAGAAGATGACGCCTTAGTTGGACGCCTGCGAGATGACTTTGTGGTCGTCGCTGCCGGCGTGGATGCGGTGGGACTCTTGCTGGCACAGCGGCAGCAATGAAGTGCAGCTCAAGTGGGCGTAGTAGGCGATCAAGGCGCCATCGCTGGTAAGATCCTGTCTCTCCAAGTCGCAAGGGTGGGCATGCCGTTGGGCGGAAAGGCTAGCTTCTTAGTCGAGCCAGCACGGTTTGCGAAGTATGTCACGTCGATTTATATCCCAAGGAGATGAAGTCCTTAGGTGAACAACTGTGAGACGACCTTGTTGCCGTCGCTGTCGGTGTGGATGTGGTGGGACCGCTGCTGACTGAGTGGCAGCATCAAAGTGCGGTTCAAGTGGTCATAGGTTCAGGTGGTGATCAAGCATCGACAGGTAAGAAATATTGGGTTGGTGCATTGAGTGCTTTGTCTCCACCTGCAGCTTAAAACGACGAGATCCCAAGGTGAACACAATTGATTCGCTCGTCCGATGTGCCCAGGTTGTTGAGCGGCTAACACCGCTCCCACTCAGTTTTGTGCCTGGGTTGACTTGGACGGATTGGTACCACCTGCCCCCAACCGGCAGGACCAGCAGGTCGAAACCGCCATTGCAAAGTCGATGCGGGAGTATGTCCAACACACCGCGGACGCCTACGGTGCATGACGTATTCTCTACCCTCCAACCAACCAAAGAAAATTCATGACCTGAGCGACCCTGGCCGGGTTGGCTTCCCGCTCAATCCGCGTGCGCTACATCTACAATCGCATAGTGGTTCGCGCATGGACTGAAATCGCTACGCGACTCGCAGAGCCTATTACTTGATATGTCCATAGCTGTTTCACCCCCGTAGATAACGACCTATATGTTTGACCAGTTCTCCCGCTCTGAATATCCAAATTTCAAACTTCGACCGTACCATGACCGACATGATGGAAAAGCTGCCCACTGAACTGATGCAAGAAGTCGTGGAATACTCGGATAAACCCACGATTCATTCCTTTACCATCGTTTCGTCGAAATACTACGAAATTGCCCAGCCACTCATCTTTCACCGTATCTCTATCAACGTAATGACCGACGAACGTTTCGCTCTCTTCGTAGAACAAATGCACAATAGCAATAAACTTGCTTTGATGATAAAAGTCCTCATCATCAACAAGCAATTCGCCACAGAAATACTCCGACACCTGTTCAAGATCATTCCTAACGTGGAGGAACTCCGCATACAGGGTCCAGTAGCCAACTTCCTACTCTACCGACACTATTTTCCAAACTTGCGACGTCTACGTGTCCTATTCTACAGCCCGGCGTCATTTAACGACATTATTACCAATTTCATTCCTCGCCACGAATTTTTGAATGTCCTGGAGATCCCATTCCTTCGGGATAGTCCTACTAGCGACGCTGTGGCACTATCCATGCTCCCACTTGCCGAGTCTGCTGTGGCCAGTTCGGTCAATCGCCTAGTAACCTATCACGGCCCACGAGACCTGCTTCGTCTCCTCACCCCAAACTCAAGCATGAAGCACTTCACCTCATGCCATCAACTAGATGAAGAAACCCTCCATAAATTGAGTCGTGTTGTTTCCAGAGGACTACTCAGCTTGATTATCGACGACCCAATGGACGTGACCACTTCTAAGACACTCCCTGCCTCTCCTATTCCGTCGTTATTCCCTAATCTTCGATCTATCGCATGGCTCTCGGTAGATGACACAAGTGCCTCTGTCATCGACCAATTGCCTCATCTGTGTCGAGTCTGGTTTCGTTCAACGCACTCTCGGCAGCTCCCCGAAGGTGTGCAGGCTTTCATTACTAGGATAATAGAACTCTCTGCTAAGAAGAATCGACCTTTGCGGGAGATAAATCTCTACTCGCCTGGTGGGCACCCATTTTCTCACACATACTCCAAGACATCTGTGTGGTCGCATAAAGAAGGACTCCCAGTCAGACCTTTCGTTAGTTAGGATTTCATGCACCCGCGGAGTTGCGGTGCCAGTAATACGGAGAATAAACTTGTCCAATGATTGGGATTGAATCAAGGATGGCCCTAAACAGCGATAAATGCAGTGAGGGAGAACGTGGGTATCAATCCCATAAAATCCCAGCTATTCGCGTTGGCCGAGGTCAAGGGGGGTGCGAGCCCTGTTCTTTCATCTGATGGAAATATAGTAGATACTTGAGTAGTGGTGTTTGAGTTTGTGGTCATGATCTGGGGTGAATATAATTTAGAGGCGGAAATGGCCATGGGAGAGTGTCTTTGGGACTCAGACTGGACGGCCACTTCTAGTCACAGGTGAGATGTATCAGGGCTTATCAAATGTGATACACTTGTGGCATTTCCTGATCCAGTGACTCAAAGATGGTTTCTGTGGCTATTATCGCATTGTACGTGCATGCTTCGTGCATGGACTGAAATCGCTACGCGACTCGCAGAGCCTATTACTTGATATGTACATAGCTAGTTCACCCCATAGATAATGACCTATATCTTTGACCAGTTCTCCCGCTCCAAATTTCACACTTCGACCATACCATGACCGACATGATGGAAAAGCTGCCCACTGAACTGATGCAAGAAGTCGTGGAATACTCGGATAAACCCACGATTCATTCCTTTGCCATCGTCTCGTCGAAATACTGCCGAATTGCCCAACCACTTATCTTTCGCCGCATCTCTATCAAGGAAATGACGGACGAACGGTTCGCTCTCTTCGTAGAACGAATGCAGAATAGCAATAAACTTGGTTTGGTGATTAAAGTCCTTATCATCAACAAGCAATTCGCCACAGAAATACTCCGACACCTGTTCGAGATCGTTTCTAACTTGGAGGAACTCCACATAGAGGGTCCGATAGCCAACTCCCTACTCTCCCCACACTACTTTCCAAACTTGCGACGTCTACATATCCACAACCCGGTATTTTTCAACGACATTATTACCGATTTCATCCCTCGCCACGAAATTTTGGATGACCTGAAGATCCCATTCGTCCCGGACAGCTCTACTAGCGACACTGTGGCACTATCCATGCTCCCACTTGCCGAGTCTGCTGTGGCCAGTGCCGTCAATCGCCTAGTAACCTATCACGGCCCACGAGACCTGCTTCTTCTCCTAACCCCAAACTCAAGCATGAAGCACTTCACCTCATCCCAGCAAATTGATGAAGGGACTCTCCGTAAATTGAGTCGCGCTATTTCCAGAGGACTTCTCAGCTTGATTATCGATGACCCAATGGACCCAACCACTGTTAAGACACTCCCTGCCTCTCTTATTCCGTCACTATTCCCTAACCTTCAATCTATCGCATGGCTCTTGGTAAATTCCATAAGTGCCTCTGCCATCGACCATTGGCCTCACCTGCGTCAAATCTGGTTTCGTTCATCGCACTTGGGGCGGCTCCCCGAAAGTTTCCAGGCTTTCGTTACTAAGATAATACAGCTCTCTGCTAAGAACAACCGGCCTCTGCGGGAGATACGTCTCTACTCGCCTGCTGGGAGCCCATTTTCTCACACATACTCCAAGACATCCTCCAAGACATCCGTGTGGTCGCACAAAGAAGGACTCCCGGTCACACCTTTCGTTAGTTAGGATTTCATGCACCCGCGGAGTTGTGGTGCCAGTAGTACTGAAAATAAACTTGTACAATAATTGGGATTGAATCAAGGACGACCCTAAACAATGATAAATGCAATGAGGGAGGACGTGGGTATCAATCCATCCCAGTGGGGATCGTCGGTAACATAACGTTTGAAGCCGCGTCCTTCGACCGTACCATGACCGACATGATGGAAAGGCTGCCCACTGAACTGATGCAAGAGGTCATGGAATACTTGGATAAACGCACAATTCATTCATTTACCATCGTCTCGTCGAAATACCGCGAAATTGCCCAACCACTTATCTTTCGCCGTATCTCGATCAACGTAATGACCAACGAACGCTTCGCTCACTTCGTAGGACAAATGCAGAATAGCAATAAACTTGCTTTGATGATAAAAGTCCTTATCATCAGCAAACCATATGCCATAGAATTATTCCGACACCTGTTTGAGATCATTTCCAACTTGGAGGAACTCCGCATCCAGTGTCCAGTAGCCAACTCCCTACTCTCCCCACACTACTTTCCAAACTTGCGACGTCTACATTTCCTATTCTGCAACCCGGGACTTTTTAATCACATTATTACCAATTTCATTCCTCGCCACGAATTTTTGAATGTCCTGAATATCCCATTCATTCCGAGCAGTTCTATTAGCAGCCGTGTGGCACTATCCATGCCCCCATTTGCCGAGTCTGCTGCGACCAGTTCGGTCAATCGCCTGGTGACCTATCACGGCCCACGAGACCTGCTTCTTCTCCTCACCCCAGACTCAAGCATGAAGCACGTCACTTCATCCCAGCAACTAGATGAAGGGACACTCCGTAAATTGAGTCGCGTTGTCTCCAGAGGACTACTCAGCTTGATTATCGACGACCCAATGGACGTGACCACTTCTAAGACACTCCCTGCCTCTCTCATTCCGTCACTATTCCCTAATCTTCGATCCATCGCGTGGCTCTCTGTAGATGACACAACTGCCTCTGTCATCGACCAATTGCCTCATCTTCGTCGAGTCTGGTTTCGTTCAACGCACTCTCGGCAGCTCCCCGAAAGTGCGCAGGTTTTCATTACTGGGATAATAGAACTCTCTGCTAAGAACAACCGACCTTTGCGGGAGATACGCCTCTACTCGCCTGGTGGGCACCCATTTTCTCACCCATACTCCAAGAGATCCGTGTGGTCGCATAAAGAAGGACTCCCGGTCAAACCTTTCGTTAGTTAGGGTTTCATGCATCCGCGGGGTTGCGGTGCCAGTAGTACGGAGAATAAACGTGTACAATAACTGGAATTGAATCAAGGGCAGCTCTGGACAATGATAAATGCAGTGAGGGGGAACGTAGGTATCAATCCCATAAAATCCCAGTTATTCGCGTTGGCCGAGGTCAAGGGGGGTGCGAGCACTGTTCCATCATCTGATGGAAGTAAAATAGACACTTGAGTCGTTGTATTTGTAGCTGTGTCCAGGATCTGGGATGAATATAATTTAGAGGCGGAAATGGGAGAGTGCCTTTGGGACTCAGACTGGACGGCCACTTCTAGTCACAGGTGAGGTGTATCAGGGCCTATCAAATATGGTACACATGTGGCATTTCCTGATCCAATGACTCAAAGACGGCTTCCGTGGCTATTATCGCATTGTGGTTTGTGCATGGACTGAAATCGCTACGCGACTCGCACAGCCTACTACTTGATATGTCCATAGCTAGTCCACCCCGTGGATAATGACCTATATCTTTGACCAGTTCTCCTGCTCCGAATATCCAAATTTCAAACTTCGACCGTTGCATGACCGACACGATGGAAAAACTGCCCACTGAACTGATGCAAGAAGTCGTGGAATACTCGGATAAACCCACGATTCATTCCTTTGCCATCGTCTCGTCGAAATACTGCCGAATTGCCCAACCACTTATCTTTCACCGTATCTCTATCAACGAAATGACCGACAAACGGTTCGTTCTCTTCGTAGAACAAATGCAGAATAGCAGTAAACTTGCTTTGATGATAAAAGTTCTGATCATCAACAAGCAAATCGACACAGAATTACTCCAACACCTGTTCGAGATCGTTTCCAACTTGGAGGACTTCCGCATAGAGGGTCGGATACCCAAATCCCTACTCTCCCCACACTACTTTCCAAAGTTGCGACGTCTACATATCCACAACCCGGTATTTTTCAACGACATTATTACCGATTTCATCCCTCGCCACGAATTTTTGAATGACCTGAAGATCCCATTCGTTCCGGACAGCTCTACTAGCGACTCTGTGGCACTATCCATGCTCCCACTTGTCGGGTCTGCTGCGGCCAGTTCGGTCAATCGCCTGGTGACCTACCACGGCCCACGAGACCTGCTGCTTCTTCTCACCCCAAACTCAAGCATGAAGCACTTCACCTCATCCCAGCAACTAGATGAAGAGACTCTCCATAAATTGAGTCTCGTTGTTTCCAGAGGACTACTCAGCTTGATTATCGATGACCTACAGGACCCGACCACTTCTAAGACACTCCCTGCCTCTCTTATTCCGTCACTATTCCCTAACCTTCGATCTGTCGCATGGCTCTCGGTAGATGACACAAGTGCCTCTGCCATCGACCAATTGCCTCATCTGCGTCGAGTCTGGTTTCGTTCAAGGCACTCTCGGCGGCTCCCTGAGAGTGTGCAGGTTTTCATTACTAGGATAATGGGACTCTCCGCTAAGAAGAATCGACCTTTGCGGGAAATACGTCTCTACTCGCCTCATGGGAACCCATTTTCTCACACATACTCCAAGACATCCGTGTGGTCGCATGAAACAGAACTCTCGGTCGAACCTTTCGTTAGTTAGGATTTCATGCACCCACGGAGTTGCGGTGCCGGGAATACGGAGAATAAACTTGTACAATAATTGGGATTGAATCAAGGATGATCCTAAACAATGATAAATGCAGTGAGGGAGAACGTGGGTACTAATCCCACTGGGGATAATGTTTGAAGCCGCAGAGCCCTCCCAGCTCTCCCATTACTTTCGAATAAACGGTATCTGGAATCCAGACATAAGTCCTCGAGCACGATTCTGAGCGTCCCTCCCTCTCGCAGTCGTGACAAAATGCACATAAAACCCATGCATCTTCGAATATAAATCCTGATTGACCTCGATTTGGGGGAACAGCTCCAACACAGCCGGCCCAAACGCACAACTGACGACTCCACTCGTCATACTTGGACTCTTCTCGCTCGCGCTGGGGGCGGGCATGACCAACCCGGGGAATTCGCGTACGCGCGGGAGGACAAATTCGACGAATGAGTTGAGGAAGTCGTACATCTGTTGACCCTTCAGTGTGACTTTCGCGCCCATTGCCACCCCACGTCGAATATGCCATGTTGGGATATTCGATCGGGCACGGATGATCTCTACGCCCTTGGCGGAGCCGAACCCTCCCCCTGCTTTGGTCTGTGCACTAAGAGCGCGTAGCTGAGCGATAGCGTTGAGGAGTTGAATGCGAGAGGATAGAGCCGCTTTGGAGGTAATGTGAAGATGGATTGCGGAGAGCTTGGTGATGTTCTGGTTGGTTACGGGCTTTGCGAGAGGTATGAGGCGCTTGTTGCCTCGTAAACGCGGTGTTGGCCGGTTTACAGCGTAAGGGTCCGACGGGTCGTGCTGCGGCAACCGAGGCGGTTTCGGAGGGACGTGTCCAGCTGGACTATGGTTGTACTTCAGGTACATCAAGTCCTCAGCTAGGGTATTATCATAATGGTCTTGATAACGCGAGGAATGCGTCGGACCGAGACTAATTTCTGTCGGTGGCTCATAAGTTGGTCGTCGTGCGGCATATCTTTTCTGCTGAGAGATGACGACGCGTTTTGAAGCAACTCTAAGCGCCGCGCGAGGTACCGTGGAAACGGTGGAGATCATCCTTTCGCCAATGTTTGGTCCTTTTGAAGTTTTTGAACCTACTTTCGCCTACCGCGAACCACGAACGCGAAAAAAGAGCAATCGGACGTCTACAGTAGACCCTTCTGTTATTTTTCAACCCTTTCTGGTAATACCCTTGGCGTATCCACCTTCCACCTTGGCCACTTATCGTCGAAATGGCTAAGGACACTGTAATCGATAAGCATGTCTCGAAGAAGCAGTGTGAGAGAGCCATAGAAGCCCTCCTTACATTCACTCAAAAACGACGAGCCGAGGAGGATGAATCGACCCTCTTCCGAGATGAAGAGAAAGCTATTTGGCTTGTTATTGCGCTGAAGCAGATGCAGCCAAACGCCTATAAGCTCAAACCTCATCGAATGTATGTATTTAGCAACTCATTGCATTATCCACACCGGGCTCTGGCTAACGTTAGCCTTGTTTATTTTATCAGTCCCCTCTCCCATCCGATCGTCGATCCGCGCACAACGCCCATATGTCTCATCACAAAGGACCCTCAGAGAAAGTACAAAGATCTCCTCCAGGAGAAGAACATCAAGTTCGTTTCCCGGGTGGTCGGTATTACCAAATTGAAGGGCAAATTTAAACCATTCGAGCCGCGAAGGCAATTAATGAGCGAGCATGGTCTCTTCCTTGCGGATGAGAGAGTTATACCTCTTCTCCCGGGTTTGCTGGGTAAAATATTCTTCAAGGCGAAGAAGTGAGTTGGGGTTTGCCGGACTGCACTATTTATTGTACATGTTGTCTGACGTACATGATATTTATAGGCAACCTATTCCCGTCAATCTCGGACACAACGACCTGAAAACCCACCTTGAATCTGCCGTCTCCTCGACCTATCTCCACCTCAACGCCGGAACTTGTACCTCTATCAAGTTCGGAACAACCGGTATGACCGCCGTCAAGCTCCTCGAGAACGTCCAAACCGCCCTGCCCGAGATTATCAAGTCTCTCGCACCCACGAAACGACGACGTACAGAGGAAGGCGAGGAGGAGGAGGAAGACTTATGGGCTAATATCCAATGTGTCATGATCAAGACCAGCGAGAGCACTAGTCTGCCGATCTGGAGCTGTCAACTCGGATCAGGCGAAGGTGGTCGGTGGGACGGCCTACTGGCTCAACCGCTGGAAATGGAGGATGACGAGGAGGAACACGATGAACCACCCAGAACCTCCACCAAACGGAAAGCCGTGAAGCGGTCACTTGCTGAGACCCCTGATACATCGAAAGGAAATAGGAAGAAGCGAGCGGCGGAGGAGAGCAAGGAGGAACCGAAGAGGAAGAGGAAGAAGACCCCAGTTGGGACCGACGAGGTGATCAGTGAGATGAAGGGACTTGCAATCGAGAAGGCTACGCCGGCCAAAAGTGGAAAAGGGAAGACCGGAGGGAAGACAGCAGAGACGAATACGTCGGCGCCGGCATTGATCAAAATCAAGGCTCCTTCCTTGACGTCAGCACTCTCAAAATCAGCACCTCCCCCTCCCGAGTCAGCGAGGAAGCCGAAAAAGAAAGCCGGTGAAGAAAAGGTCTCGGAGAAAGCGGAAGTCGTTCTCCCTTCAGTGAGGACTACCAAATCGCCGGCAGAGATAAAATCAGATCAGACCAAGGCCGATAAGAGGACGAAGGCGAAATCTAAAACCGCTCCAGTGGCCCCAGTGGCCCCCGTAGGGGTACCACAAGAAGCAGGAAAAGACGAAAAATCCAAAGCGGAGATGAAGAAGCAGAAGAAGCAGAAGGATGTAAATGGGTTGCACATCCCGGAGAACGTCGCCATGCGCAGAGCTCCTACGTCTGAGCCTGCGACACGCGGAGGGAATATGGCACCCCGAACTCCGATATCGGTCCCAAAGCTCGCGGGGGGTCTCCCACCTCGTCCTGATCATCAGGCAGGAGAGAACGTGAAGCCGCTCAAGTCTGCGATAAAGTCTTCCTTACCATCTGATGGGATCAAGGAGAAGAAGAGGATCTCGTTTGATTTGAGAAGTGGGAAGGAAGGGAAAGGGAAGAAGATTGGCGGGAAGTTGAGTTCGAAGGAGAGGTTGGTTGGGCGGGGACCCAGGAATGCCTAACTGGTTCTATGTCGGTCGGTTCGGTCTGCCAGTGGCGCTTTCGTATTCGTATATTTCAAAGTATATAGACGAATGTAGAACACCATCGACTGCAAGGTTGTTTCGTTGCGAGACATTCTCCCAGTGCGACAGACTGTCTCTACATCTAAAAAGACTGTCCATTCCAAACCTGGACAAAGCAAAATTCATCTTGGACCCGGGCACACCAACCTCAACGCCATTACACGCGTTCCGCTGCACTATTCTTTCGCACAAGTAATTCGCCCTCGAAATGAACCGCATCTTTGGCGCTTCGAACGCCAAACCAAAGCCGAGTCTGCAAGATGCGATCGCCTCTGTGCGTCACTAGTAATACTACCACAATGTTTCAGTTCTTCTAACGTACATTCCTTGTTGTTGATTCCCTTGGGACATGCCAGACGGACGCCCGGACCGCTGCGATTGAAGTCAAGGTGAAGAAGCTTGACGCCGAGTTACAAGGTCACAAAGACAAGATGGCAAAGATGAAGGCTGGCCCAGGAAAGGTC
>Ga0307515_10022892_pt1 | contig 10989 bp, 6 predicted proteins | sample 17_EM_MG_FD_194513 | JGI IMG/M metagenome (GOLD analysis project Ga0307515, IMG submission 194513) | Populus trichocarpa ectomycorrhiza microbial communities from riparian zone in the Pacific Northwest, United States - 17_EM | ecosystem: Host-associated > Plants > Roots > Unclassified | place...
ACCATGAAGTATCGGTGTTTTTTTTTTTTTTTTTCTTGAAGGCCCAACAAACCTTTGGGTCTGGGTTGAGAGAAAAGGCAGAAGCAAGCTTTGGTTTGGAGAGGATTTGATTGCAATTGTGATTCCATGATTTGCTAACACAAGCTGCTGATGCGAAGGATGTAGCTGGTGTTCTCTTTAGAATGTTTTGAACAAGGTCTTCGTTTATTGATGCAAAGCCTGTCAATGGCGTTTTGGGTTCTTTAGGTTTCTTCTCCATTTCTGATATCTAGATAGGGTGCATCTATTACTTAACCTGGACGCTATGGTTGTTAATTCATGGAGAGCCTCAAAAGGAAGTCAATTACTAAACAGTGAAGACTCTGGCGTAATTTCGGCACCTGCATTCAAAGAAATTTCCATAAACTTACCTCTTTTTTCACGGAGAAGAACTCAAATCTACAACTTCTCAATGGGGGTCAAATAAATTCCAAACAGATCGTACGTACCTAATAAGTGTTTGCAACGCACGGTTGAAATTGTGATCACATTCTTTTTATGTTTTCACATCATCATTTTAATATGTTAGCATAAAAAGTAATTTATTTTTTTTAAAAAAATTATTTTAATATATTTTAAAATAAAAAAACATTTTAAACCACAACCTCAACCCAAAATAAAACCCGTAAACACGTTTAGGGGACTATAAAGATGACCACAAAGTGTATGAATATTATTTCAAACGTATGAAGTAATCTATTAATGGTGGGGTTTAGATTCAATAATGGTCATTGTTGATTTGGACTTGACCATCCAAGATGGAAAAGTCATTCAAAAGTCATTCAATAATGGCGGATAGTATTTTTTAAAAATATTTTTATTTTAAAAATAATATTTTTATTTTAAATATTAAAACATTAAAATTATTAAAAAATATTAATTTAATATTTTTTTTCAAACTAAATGCACTTTTAAAACTCAAGCGCAAGTAAAACGGTGATGGATCACAAGATGATTCAAAAGAAATCAAGTGTGTACTAATCATGATGATCATGGGTCTTGCTCACCAAACAAAAGCTTAATCTCACAACCTATTTTCTTTGTAATCAGATTTACCATAGCTTGAATTTTCATAGAAAGAACCACCATACATCCATTATTGAAAGAAAAAAAATCATTTTAATATTGACTAGATCATTGACCCGTGCTATGTCGTGATTCAGATCAAAAAAAAAAAATTGAACATACAAAAGAAACATCCAAGCATTGCTAATATTTTTTTAGTAAAAAAAAATTAAACCATGTGGAGGTTGACCCGATTGACTTAATGAATCCAAAAACAACTCAGAGAACTGATAAAAACATAGTTTGATCAACAAAAATTCAAGACAATATTTTTTAAAAAATAATAATATTAAAATGACAACATATTGGATTTATTTGGGTCAACTTAAGTTAACCCATCAAATCCACAACATGGATTATGAGACAATGAAACCCCATATAAAACAAATGAAAACAAATTATGAAACTCAATTCCCAATCAATCCAAAGTTTAAGAATGAAATTGAAAAAAATTAATTAAAAAATAATAAAATAAATTGACTTGAGTTAAATTTTCAAACTCATGACCCGGGTTATGAGATCGATATAGAAAGTAAATAAAAAAATAACTTGAGTTAACGTGAATTAATCTACCAAACTCGCGACTAAGGTCATGAGATTGTGATAACCCTATAAAAAGTAAATCAAAACAAATTATGAAGTTCAATTTTCAATAAACTCATTGTTAAAGGTTGAAAATGAAAAAAAAAATCAATCTAAAAATAGGATACAATAAAACAACCCAAGTTTACTCGGGTTAACCCGCAAAACACGTGACCCGAATAATAAAAACAGGATAACCTCATAGAAAGCAAACCAAAATAAATCATGAAGCCTAATTCATAATCAATTCAATGCTGAAAGATGAAATAAAAAAATTATGAATTAAAGAAAAAAAAAACTCAAGTCAACTAGGTTAACCAACCAAACACGCGATTTGAGTCATGAGACCGAGATAACCTCGTAAATATTAAATCAAAATAAATCATGAAGCCTAATTCACAATCAACCCAATGTTGAATAATAAAATTGAAAAAGAAATTGTCAATTAAAAAAAAACTCTAGTCAACTCGTCAAATCCGTGACACCAATTATGAGACCAAGCTAACCATATATAAAACAAACCAAAATAAATTATAAAGTTTAATCTCCAATAAATTAAATATTTTTTTTATTGAAATAAATAGTATTTTATGAGGTGGTATATAGTAAAAGCACCACCTCTTCTAGTTTATACTATAATAACTAGCAATATATCTAGTTTATACTATAATAAATAGCAATATAACTTGTGCTTTGTTGTATGTCAATAAAAAAAAAATATAATGTTTATTCAATGTAAAAAAAAATAACAAACTAAAATATCTCTAATGAATCTTACAAAAACTATTTTATCACATGAAAAATATTATTATGCTATGAAGCAAAGCTTTTAAAATAAAAAATAAAAAAGTTAAATAATATTTTACTGTAATAATCTACAGTAAACTATCTATTACTGCAGTGAAAAACTAATACGCTATATATTTTTGTTAAATAATAAAAGCCTAGCATATATACACAAACTTGCATTTCCTGTGATCAAATTTTACCTTGCAAACCGAGTGAAGTGGATTAGGCTGACGAAGAACATCCCAAGACTGCAGCCTATCCACTCAGACAACAAGTTATTTAGTGCTTCAAAACTCCAAATGACCTGAAAATGCAATATCAAAACAAACTGTACTAAGTAAACCACCATATAATATTATGTTTTGATAAGCAAATCAATCTTATATCCAGTATGAAAATGCAGTGAGGGAAAGTATAGAAGGAATGTATTCAAAATCAGAAGCCTCTTTCCTAGCTTAGATCAAATTGTGACCTTCTATGCTAATGCTGCAACTATAAACTGAAACTTACTCTGGTGACATGAATCCAAATTTGCCCGCAGGGCTTGTTAGCAATTAAGTACTTCCAGATTTAACTTTGTCAATCCAAAATTAGGACTATGCGCATTAATCAACTTCCGTGAACATATAGGAATATGTTGCCTGCTTAAACTTTTGCTGATTAGACATCATGGTGGCTTCTTATAGACACTGTATGCTCATGGATATTTCAAGGCCTCTGGCTGAGTCTAAGGTAACTTCTACCCTAGCCGGACAAGGCTGTGGAATATCCTTCCCTAATAGTAAAACTGCATTGTGTTCATTAGACTTTGATTACAATAATTATGTCTGTGACTCCGCTGCTAGAGATGACAAAATCTCGCAATTCTGTCAATATGGTACTAAAGTATTTCATTTAAATTTTATATTATCCTTCTGTAAATATATATGATATAGCTAAGTCTAGTATGATCCATAAATAGTACTATGTTATGAGCAGAAAATGTTATAAGAATTCTGAGAACTGCGGTACTAAAGTGGTATATTTCTCCTACAAACTACAGGATTTCACCCCAACAACATAAAAACAACAAGTCCTACCGATAGTAGAGAGAGTCGACAGTACTTCTGAGAATCCATCACGAAGAAGATGGACAAACTCTAATGCTTTAGAGGTGCTGGAGTATAAGACACCAACACATATATAGTGCTATATACATGTAGACAGCAACACGAAGTCTTTTCTTCTTGGTCTTCATGATCATCTGCGTTCAACATTGTAAAGCCACGTCCGACTTCGCCATAGCAAAATATTCCTGCCATTGGGATTCCTGGAAAGTTATCCAAGAATGGTGAGCTATCCACATTGCTGTGTCCAAAGAATGATTCACCACGGCCCCAACAAGAGAAAACCAAACCTCCAACTACTTCCTTACTACCAACACCACCTGCATGAAGCTGGCTGCTACTCCAATCTAGTTTCAAGTTTCTGAAATTCTTGGAGACATTACTAGTTGCAGATAATGCGGCCTTTGAATCTGAATGGTAGAGATGAAAATAGTCTCCAGAACTGATGCCATCTCCACTAACAAAAAGGTGCTCTCCATCTCCTCTGTTGAAAAGCAATCCATGTCTCAATAAGAAGAGAATCTTTGAAAATATAATTAAAACCAAGCTAAGAAAAAAGTCTCAAGTGCTTGGCGAACTTTCTGTAAAAAATACAATGCCGACATATATAAATACTGGTGAAAGTTCAGCATCTCACCCCTTAACTTCATGGAAAGCCAGGGATCTCAACAGTTTTGGATTCTCTGACCCAATAACGCATTGTCTTTGTTTTGAAACCCCAATGAACAGTTCAGTTTTGTTCACCAACTGTCATATATTGAAAAAAATTAATAGCAGAAAACTTCATTCATGGAATTTTAAAGCCTAGAGACAAATTATAACTAATAGCTGAAAATTTAACTCATACACATATTCTATCTCTTAAATGTAAGCTTAAGAGCTCTAATGTGAGATTTCAGATTATAGGTTTGTAGTTATCAAGGAATTCTTCTATGGCATACTCTAGGGATCGATGGCGAAAGTATCTCGTATCGATTCATACAAGTCTATTTTAAAGGCATATGAGTGGTAAAAGGGTTAGTATTTTAAATATTTTGGTAGAAATTGCTTGAACTTAAAAGGGATAGGAGTATTTGGATCTTAGAAGAGATGATATAGGTCTCCTGGTGTATGATCTTCTTCACTTACGTAAAATCACTCTATCGAAGTATTATACATGGACCTTTTTTTATAAGGTTTAAGCATCATATATAAATGAGAAAGTAATCACATTTTCAACCATATAATTTAACAAATATAACTCGATAATGTCACTAAACAAGATATTGCGGACACAACTATGCAAACGGTCTCAGGGATTTTCCAGTAACATCAAAGCAGAAGCAAACACTACAAACAACTAGCTAAATCATCATAAGGGAATACCTCATTGTTGATGTCATCTATAATCCTTTGACCTCCAAGAATCTCTTGCTCTCCTTCTCTTCTAGCTTTAAGGCATGTAGTAAGATCTGTCTCAGGTTGAATCTCTTTGACAGAAACTACCTTGTACCTTGGACCTATTGTAGAAACACCACTTGATAATGCAGAATGGAACTGGATTTCCCCTACATCTGCTCATTAAGCCAAAGCATCAGAGGTATATATGATGAGATAACATGTCATATGTATGATTTGTGTGTCATCCTTGCACAGGGACAATCAGTGGCAAAGTAAAAAACTTTTGTCAGTGGGAGCAAAGTCTATAGATGAACACATATGGACAGAAACAAAAGATAACATATATTTTATGATGGCATTTGAACAAGAATGCTACTAGCTCTATCTATTAAACATCTACTTAATCATCATTTATTTCCATAATTCTATTCATATTTATTTAATAACAAATTCATATTCGAGGCAATCATTCCAGATTGAAAACATGTTTTTTGTCTTTTATTTCATTAAGTTGCATCTTGTTTTCGATCCTATAAATCTAGTTTCGTATATACTAGTATCGATATATTAAAACATAGAAAAAGTGTAGTGGACTGGAGTATTTAGTGTCTGTATTTTATTATTCTACCATAACTATTATTTTTCTTTGTTTTGCTGGATTTTCATCCTCTAGATGGCCAGCTTAATAAATTTTCTCAATATTCATAAAAACAAAAAGGATAAATAATCAAAATTGGGATTTAAAATCAAATTTGTAATGGTCAAACAGGAGCAAGATTAAGATAAAAATGCATTCTGAATTTATAACTTTTTAAAATAAATTATTTAGAAACGAATGAAAAAAAGAAGAATTTAAGGATAATTAGCTTAAAAATAAATATAAAAGAGATATGTAAGAAAGCAATAAAACAATATACGACCGCATATGAAAACTCAAGAATGTATAGTCATTAATTAAAAAAAAATACTTTTTTTTTCATTTTACACCTATGAAAATATTTTGAGGCCAGTGTAAGCAAGTGCCCCCACTGCCCACGTACTGGCCTTGCCCTATGAACCATGTCAAAAACATTTATTGTTCTAATCTTATCACAATTGCTTGAAGGGATGTTTTATCTCTCCATTTTTAGTTGTCAAAAGAGAATGAAACAGTAAGAACATGGATGAATAAACAGATACCAGAAGCTCTGTGTCGATCCCTTGCAAATACAAGAACAACTGCATCAGAAATATATTCATTGCCGCTCCCATGTACATTTCTTGACTCTATGCCACTTTTGTACAGGAATTGGGCTCTCTCATCACCCGCAATGAAAGTTTCCCTCGACATGGCATGATCTGTAACATACAATATATAGCATCAACTTCAAGAACCTAGCTAGTGTTGTAAATCTGGATCAAGATTTGCAAAATCTGTATCAAGGAGTATAAGTGACTTCTTCAGTTATCAACTAAATAGATATGTTTTTGGAATTTTTTTTTTTATCTTAGTATTGAACTTATCCTGACATATCAACACGGTGACTTGTTGATCAAGAGCTTAACCTAAACCGAGCTTTTTATTGAACCGAAATATATATTACCTTGGTCAAATCTATGTTACTTGGCCCAGTTAATTTCAAGAAATTTATTTGTTATTTGTTTAAAATAATATCTTTTTATTTTTTTTATTTTTTATTTAAAACAATACATATTTAAGATAAATCTGAATTGAGTAAACTCATTACTCAAGTCTTGAGCCAAGCCAGACTCCATATCAGGTAACCATGCGTTTTAGGAATCGGGTTTATAATGGTTGGAAGAAAGGAAATCAAGAAAATATAGCTTGTAAAAGCACAAAAATGGTGGTGTGAGGATCAAATTCAGAAAAAGAATTATAAGAAAATGGACTAAGATTTTCAATAATTGCATTAGTATAGTTGTTGCCTTCTCTCAGCAGTCCGAAAAGTTAAATTTTAGCTCTCTTTGCTGCCTATATATATTTTATGTGGGCAGGACGAGCCTCGATGTATTTTCCTTCGAACAAAATCAAACAAAAGTAAATTCAAAGATCGCTTGTCTAGAAAAACTCACCCAACTTTTCCATGACAGGTTTTTGCTCGGCCTTTTCACCCTACAGAGGAACAAAATTCACATCTTATGATCTTAGCAAGAAACTCATACAAGGATGACAACAGGCATTAACTTACTCCAAACATTATAACGAGAGCCGGTGAAGTGGAACCAGAAACATATGCTGCGTAATTCCTAATATCCATCACAAACTTATCAACCAATGCCATTCGACTAGCTGCCTGATGTCACCATGTCAACAAAAACACTCAAGATCAGTATCAAAAGTGGCAAATGGGTGGCTATGAGTTACGAAATGTTTAGCATTTTCATAACCTATTTATTTTTATTTTTTTGAAGAATATACCTTTAATGTTATAATCCACTTTATCCTATCCTATGTATCTTCCAATAAATATTAATCTATTTAAATTTTTTTATATTTGTAATTTTTATAATTGTGACATATATGAATTGTAATAATAATCCATAAATCTATAAAATAATAGTAAATCCATGATCACTGTTAACATGTAATTTGTCTAATTTGATACACTATATATGATAATCATATGGCATTTTATCCTATTTGGCTTTTTTTAGGGCAATACAATATTGTTGAGTCATTATTAGTTGCTGTCAAATAAAATTGAGAGTTGTTGAGATTCAAAACTATATTTAGAAAAATAATATATGCATATGAAACATAGGAGTAAAGACTTTACATTTTATATTAATGGCTAATATTTTCTTCTTTCACACACATTTTCAAATAAAAAATATATATTATTAATTAAAGATACATAATTAATTGAATCACTCAATTATTAGTTTCAAAAACACATTAAACTACTCAATTATATGCTTGAGTCTCAAGAGACAAAATACATTGGACAGTTGGCAGATTAGAGTGACAACCTACACAAATGAAACTTGCACAATTGAAAAAAAAAATTAATTAAAGATTGACAAAAATTAAAAGAATTGATTGCTAGAATTTCATCAAGAGAGCTTCAAAACAATACAGCTAGCACGCTACAATGGTGTTGAAGTCAAATCAACCCGACACCATGAATAATATTGTACATAAAAGTTATTATATAATAACTTTAGATAACAACTTTTAGAAAAACAAAAGGATGATTTCCTATGCTATATCAGAATTCAGTATCATGGTTCTATCAACATAAAAAAAATATAAATAAATTTTCTCTTTTCTCTTTTTTTATCTTATTCACCCAAAGAATCATGGTATTTACTTTCAATTAACAAATAATCATGGTATTTAAAAAAAAAATAGACCTAAGTTTTGATCAAATTATATGAAAAACTCTCAAATAATTTTTTAAAACCAAGTTCAAGCTAGGTTTCGTATCAATACGCTAAATCAAACCGGGTTTAAAATTATAGTATATATCAAGTATAATGAATATGTCAGCACAGATAGCATCTCTGACACTAAAAGATTCTAATTGTAGGGCATGATTATCTCTCCATTAATTTCCTTTTTTCCAAACCATACAAAGTAGACTGACTTTTGTGGCTCTCCGTGATGCCATTTGAGAAGGAGCAAACAGGCTCTCTGAAATATCATTTTCTAAATAATGCAAAATTTCTGACCTTTCTTGGCCGTAACAGCGGGATAGCTTCAACTTGGAGTCCCGGTAAGAATCCCACAGTCAGCAGGACACCAAAGCCTGAATTTTTTGATGCAGCATCAGCCCAAAAATCTTCTAACATAACCTGCATGCAAATTTGTTGATTAATACCAAGCCAAGAATTCATAAAACCTTTCATCTTTCTTAAGAACAAGAGAAGAAAAAATGTTAAAAGCGGTGACCTCTTGATGTTCATCAGTAACAGCGTCTCTTCCTATGATTCCATTTGCACAAGACACAATAATTGGAGTTTTTGAACCAAGTTTCGCTGCTAACTGCAACATATACAAAGAATTAGATTAACAGAAAAAAGGAAGAAGAGGAAGAAGTGGAAGTAGAAGAAGGTCAAAAAGAGTTAAAACTAAGAAGAATAAAAAAGAGACATCAAAATATTATTAACTTGTGTTATTTTGTAGCTCGAGTAAACATTAACCCCTCTTCCAAGGGCTTTAGGATCGATTTTTTCCTTCGTAACAAGAAATAAAAAAGCAAAGTTTACTGATAAATCTTACAAAATTGAGGGTTTCACTCAAATCAACACCACTCCCAATAACATTTGCAATGGCAAACTGGGGTCTGATTGGCTCGGAGAGAACCTTATTCACAACCTCTTGTGATGCAACCTGTTTGATCATCATGAAAACACACTCAAAGTCAATTCAAGTTAGAGACTTACCATAAAATATAATGGCATTTGTAGGTTTTCTTTCGAAGGCCCAACAAACCTTCTGGTCTGGGTTGAGAGAAAAGGCAGAAGCAAGCTTTGGTTTGGAGAGGATTTGATTGCAAGTTTGGTTCCATGATTTGCAAACACAAGCAGCTGATGCAAAGGATGAAGCTGGTGTTCTCTTCAGAATGTTTTGAACAAGGTCTTCGTTTATTGACGCAAAGCCTGTCAATATTGGCGTTCTTGCTTCTTTAGGTTTCTTCTCCATTATTGATAGATATCAGTAATAGTGCAACTAATGCTTAACCTCAACGTGAGGGGTGCCAATATATGGAGAGCTCAACAGGAAGTCAATTGCTAACAGTGAAGTCTCCAGCCAATAATCAACTTGGAAGGGACTGGAGGGATCAGCAAAGCGCGTATGTAAGGGCACCCCATCAGCATTCACATTATTTTTTTTAGGGTTGACTCTTTTTTTTTTTTATGATGTGTAAAGGTGTGTTTGTTCTTACGAATAAAAGCATGAATTTCATGATCTTACTGCAGTGCATCACTAACCGAATGCGGTGCAGGCGGAAAAACAGATATATTAAATCATAGGGTAGAGGCGGCCTCAGCTGCGAAGCTAAAACAACTTCATTTTTTTTCTTTTCAAGCAAGCTTGAATATCTTTAAAATTATTTAACTATATATTTACTCTATATACACATTTATATATATATTCTAGATCGTGTGTATAATATAATGACATTACATGCGATAAATATTCATTTTTTAAAGCAATTAAGAGTTATTATATACGCCTTAAAATATTGAAATTATAAAAAAAAAATACATTTAAATATATAAGAAATATTTCATATATCATAATATTAATTAATTGATATCGAAACTTAATTCTCGTATGAATCAAAAACCTAAAATGGCTTCCAAAACAACTTTGAATTCTTGTACATCGATCAAAGGGAGACTTGAACGATGGTCTCCAAGTGTATTATTTGTTTGAAACGTGAGCAGTACTTGGGCCTCAGATTCAATAATGGACATTATTGATCAGGGACCGACCAAAATAGACCGTTGACATCCTGTAAGAGTAGAAAAGTCGTTCGCAATAATGGTGGAGACATATAATTCAGGAAAGAGAGAGGTCTGATTCTCTCAATACATAAGATCACAAATAGTTGTGGAGGAGGATTTGGACTTCGAATTAATTGAGGAAAAAGAAGGGAAGAGCATGAAAGATTTGACTGTTAGAATTGATTTGAGAAGCGATCCATCGTTTATAAGGGTGCAAGAAGGTAGTCAGAGGATTGTTTATTTGAATTCTGCATCCAATCTTGGCCTATTTTGATGACGTTGAATTTGCTTGTTTATAGTCGTAAGTATCAGATTATCAGTCAATTTTTGCAACAGATGTTTTGGATGCAATTTAATATTAAGATTATTTTTCGAAAGCCGAGTAAACTCGAATTTAATTTCAAATCGACTATTCAGGTTCAAATATCATCATTCATCTACATTTATTAAACTTGATCTGGTTCAATATTTTTATCTAAAACTCGGCTGATCTAGTTTCTGGTTTGAGCCCGGTATTAGAAAAATATTAACATGTAATTAACATGGTTATTTGACTTCATAAAACTTAAGAGAT
>Ga0307515_10022893_pt1 | contig 10989 bp, 9 predicted proteins | sample 17_EM_MG_FD_194513 | JGI IMG/M metagenome (GOLD analysis project Ga0307515, IMG submission 194513) | Populus trichocarpa ectomycorrhiza microbial communities from riparian zone in the Pacific Northwest, United States - 17_EM | ecosystem: Host-associated > Plants > Roots > Unclassified | place...
AGACCAAACTCGAATGGCCCTTGAGCGTCTGCAGCGCAGCTCCCGTGACGGAGTCTAAGAGCCTAACTATCTTATCGTGCGAGCCTAACGCCACCAGCTTGCCGTCCGGTGAGAAGGCTACTGAGTAGACCCAATTCAAATGGCCCTCGAGCGTGTGCAGCGCCACTCCCATGACGGCGTCCCAGAGCCTGACTGTCTTGTCCCACGAGCCTGACGCCACCAGCTTGCCGTCCGGCGAGAAGGCTACTGACGTGACCCCATTCGAATGGCCCTCGAGCGTCTGCAGCGCCGCTCCTGTGACGGCGTCCCAGAGCCTGACCGCCTTGTCGTCCGAGCCTGACGCCACCAGCTTGCCGTCTGGCGAGAAGGCTACTGATGAGACCCCGCTCGAATGGCCCTCGAGCGTCTGCAGCGCCGCTCCCGTGATGGCGTCCCAGAGCCTAACTGTCTTGTCGACCGAGCCTGACGCCACCAGCTTGCCGTCCGGCGAGAAAGCTACTGACGAGACTCCACTTGAATGGCCCTCGAGCGTCTGCAGCGCCGCTCCCGTGACGGCGTCCCAGAGCCTGACTGTCTCGTCATCCGAGCCTGACGCCACCAGCTTACCGTCTGGCGAGAAGGCTACTGACGAGACCTCGCTCGAATGGCCCTCGAGCGTCTGCAGCGCCGCTCCTGTAACGGCGTCCCAGAGCCTGACTGTCTCGTCGCGCGAGCCTGACGCCATCAGCTTGCCGTCCAGCGAGAAGGCTACTGACGAGACCGAACTCGAATGGCCCTTGAGCGTCTGCAGCGCCGCTCCCGTGACGGCGTCCCAGAGCCTGACTGTCTTGTCGTGTGAGCCTGACGCCACTAGCTTGCCGTCCGGCGAGAAGGCTACTGAGTAGACCGGGCCCGAATGGCCCTCGAGCGTCTGTAGCGCCGCGCTCCAATTTGCTTGTACTCTTAACTTTATTTGGATCCAAGTAGGGATACACTTCTCGAATTGTCTCCGAACAATACTCTTCTCTGGGGCGAAGATAAGGGCCGAGCAATATAGCTGGAGGGGTGCCTGTTTAATTACTAATTGATTGTATAGGACAAATCGCTTCGCATCATGGATAAACGCGTATAGATTAAGACTTTTATCGGTCTAGGTATAGATTAGTTAGGATTACCTAGTATACTCTAAAGAAGACTTACTGGAATTTGAGCCTCTAAGGACAATATCGCAAGAATCCCTTCTGAAGTCTTTCTCATCCAGCTAAGGGCCTCAAGCCAATGAAGTAAATGCTTCCGTAGAAACCGATGTACTTGGTCGTCGTCATAGAGTTGAGCACCACTCCTTTGAAGATGCTGGACCCAGTATATACATGCGTATTGAACTTCTGGAGGGAGACGTTGCTGAACTATACCGCTGTCGATAGCAGTCGCGGGAGTGCCTGGAGCTCGTACGCCACAGATGTCGTGCTTAAGAGTGGCTGACAAAAGCTCGATACAATATTCTGCTAAAGACTTATGTGCCTGCTTCTCATCTACCCGGAGGTTTACGTTATTGCACCTTTTCCCGTCCAGAAGGAAGTCGCGAAATGAAGGATGATGTAGGCGGATCGGGCGGCTGTGTTCCTGCGGTATATCTAGAATAGCATGGAGGTCCTCCAATGTTTGGTTAATGCCATCTCTTGGGATATTAAGTAATGTGGCTAGAGTGACAGCGGAAAGCGGCAAAAGCAGCACGACTATACTTCCTAGAATTCTCTTTAGATTCTTACACACCTCTTTCTTTTCCTGATCATCGTAGTCCTGGCTGATCGAATTACTAAGGACAGTGGTGTAAATTTCGTTAAGTGTCTTTTCCGGTGCTGTGCTTGACACCTCTTCCTTTAGTATTATTGATAATCGCCTTGCAGCAAACTGTTTACCCTGGGAAACGAAGCGGCAGGCCGTTGCCGCCCATATGAATAGACCGCAAGCGTTCCGAACCAAACGCCGAATTACTAGATCGCCAGGCCAGTCAGCAGAAAGGGCCCGCTCTGCCCTAATTGTTCCAAAATTGTGTTCCAGGAAGAGAGATATGTCATGGTCCACGACTGCTGGCGATATGTTGTGAAGTATAAAGTCCTGATGCCCGGCTTCTGGGATTTGGTAGACGCCGTGTCGGATTGGAATTTCAGGCCTGCTTGTCATAAAGATGCGCAGACGGACTTCTGTCAGCGATCGAGCTTCCGCTAAAAGTTGGATGATCGTCCGGATGTCTTTCTCGTCGTCGCATTCATCCAAAGCATCAACTACAAGAACAAGCGGTGACTGGGGAGAGTTGTCGTTACTCTGTGACAGTGGTCGAAGTATAAGCTGATACCACTGGTCGCGGAGAGACCGATCTGATATATCATTATGCTCTGCAATAGCCTCGCAGATATACTGCCTGAGAGACGGAGACATGTTTGCTAGCTGCCGAGCAATGCTCACAAAGAACTTGCCAGCGTGGCTGGTGTCTCCACCACCTCTAGAGAAAAAGAAACTTGCTCCTAGACGGTTTTTTCCTTGGTAAGCCTGGGCAACCGTTCGAGCGATAGTCGACTTGCCCGTGCCGGCTAAGCCATTCAGCCAGAAGATGCACCTCTCGTCCAGCCCGTCAGCCCATATGATTATATCTCGAAGGAGGTCGACGCGGGTTTTAGGGAGGCAAATTGGGTCGTGCCGTTTGTCGAAGGAGTTGAAGGCCGCTTGAGGGACAGCTGGTAATTTGGAGAGGCACTGATCCTGCTCAGCAAGACTAATTCTTTGCTCCTGCCATCGCCACACAGTCCGTAACGTGAACTGGATATCCTCGACTACAGCAAAAACGTCCTGCCGCTGGGCAATAGTGTCTAAGATTTTCATCGTCGTCGAATCAAGCTTCCCGAGACAACTTAATTGCTCTAGATTCGACTGAGAAACTCGCTCCCTGTAAATTACTTGTTAGGATTACTAGTCGCAAGCTGCAAAACGGGCATACCTGAGTTCGACAACTATGCGCAAGTTGATCTCCTCCCTAAAAGTTGATAGCCGCCGCTCTAGCTGCTCAATATCCTCCTTACTCCGAACGCTCTTGATAGCCTTCCGTATACTCTCCCACTTCTGATGTTTGCCTTTAACCTTGAGCTTGTTCAACGCTGCTAGCAGCTCATCTGCCACGGTGTTGCACGATAGACAAAGGCTCTCAAGCGCCTTGTCTCTAGTACCGGTGGCACCATCTTTGAGCTTCTTATTTAAGAACACTAGGTCGTTTGTTGCCGTCTCGAAATCGATATTCTCAGCTAGCGCGCATTCCCCGGATCGATAGAGCTGGGCTGACTTCGCTAGGAGTTTGCCGCTAAAGTCTATAAATTGAATGATATTTCCAGCGAGTCCGACGGCAGCAAGAACCTCCATCGCATTCCGAAGGTAAGTTGAGGTACGGAAAGCGACGTCGATGAGGTAGTAGGGAAGGATTCACGGGTTTGTTCGGGTGGCTTATCACAGAGGACAAGGTATGGGAGTGCAAAGCCGGCTGAAGAGAGTGGAAGAGCGACGGTGCTTGCTGGAGAAGCACTAGGCAAACATAGCGGGGTGGGCAGCGTAAAATGGGGCAATGCAAGGTGGGGCAGTGCAAGTTGGGCCGGTGGCGCAGACTAACCATATAATCACGTGCCTCAAAGAGCAAGGGCTAAACAGCGCGCTTAAACTTCCGGAATTATTTTATGCCGACGCTTCAATTCGGGCCCTTGCCGCAGCTTCGGCTGCGCTAGCAGGGAGGGTGCCGACCCGCTCTGGCCACACCCTTGTGACAGTTTGCCGGGGCAAGTGACTTTTGAAAGAGGAGGATATTTATCTCGGACATTCTTTTAATCGAATCCTGGTCTTTCGTTTAGCTAGTTCCCGCTGCAAGGCGGCCCCTGCGGCCCACCGAACGAAGCCCCGGAGCCCCGATGGCTGCTTCGACCCCTGAACGCGTATCAGCAACACCACCTCTGGATCCGCCAGCAGCTCCACCAAGACGTACAAGGAAACCGAGCGCGAAGGTGCAAGAGGCCCAGCAGTCGCTGAGGACACGAGCCGCTCAAAGATTAGCACAGTTTGAACAGCAGACAACCGCACCACAAACTGGATTACAAACTACGCAGCATATACTGCCTCCATTCCCTACAGCAAGAATCTCTACCTTACCCGAACGTGGAGGAGGAGGTATCAATCATGACGAATTCTGTCGACTTATCGAAAGCCTTAGAGAAACTATAGCACAGCAGAGCAACATTATCACAAGCCAGAATAGCATTATTGAGAGTATTAGAAATGAACTAGTAGACATTAAATCGGAACAGCGAAGCCTTAAAAAGCAAAATACCGAACTTCAGAAAGCCATCCGGTCCTTACAAGCGCAACCGAACACTCCTCCAGCTCCAACACAATTATGGGCATCGGTAGCGGCCAGTGGAGACACGGCAGGGCTAGAGATAACTTTGCCACAAATGATGAGCGCCAGGAACTCCAAGGAACCCAATCGGCAGCTGGTGATAGATGTTAGCCGAGCGAGTTCAGAGACAATAGAGAAGGTAGCCACTACTGAAGTAGCAAAGCGAACCGTTGCACAAGGCATAAAGGATGTTGACAGGCTTACGGGAGCTATACTTAAGGACTTCCGCGTATGGCGAACAAGCGACAGCGCGAGCATTATTAAATTCTCGGTGGAAAAGGACAAAGAGGCTGCGTTCAGGCAGACTGCTCAATGGCTCGAACCGCACATCCCTGGGGCGAGGCTTATCGGACCCAAGTGGTACGCGGTCAAGGCGGACTGGGTTGAAGTACCTCTAGCAATGGACATTGATAGCGGGAAAGTAAGTAAGTCAGCCATGGAACGCTTTGGAATAGAGAATGGTGTAGAGGTATGCATAATGAGATGGCTCGGACAACCAAGGCCGCGCGGCCAGTATGCGTCGGTGATTGTCAAAGTGGCAACAAAGGAGGATGCAGAGAAGCTGCTTACATCGGACAACGTGTCATTCGGGGAGGTGCGATTATTATATCGCCATTTGAGGAGCGACGCACCCCTGTAGCATAGGGCTAGAGACTGCACGCGACTTGACACGTGCGAAATGTGTGGACGGGAAGGCCATCTCCGGTGTGAGACGGTCAATCTACACTGCGTGAACTGCCAGGGTCCCCACCAGGCCTCACACCGTGAATGCCCAGCATACAGGAAAGAGATGGACAGGATTCTAGCACGACAGCGCTATGAATAGAGAACTCCGGATTATCCAGGCGAACATGAGGAAGTGCAGGGAAGCACTCTGTAACGGCCCATACCCTAGATGGTGCATGGCCATAATAGAATATACATACATACATACATACGTTAAAGGTGTACTTTCAAGATTGTGGAGAATGTAGAGTGGGCAACTGGAACCAACTCTCAGGTGTGGCGTTGTGGCGGTGATGCACTGCCGCTGCTGCTCGGCGTTAAGCCTGGCGCGGTTGCTGAGTCAACTGAACCGTGCCGAAACTCCCAGACCCCAACCAGTTCTCGCGACCACCACCGTTCAACTTTGTGATGCGGGCCTTCCTATTGCATGACATACGCCTATGTCTATATCGCAACCTTCTCTGAAAGAGCACCAGCATATCACACCGCCTTCAAGCTTCGTAGGCGCGCCTTTGACGCCACCAACCAACGAGAAAGCCTTTGCGCAGGCTCCCCGAGTCATCGCGCTTTTCAAGGGTATCCAAGCTGGAAGACACATCAAGCATCACCCGTGGACGGAATTTCAGCTTGCTCAAGGAGAATACGATGAGATAGAGCGTCAGCTAAGCCGAGACAAGTCACTATTTGGATACGTCCAAGACAAGATACGGTGCGTATGCTCGAGGAACTATAGGAATGGCAACTAACGCTAGAGATTGGACAGATATGATTACAATGGGGAGAGCCATCGACTTGTAATTCGCATGCCGACTGGCGTTCACGAGCTCTTCATTGATGGTGTCGAGGACGCAATTCGAAGTCAGTTGAAGGTGATTCGCAGCGGATCGGATAGGGCAGCCCTCTTTGCGCAGAAGGTACGGCCAGCCCGATCGACTGAGATCTCTTTTCCAGTTGACGGCGCTCCGTCTAGCACAAAGTCAAAATACGAGCCAGATGCCTCTTTCTGGCATGATGATGCACAATACCCGGGAGTTATAATCGAAGTAGCATATTCGCAGAAAAGGAAGAGGCTGGGCCGGCTTGCTGATGACTATCTTCTGGACTCGGATGCCAACGTACGGGTCGTTGTTAGCCTAGACATTGAATACGGCAAGAAAGGTTCGCGCAAGGCGACGTTGTCGGTGTGGCGGACTAATCTGGCCCATACTGCTGATGGGTATGAGTTACGAGTGGTTCAAGAAATTGCGGATAAGGTATGCTCTGTCTTGAGACAGTATACTTTCGTCTACGGTTTTTGACATTTACAGGCGTTCCGTGACGATCAAGGAAACCCTACGGATTATCCAGGTCTACGACTTCGGCTCTCCGACTTTTCTTGTAAAGCGCTCACAAACAATGAAATTGGTTCCGGAGATCGAGAGATATCCTTGTCCACGCAACAGCTTTGTCAGTCCCTCGCTGTTACAGAGGAAAAGATCCAAGGGCGAAAAGCGCTTATCAGAGATTGCCTTCCTGGAGTTAAGAAGCGTAAAAGATCAGAAACACCCCCAGATTGGATGGCTTCTGATGATGAAGCGTGGTATATTGAGCAAGAGAAGAGAGCCGCGAAGCGTGTAGCGGAGGATGATCCCGATTACGAGGATACGTGAATCTAATGCTCCTCAGGGAAAATGCACACGGCTTTGGTTGCTGCTTGTAATCGTGTTTGACACCTTAGCATTGGAATACGTTCGCCACATGTACTTATTCCCTGATGTGTTACAACATCCAGTGAGGTTGGAATACTATTTTGATATTCTTGACTGTGGAGCCCGGGGTCGTTCCATCATTTTCCCTTCGTAGATAGGTTAGGATCCAAAACCGTGAATAGAAAAGGGCCCACAAGGGCAAAAGAGGGAATCGCGAACCTACACAAGCACGAAAACGCTCTGAATCATGGAGTGATAGACATACCAGCGGCTCCTTGCATGCGTTCTGCAATAGAGAATGGTTTCATGGTTTCATATTCAAGCCCTGCGCATGCTGGTGAGTATGCCTCGTCCAAGGTCCCAAGCAGGCCTGGGTTGCGCTTGCTGTGGGTCCAGTCTTAGTTCCCGATGGACCCCGCTCCGAGAGCCCGGTTCTGGACTCCTGTACCGAAATCTTGTCTGGTTGTGGCTGTGCTTGGAGCACCGAACTATCTGCATTCTATCCGGTGGCGACGACGCCTACCCCAGATTCTCTCTTCATCCGCGTCAAAAAAGCCCATTCCTCACAAGAGGGCGGCCCGGGTGTAAACGTCCTGGATCGTAGCTTTGACCGCGCTAATGTCTAGGAAACGCCACCTCACAACCCTATGGCTGGTGCGGGTCGGCCGCCCTCCCTGCTAGCGGTGGCGACATCTAGCTAAGTTCACAATTATTGCTGTTAGATATCCTTTATAAGCATACTAACGTGACCTTATACAGCCCTCTGCGGGGCTTATAGCGGCTTAGAGGTGTCTTTCCTATTTACACTTGGAAAGTGATTAGGCATACAAGATAATGTCACCCTAACCTTGAACCTTTAACTTTCTGCCTATCAACTGTTTAGCACTCTAAATGATGCTTGTTGCGTAAAGCTTACTAGCGAGCAGATATATCTGTAAGTGCAGTAGGTCCTTCTATGAACTCCCCGTCCATAATGCCGTGAATATAAGTCTCCCCAACTATTCGATGATGGTTGCTCCCTAACCTACGAAGTAGAAAAGGAACATCCGCCCCCAACAGAATGAACACATCATCCCTAGGCATACAAGCAGCGGACCCAATTCCTAGATAACCTGTTTGTGTTCTAAAAACCCTCTTGTTGTGAACCCGAAGATCAACAGCTTGCATGTAGGTGTTTGAGACATACGGTCGCTGATCTACTTTTTGTGGAGTCTCCAGTGACAGTCCTTGATATTGAACAACGTCATTTTCCGAAGTTCTGCGCGGTTCGCCGAAATCGTTAAACCAAGTGTCTGCAATCGATGTTCGCCAAATGGCCTCGAGCTGGCCAGACTCTGTGGCATATATAGTCTTGCCTCTCTTTGACAGTTTGTCGATGTGCACAAGCCATTAACCGTAATGATCTAGCGAATTGTTTGCTCGCCTTACCCATGGAAGACTGGTTGCCTCCACTGTGTCCACCCAAACTGCCCGCAAGATCAGAGTAGAGTGGCCCAATGCAGTGGAGAAGCCTGGAACCGACTTTATCTGCCCAGAAGCTGAGAAAGGGGCGTGTGGCTTGTCGATGTAAGGAAGCGCTGATGGAATCGGTATTTCGGAGGACCAATTGGGTACCCATAAAGGAAGGCCTTGAGTTACGGGCTGTCCAGTGAATAGGGAATCTTCCAAAGTACAACACGACAATATCCTGAGAGATCTCCGTAGAAGAATAGCTGCGACTTCTTCGTACACTTCTTGCCATGAAGTGTGGTAGAGAGGCCAGATGCCCATATCTACTGCATCAGTTGACAAGCCCAAAAGTGCGTATATCTTGTCCCGTGGATCTGTTGAGGCCATAGATGTTCCAACAATTGAGGTTTGCATAAGCAGAAATTCAAGTGTCAGTTTATATTGCGCCGATATTCGATCCTTTTTGTGGAACCGTTGCCGTGTATTGAAAATTCTCTGCATTGCGTTCTCCAAGAATGGACTAAACGTCAGACGCAGAGACATCGACGCTTTCTTGTCCAGGCCCAAAAGTTGGTATACGTAGTAGAACTGCTCCCACTGCAAAGTTCCTGATCCGCACATAATATGAACATCCCGCGCAACTGCAAACTCCTGAAGGATCCAAACACGGCGCCAGTACGGTCTCGACGAAAGGTCGAGAAGTCCATCGCCTGGGTTGGAATCAAAATACTCGAGCTGTTGAGGAAAGTCGATGGAAGGTATTTTCAAAGTCGACTTAGAGGCGGCAGGAGAAAATATTCTGTTTGCGCATTGGTACATAGCGCGGGTTGCCATTGTCTCCTCACCTAGCCATGCGATGACGTATTGTGCAGCTTGGTAGATTTGGGCCATGCGTTGAATCTGATCTGACTTTTCCGCGTTATCATTTTGGTCGATGCACAATGCGTCAATCCAGAATTCGGAAATACTGATCTCCTGCTCCTGAATCCGACGTAGGACCATTCCTAAGTTGAGACTGACTCTCACCGGTTGGCGGTCAATTTGGATGGTTTCTGTCTTTTCTAGGCTTCCCCAGACGTAGGATAGTGCGATGAAGGGAGGGGCGTTTCGCAAGGTAGTGTACTTAAGACTCCACGAAACCGGATATGGGGACCATGATGTACTTGATGATGCCAGCGTGAGCAGCCGTATCTCGCCGCTGCGCGTATCTAGAGGCCGAAATCCCGAGACTGCACTTGGTATACTGGTGCCACCATGTACCTGTGTAGGTGTTGGGGCAGGAACTCTTGGCTCGGCGAGGCTAAAAACCCATGGATGAGACTGCATCGGGGTTTGAACGTAGGTTCTAGGTTTAACCGACGAATGTGTTCAAAATAGGTGAATTAAGGACAAGGCGGCGAACTGTAAGTAGGCACACAAGCGCTGTCAGATGCACCACTATTTAACGACTCGAATAAGGACCTCAGCCGTCAGCTGATGCTAATGTCGACAGTCTAGTGGCGGCAGTGTATTACACCACAACGCCACAACTTAGATAGTTGTTGATTATATAATAAGAGTAACAGACAAACACCTTAATGGCGCTAGCAGGGAGGACGGCCGACCCGCACCGGCTATAGGGTTGTTTTCGTGGCGTGGTGGCGTGGAACGATACTGTTTGAAAGAGGAGGATATACAAGGGGGTACCACGAACGGGTCGAACGCCCCCCCTGTCAGTGTCGGTGCGCAATACGGAGTATCTGCAGTTGAAAATTCTCACGCCACCACAAAAGAGATTTCTACCTTATTTGTATGCAAAACTCTTCATCTTATCCTTGTATACTCGTTCTAAGCGTAATGCCTGCTCTTGTTCGCGCCAACCGTGGCCACCACCCTCCGCGACGTTAAAATGTCGACCCAAATCGAATACCAAATACACATCTTACCTACCGCGAACGCTGCCATATCTTTTCCTTGCATCGCTTTGGATCTCAAAACTACACTCAAATTGCTTCCTCCTTACGACTTCCATATACAACTGTTCGCTCTACCATTATATCATGCAGCGAGACTCCTCGAAAGTCTGTAGGCAGGCCTTGTATACTTAATACTCCCATTCGGGAACGTTTAATTGCGCGAGCCACGATTAATGCATACCACCGTCGTATGCTATTAGAAGAGGTTGCTGAATTAGAGGGAGTACAAGCTTGCAGACGTACACTTGTTACTGCATTTGAAAAGAAGCAATATCACCGTCGTGTTGCAATAGAGAAGCCACTTCTTACAGAGGCACATAAGCAGGATCGTCTTGCGTGGGCCTTAGTACACCGTGACTAGCCCGATTGGATGTGGGCACGGATTTTATGGATAGATAAAGCCTCCTTTATAATAGGTGGCTTTGGTAAGGTATACGTAACTCAACAGCCGGAGGAGAAGTATTTAAGCAGCTGTTGCTTTCCTAAGTTCCGTAGCTATAGTGCTTGGATAATACACGGAACAATCTCTCTCTACGGAAAGGGCAAATTGGTAATATTTAAAAAGGAATGGGGTAAGATCTCAGGAGACGTATACAGAGAGCACGTAGTTCCTGCAATCTACGCATACAAAAGAGAGGTAGAGCAATATACAGGCAGGGGAAACGTAATCTTAATGGAGGACGGAGCACCTTCCCATACGGCTAACGCCACGAAAGGTCTACACGAGTGCAACGACGTATGGAGAATGAGGTGGCCTGCT
>Ga0307515_10022894_pt1 | contig 10987 bp, 9 predicted proteins | sample 17_EM_MG_FD_194513 | JGI IMG/M metagenome (GOLD analysis project Ga0307515, IMG submission 194513) | Populus trichocarpa ectomycorrhiza microbial communities from riparian zone in the Pacific Northwest, United States - 17_EM | ecosystem: Host-associated > Plants > Roots > Unclassified | place...
TTTCTGCTGCTGCTTTCTCCAAACATGCAAGAGCAAGACCAAGGCTAGTCCAAGGAACACAAGTCCTGTGGACAACACAGTGCTTACCACGATCCTTTTCTTTGCGTTGGATTTCGTATTAACCTTTTCACTATCACCATTACCTATATCATGGCAGAGAAAAACTAGAGTTAAAAGACAATAAATAGGAATTTGTGAATAGTTTTCCTTGGCTATTGGATCTTTCAATCCCAGTTATCTACTCATACATTATAAAACAACACCGCTCTGGGCAGAGAAAAACCAATGCTTCAAGAAGTTAGTTCTTTCTATGAATATCTCAAGTTCTGTCATGCCAAATGATATGTTGTGCAAGAAATCTTACAAGCATCTACAACAAATCATTGAATTTTAGAAATTGTGAGATTTTCAGGATTGATGATGTGATTATTCTTGCAAGTCTCTATATCAATCCTTATACTAGTATAAATATATGTCTTGAGAGTTGTAATCCATGTCCACAAGCAATGCGGTTGTTCAACGAAACCTATGGAAAAAAAAAAACAGAGAGAGGGGAAGAGGAGACATTGACCAAGTGATATGATGTTCTGAAAAGTAGGATATAATATTAGAAAGAAAACTTTCTCATGCATTTAATCGGAAAATCATCTCAAATAATATGACCTTTCTAAAAGTGATTAAAATCCAAGCAATAGATACCGACAGATGATAAATTCATACCTAGTTCTGATGCAGCCATCCGTATAAAAATGGTGTCTTTCTCATCTTGAAACAAAATATCGATCAGATCATTGAACCAAAGCAAGCACCCACTTCCTCCATTCCTGATGTCCATGTTTGCATACGCAGTACAGCTGCAGTTCTTCAAGCACGTGTTCCTGCACTCCTCCAGGCTCATACTCTTGTTAAACCATGATTGCCTTGTCTCCGGCAACTTCACACCTGAGACTTTTCGAAACCCATCTCCTGAACAGTTTAGTGCAGTCTTTCTGATGCAACCACTTGACCAATCTGTCCTCTCCCAGTCTCTTGGAACTCTCGGTACAAATCCATTTAAGCAATCACACACCGGAGAGTTGTCAATACTACAGATGCCATTTGCACCACATAGTTTATAACGCGCACAATTATTGATGTTTTCAGTTTCGTAAAGAAACCAGCTCTGGGTTTTCTCAATCCACAAAAGTTGTTGGATATCACCATTCTGAGCCACGACGATCCTCCAATGCATTGAGCTATTAACAAGCTGTTCTCTGTAAAATATCTCCTTCTCATTAAAAACAAATTCATATGTGTATATTGGATTTGGTTTTAATGGAGGCATACCACTGAACCCCAGACCATTCCATGGCCCAGATCGATACTTCACTTTCGAATCTTCCAGCTCTACTAACTCGGGATATCCATAAGGAACAAGGATACCTGTAATGTTACCTCTAGAAGGATCATCTACTGACTTCCATGCTGCCAAGCTCCAGTCCATGCCAGTTACTCTATTCCGTCCTATCTTCATGCCCGGTATTAATGTATTACCTGGATGTTCAAAACTCTGCCACAGGGAGTTTTCCGGGTTATTATCACCCTCCTCTTTCACAACAAGGTTTCCCGAATCCAAAAGCTGTGCAACTGGATTCCTAGCAGGTGTTGATGTGTTGGAAGACCAAATGATGCTTCCACTGCGATTGACAAGGACAAGAAGTCCTTGGTTGGTAAGCCTTACAACACCTGATGAATCGTTAAGTGGAGATTCTCTGTTGGCAACCCACACTGCTGTCTGGACTGATATTTTGCCATACCATATCCCCAAGTATCGGTTTTTGGATTTTCCGGGGCTGAAAAATCCTAATTCATAGGTGCCACCAGCCGAGACTATGGTGTCTCCATCTCGAATTGACAGGGTTGTGTTAATGGTGTCAAAAGGGGTGGCTACTTCCACAATCAGAAGCAAAGTGGAGCAAAAAAGAAGTACGGAAATGCAATCCCTCCGAAATCTCATGATTCTTTTAAGCAGATCGCTTTGTTGTGTTATAAAATGGCTGGCTTTGCTAGATGTGAAGAATATTGGTCTCAAGAAATTGCCTATTTAACACCACAATCAGTCTACCGCTACAGCAATGTTTCCCTGCTGAGGTAAACGATTTAACACCACAGTCAGTCTAGCGGCACAGCAAGTCAAGCGGACAGCAACGTTCCACTACTGAGGTAAACGATTTAACACCATAGTCGGTCTAGCGGCACAGCAATGTTTCACTACTGAGGTAAACGCTCTTGTTGATGAAATTCACATGGAAAATTCATAGATAGTCAGCACTACAGGGAACTAAAGTGAGGTTTTTTTACTAGTAGTCTAAAGTATTTTTCAAACTAGCAAAGTTAAAAAAATATTTCTCAGTAAGCATAATCTAAGCAGTACATGCGTGATCTACGGTTTGTCGCAACATATACTCTTGATTTTGCTGTATCAGCAAGTAGTTCATCCAGTACTCGTGGAGTCCAAAACACACCACATCTAATGCAATCATTAACTTTGTCTCTTCACTAACAGAAATGCCAGTGATTGTCATCGTTGCTGTGCGGTGGCCCTTAGGCACCACTAAGTGTATGTACAGCGCTGCATCAATCAATCGATCGATCATTTACTATCGACACTACCAAATACTGAGTTGCCACCACACTGGTTTTTTCTCTGTTTCTCCCGGACATTCTTCTATACATGCTCTATCCATTAAAAAGAAAAGGAAAAGGAAAAGAAAAGACAGAAATATAAAATCGACTCCATGTCTTGACTCTGTTCACTGAGATCTATACACCCAAGTTACAAGCTGAAGTATATGCAGAATATTTACAAGACTAAAATCTTCTATTTACTAAAAATATTATACATCTGTGAGCTGAAGTATATGCAGAATATTTACAAGACTAAAATCTTCTATTTACTAAAAATATTATACATCTGTGAGCTGCATGATTTATGCAGAAGGATCAGGTCAATGATTTCCAACTTGCGCGTAAGAAATTGGAGGTGGTCCCGACCTAATGATTCGATTGTATTCGTTCACAGACAAAAGGGCAATTCGATTGTGAAAAGCATCTCATTTTGGATCATGTAGCAAGCCAAGCGTCAAGTACCCTAGTTTCAGAGAGCTGTAGAAAGACAGACTTAAATCAACCCCAACTAAAAACAAACTTCAACACTGCCCTTCTTACCCTAATTACTAGAAAAGGAAAAACCTTAAACAATAAAATGATCGCAGATCATCCACAACAGATTTAATCATCCATAAATGGAGGACACCACAAAAACAAGATTCACCTCACCTTTAGATTTTCTTTGGCTGTGTGTGCCAACTGAAAAACAGATGGTTAAACAAATTTGAGGAAAACCTAAAAAATGCGTATAGAAGATAACCAGAAGTATGAGGAGCTGTTCAAGAAACTATAAAGAAATCAAGCAATTCATATAGGATCTTTGTTAGAACAATCATAGCATTGAAACTACACTAGTACATGTAACCATGCCAAATCATAGCAAATAGAGTTCTTTATAAACTGGAGTGTGCCGAATTTGATAGTCTATGGTTAAATGGCCTTCAAGCTCTCAATTTCTGTAACTCTTCTTGCAATTCTTGTTCTAGTATAGTAAGTTCTGAAGCAACAATTAGTATTGGCTTTATATCCAACAATAGCGCGCAAAGTTTCAAATTCTCATATTCTATCATGGCTCAAATTAACTTCAATAATTCAAGAACAGCAGCATATATGACTCAAGCAACAAAGTTGTGGTGGAGGGAGATTTGTTTGACAGAGTCTAGGGATTTAGGGGTTGCTATTGTCTCTGTTATTGTTGCTGCAAGGCCACTGCTCTCTTTGTTAAGTGTTACCTCAAGGATAGGTTGGCTAGAACTAACCAGTAGCTCCATATAAAAACGAAGCTAAAAAGAAAAAGAAGAGAAGAGAATTTTGGGACTGACCCTTTTGTGAAACAGCAGAAATTTCACGCTATAGTTAATACTGATCAGAAAACAAAACACCAGACTTGGTACCAAAAGCCCAAAATCATCTACACATCAAGGACTACAACTTTTATGAAGAATTCCAGGTCAGATAAAATCATTTTAAAAGCAAAAATCCAAACGCAATATGAAGGACGAGATTGGTCTCCTGATCTGATGAGAAAACTAATTGTGTCAAGTATACCACTATAACTGAGAGTCTGACATAGAAATGATGGGCCTTAGGACCTAAGAAAGGTAAAGATCAAGCCTCCAACATGTCATGAATGAAAGAATACAGATGGGATGGTCGGATATTACAAGAAATCAAGTCAGAAACAAAGTCTAAGTTGCTGCGAAGTTGGAATTATAACAAAGTTGTGATAGCAGTAGAGTCTATTTTGAACACAAATTTTGAGGGATTTAACCAACCTTAAAGACCAAATAAAGATGGAAGGAGTTAAGTACCATAAGGACTTCTAATTAGCCTAAGAATTCTGAAGAAATTCAGCAGCCAAAGAAAAGAATAAATGAGCAGAAATAAGTGGAATTCACTAGAATAACGGCAAGATGTTATACGAATATTGGGAGCATTTCAATCAATTATGCGCGAGCTGCCCTCATCATCAAATTTCTGATCAATTACTGCTGCAATATTTTTATAAGGGATTGTTACTTATGCAAGTGGAGGAGTACGCATATAAAAGACTTCAAAAGAAGCACGAGAATTAATCTTGAAAATGGCAGCAAATTCACAGCAATTTGGAGTCCGTGTTGATTCATCTAGAAGTTTTAATGAGATAATACATTCTAATATTGAGACCAAACTTTCAGAACTAACATCTCTCGTTAAACAAGTTGCTTTGGACAGGTTAGACAGGTCAAAGTCTGTTATATCTGCTTTTTACCGGACCATCCTATTGATAGATGCCCTCAATTACAAGATGATGATCACATGCCTCAAGTTAATGCCATGGGTGGATTTAACAGCCAACAAAAGAGATATGACCCATTTTCCAATCAGTACAACCCTGTGTTGAAAAACCACTTGAACCTGAAGTACTGTCAACCCTCAAACCAACAACCTTTTCAGCCCTAAGTGAATGACAAAACATCTTTTTCTCCTCAACAATCATCAAGTGCAAGTATGTCTTTAGAGGATATTGTAAAATCCTTGGCCACCAACACACAAATGTTTCAACAGGAGATGAGAGCAAGCATCCAAAATTTGAAAAACCAAATATCACAGTTGACTTCTTCAATGCATAAAATAGAGGCCAATAAAGGCAAGTTACCGTGTCAAGCTGAAATTAATCCCAAGGAAAATGTAAGTGCCATGACTCTTAGAAGTGGCAAGAAAGTGCAAATTACGACAACAACAGCTGGCACCCAACAAAGGAAAGAAAAACCGGTTGAATCATTGGATATGCCAAGCAACAATGTAAGTAAAAATTTTGTCTTACCAAGTTCTAATATTTTAATTCATCCCTCTTTTCCAGGCCAATTTGCAAAACAAAAAAAGAATGAGATAGAGAACGGAATCTTTGAAACTTTTCGGAAGGTGGAGGTGAACATTCCATTGTTGGATGCAATCAAACAAATTCCACTATATGCCAAGTATCTCAAAGAGTTGTGCACCAATAAAGAAGGTTGAATATTGATGACAAAATAAGGGTTGGAGAGAACGTGTCCATAGTCATACAAAGGAAATTACCTCAAAAGTGTAAGGACCCAAGTATGTTCACTATACCCTGTGTGATTGGAAATCATAAGTTAGAAAAGGCTATGCTTGATTTGGGAGCATCAATTAATGTGATGCCACCGTCAATTTAAAAGGATTTGAATTTAGGACCTTTAAAAGAAACAAAAATAATAATTTAATTAGTGGATATGTCTAATTGATACACTGAAGGCGTTGTTAAGGATGTTCTAATTAAAGTAAATAAACTAATTTTTCCTGTGGATTTTTACATCATTGACATGGATGATGAGTTTGCTTCAAATCCAACTCATTTATTGTTAGGCAAACCATTTATGAAAACAACAAGAATTAAGATCAATGTGCATAAAGGTACTTTATCTTTTGAGTTTGATGGAGAAATAATAACATTTAATATTTTTTATGTTATTATTGTGCAGGATGATTATGAGCATAATTTCTTGAAAGATGAGTTGAACTTCATATTACAACATAACAAGACAGGTAGGAATGCAAGGCTGGAGAAGAATGAGGACAACAAAGAATCAATTATGTCTTTGCATTCACTACTTAAAATTCTAAACAGGTTGGTTAAATATCATTTACAACTATCAAATTGTTATGAAAGGTTTTACCTTTTGTTGAATAGGCCCCGAAGCTGGAATTGAAGTCTTTACCCAAACATTTGAAGTATGTGTACTAGGGAGAGGATGAAACCCTGCCAGTGATTATTGCAAATGATCTAACCAAAGTTTGAGAAGAAAAACTATTGAGAGTTGTCTAGCCAAAGATAATAAAGAAAGGCGCTCTTGGGAAGCAACCCAAACATGGTGTTACACCATAAATAATAAAGATTTTTTTTTTGTTCATTTTATTTCTTTCTATTTCAATTCAGTATTGTTTCTTTGATATTTTCTCTGCCAGACTCTATTCCCTCAAGTAAAAATATGGAGCACGCTGAAGGACATACCCAATTTTAAAGATAGACAACATTGCGTAAAAAGAAAAATCAGGGCAGTTTTCCCTTCTCTTTTTAAAATGTTTAACTGCAAACATTGAGGATGATGTTCATATTAAGTGTGGGGGAATTAATGTGTTTTAAAATTTCAGCGGTTTTAGACCAAAATTTTTGTTTTTGAGGTGTTTTTGAATGATTGGAATGTTAATGTCTTTAACAAATTTTCAGTCAAGCTCGAAAAAAGTCATAACATGATTGAATGATGATCTGGTTTCTTAAGTTTGTTTAGTCAAGCTATTCTTTTTGGGAATTAAGTAACTGGATTTGGTAAACACAAACCTGTGAGACTTTGAACCTTAAGACTGAAACATCCATATTGGTCTATATTTTCCTAGCATGTGTGATTTTCTTCCATTGTCATGTTTCTCTAGAACTTGCTTTGATTCTTTTCAAAACCACACGTATACATGCATGTATAAAGAGGATTAAGGCCTTCTTTGTTAAGTGCCATATATATAGCCTAGCAACCCACCTTTGGATTATTTTCCATTGAAAACCCTTTTGAGCTTGTCGCGGGGAGGGGGCTGATGTCAGGACTAGCGCGCTTTAAGATGTGAGCCTCCTCAGAGGTATGTTGTTTGGAAAGGAAAGAGTTTTGGGTTTAATAATAAAATTTTGAATAAGGTTCAGGAGTCGCCACCTAGTATTAAGGTTACTAGGAAACTTATGGTCTGTGAGACTCTGAGTAAGGAACTGGTTATGCAAGGGAAATACACATCACCCCTAGTGCACCCTACCTAAGGTAAGCTGCATTGTTGTTTGATTGTTTTTCTAAGTCAAGTTTCTATCTGTTGGTTTTCTTCTAAGGTCTAAGGAAGATCTCTCTTCGTGAGAGAGTCTCTACCTTATTGGGTGAAATCTTAGCAATTCTAAAGTTTAAATTTTAACATCGCATTTATATTGCATTTTGTATCTTTAATACCTGAGGGTGTACTCTATTGTATAGTTCTACATCCCCAAATCAAAGTTTACATCTAGATCCTAATATAATATGAAAAAAATGATTGGTAAATGGTTTTTGACATTTTGGTCAAATCCTAACGGATAATCATAAACTGGTTATGTTATCCATTTTTTTGTCCCTTTTTAAAACATGAGAAAGATACAATTTTTTTTTAGTTTTTTATGAAAATATGCTTGGAAAACATTTTAGGATCTAGGCGTATGAACGAAAACAAAATATTTTTTATGTTTTATGAAAGGGGAAATTAATCTAAAAGTTTTGAGATTTTTTTTTAATTTTTAAGTTTTTTTTAAGAAATATTTCGGAGAAACCCGGGTATTTTAATACCAGATCTGTATCTTATAGTGTAAAAATACAACCCAATATTATGCAAAATTGGTAGAAAAATATGCGAGAAAATCAGAAATATTTTGAAACGACCCTTGGAATTTTTTTGGATTTTTTAAATATATATAATATTATTATATTTATTGGGCTAGGCCTAAACCCAGTCAGGCCTGGTTGGGCCGAAATCAGCCCAACGGATCTGCACTTTTTTCTTTTTCATGTATTTTAGGTTTGGGTTGGGCTGATAAGGTTCCAGCCCAAACTCAAGGGGTTAGTTTTTCCCCCCTACATGCAGAACCAATTATCATTCTGCATGCAGGATGACAATGGCAGGGGAGGGGGGGTGGCGAAGAAGGAGGAGGAGAAGAGAGGAGGGGACTACCTGGCATGGAAGGAGAGGTCAGTTGGTCTTGTTGTTGACCAGTGGTGGAGTTGTGGGAGGAGACGCCGATGTCAATTGTTGGATGAGAGAGAATGAGAAGAAGGAGAAAGGGATGCTCGCAATGGAGGAGCTGTTATCGCTACGAAGGAAGAAGAAGAAATAGTTAGTGGAGAGGGAGAAGTGTGGTGGCGTTGATGGAGGAATAGGTGGCTAGCGTTGCCTGTGGGAAGAAGAAGGAGAAACCTTCAGCTAGGAGGAAGAAGGAGAAAAAGGCAGAGGAGAGAGAGAAGCTTGCGATGGCTCCTCCTTACATGAGGTGGTTGGCTGGTGGTTATGCTAGTGAATTGTGGTGGAGATGGTGGTGGTGACTGGTGAGAGTGATGGTGGCCGAAGGCCACAGTGGAGAGAGAAGGAAAAGAGAAACAGTGGTAGAAAAAAAAACTGGGGGGGGGGAGCTGATATTTTGTTGACTTTGGCCTATGATTTCTCCTCCCTCAAACCATGAAATCCACATCTATTTATAGAGGATGGAAGAGGGACGTTTGGTCTCCACTGGTATCAAATCTTGGCCCTTGGTTTGACGCGGAAGGATCCCAACCGTTGGCTCAAAGTAGTCATCATGCGCTATCAAATTTGTTGCAGGAAATGGGTGGTCGGGTTGACCATTTGGGGTGATGCCACAACCGCTGTGGCTTCGATCTACGAGAACGGATCAACTGGCGTGTGGTCAGGTGTCATGTGATCATTTTGGTATAAGTTTTGTCTAATTTGGTGGGGAGATGAAGCATAAAATGCCTTGGGAAGTAGGCCACTTAAGCAGCCTCTTTGGAGAAGAAGATGAACAATCAAGCTCAAAACAACACCTAATAAAATTAATTTGACATATTTAAAGTATAATTACGTTCTTGAACCTAATTAAATCCTTCAATTGAACCCAAATTACTTCATAAACATAATTAAACTTTAAATTAGCATATGATTAAATCAAATTTGCCCACTAAAAATCTAATTTATGTCCTTAAGCTCCTTTAAATTAGCATATGATTCTAATCTCTCAAGTTTTGGATAAAATGGGGTACAATTAGGCTCCTGATTCTATCCAAAATTGCTGCTTGATTTTTCTTACATGTGAAATCCTCTCAACTTGCTTTTGCCAAAATGTCAGTCTTTATTTTATTATTTTATTTTTATTTTAGGAAGAAAAGGCTAAATTTGAAAAATAACCTAGAAATAGGTTATGACAGTTGTCCTCCTCTTTACAATGCTTACGGAAAAAAGTCTCGTAAGAGACTTTAGATAGTAAGCTTTGTAAAGAAGAAAAGTAATGAGATATGACGGACTCACCAGAACAAGAAATGGTCAATCCTTCTGAAAGTGTTTGAATTGAAGGCTCAAAAATACACTAAGAGGAAAAAGAGATAAGGCTAGAAAGTGCACTATCCGAAAGACGAGTGTTAGAAAGCGCACTAAAAAAAAAGAGACAGGGTTTGCAAAGAAAAAGATGATCTTTATGAAAGACCTTTTGAAGTGGTATGGTTGTACTAGGAAACCTGCTTATTAGTAGAATTCAAAGATTTTGAAATGGTCAAATTGTCATGAGTGACCCTTCCAGGTGAAAAATACGAAGAATTTTAAAATAGTCTTATTATAATGGGCGACCTAAGTAGGCGAAAAAAGATTTTTCAAGTGGTGAAAAATAAGAAGATTTTTCAAAGTGGTTTTATTGTAATGAGCGACCTGCCTAGGTGAAAAATGAAAGATTTTCAAAGTAGTTTTATTATAATGGGCGACCTGCCTAGATGGAAAAACACAAAGATTTTTCAAAAATGGTCTCATTATAATGGACGACCTACCCAGGTGAAAAATGATGAGATTTTTCAAAAATAGTCTCATTGTAATAGGTGACCTGTCCAAGGAAAAAGAAAAATACAAAGATTTTTCAAAATAATCTCATTGTAATGGGTGACCTACCTAAGTGAAAAATGCAGCGATTTGTAAAGTGGTCTCATTATAATGGGCGACTTGCCTAGGGGAAAAGAAAAATACGAAGATTTTTCAAAATGATCTCATTGTAATGGGTGATCTACCCAGATGAAAAATGCAAGGATTTTGTAAAGTGGTCTCATTGTAATGGGCGACCAGCCCAAGGTGGAAAGTGGAAGATTTTCAAGGTGGTCTTATTGTAATGGGCGACTTGAATAAGTGAAAAATGCAGAGTTTTTTCGAGTGGTCATATTGTAATGGGCGATCTGCCCAAGTGGAAAAATATGACTTACCTGGCGAAAGGATTTGGTTAGAGATGTCTTAAAGAGATGACAAGATAGGGCTCGAAGGCATAGTATCTAGGATATGAGAGCTCAAAGAAGCACTTGAAGGGAAAAGGGACAGGGCTTGAAGGCGCATTATCTAGGGGATGAGGACTCAAAGACACACTCAATAAGAGATATGATATAGAGACAGATATAGGGTTGGAATGCATGCTATCTTAGAAGTGAGAGCTAGAAAGCGCACTCTAAAGGGAAAGATGAGATAGGGCTAAAACACAAGTTATATGAGAAGTGAGGGCTCAAAGGCGCTCTCAAAAACAGGTACGGTTAGAAAGCAC
>Ga0307515_10022896_pt1 | contig 10987 bp, 11 predicted proteins | sample 17_EM_MG_FD_194513 | JGI IMG/M metagenome (GOLD analysis project Ga0307515, IMG submission 194513) | Populus trichocarpa ectomycorrhiza microbial communities from riparian zone in the Pacific Northwest, United States - 17_EM | ecosystem: Host-associated > Plants > Roots > Unclassified | place...
GCATCTCGACCGGTTTCGCATTCCTCGGCCGCGAGGCGGGAATGCCCATTGCCGACAGCTGGATCGCCTACAGCCCGAAAGACCCCTATGCCCGCGCGTTCCTGGTCGGCATCATCAATACGCTGCGTGTCGCCGTCATCGGCATCGTGCTCGCGACCGTGCTGGGAACATTGATCGGGATCGCGCGGCTATCCTCCAACTGGCTGCTGTCGCGACTATCAGCGGTGTATGTCGAACTTCTCCGTGACATTCCGCTGCTGCTGCAGCTGTTATTCTGGTACGTGCTGATGCAGGGGCTTCCGGCAGCGCGCAGCGCCTGGAAGCCAATCGACGGCGTCTATCTCTCAAACCGCGGACTGATACTTCCCTCGGTCCCGATCGAGGATGCAAATCTGTGGGTCCTCGGCGCCGCGGCGCTGGGACTGATCGCGCTGTACTTCATCCGGCGCCGGCTCCTCGCACTGCAGATGGCGGACGGCCGGATGCGCCCCGTCTGGCCCTATGCGTTGGGGCTGGTGATCGCGCTGCCCGCACTGCTGTCATGGGCCGTCGGTACATCCTGGACCATCACGATTCCCGAACTGCGCGGCTTCAATTTCGTCGGCGGGCTGACGCTGGCGCCGGAATATTTTGCACTCTTGATCGCGCTCGTTACCTATACCTCGGCCTTCATTGCCGAGATCGTGCGCAGCGGCATCCAGTCCGTTCATATCGGGCAATGGGATGCGGCGAAGGCACTCGGCCTGCGCCGCAGCTTCATGCTGCGGCACATCGTGCTGCCGCAGGCGCTCCGCGTCATCATCCCGCCGATGACCAGCCAATATCTGAACCTGACCAAGAACTCCTCGCTGGCGGTCGCGGTCGGCTATCAGGACATCGTCTCGATCGCGAACACGACGCTGAACCAGACCGGGCAGGCGATCGAGGCCATCGCGCTCATCATGCTGGTGTTCCTCACCATCAGTCTCGGCATCAGCCTGTTCATGAACTGGTACAATGCGCGCATCGCGCTGGTGGAGCGATGATGCCATGACGTCAATGACATCAGCCCCGGAAAACCCGCTGCCGCTCGGCCGGCCGCGATATAACAGGACCCTGTCCCGCCGCATTATCGGATGGTTGCGCACGAACCTGTTCGCATCGATCCCCTCGTCCATCATGTCGCTGCTGCTGATCGCCGTGCTCGCCAAGGCGCTGATCAGCCTCATCCAATGGGGTTTTGTGAATGCGATCTGGATCCTCTCGGGCGATCAGACCGGCCCGTGCCGGGCGCTTCGCGGAATTGGCGCCTGCTGGGCCGTGATCCCCGAAAAATATCGCTTCATCCTGTTCGGCACCTATCCCTTCAGCGAACAATGGCGCCCCGCGCTGGCGACGCTGACATTCATCGCGCTGTTCTACCTGACGACCCGCCGCAGCTTTTGGGGCCAAAAGCTCGTGGCCACATGGATCGGCGCACTGGTCCTGATCGGCGTGCTGATGTGGGGCGGCATTTTCGATCTGACCTACGTTTCGCAGGACCGTTGGGGCGGCCTGCCGGTGACGCTGATTCTCGCGACCTTCGGGCTAGCCTTCGGTTTCCCGCTCGGAATTCTTGTGGCGCTGGGCCGCCGTTCGAAACTGCCCGCGATCCGCTCGCTCTGCGTACTCTATGTCGAGCTGATCCGCGGCGTCCCCTTGATCAGCCTCTTGTTCATGGCAAGCGTGATGTTTCCGCTGTTCATGCCTGATGGCGTCAGCATCGATAAACTGCTCCGGGCGCAGATCGCCTTCGTGCTGTATGCCGGCGCCTACCTCGCCGAAGTCATTCGCGGCGGCCTGCAGGCGGTGCCGCGCGGCCAATACGACGCCGCCGATGCGCTCGGGCTGTCCTACTGGAAGAAGAACGGCCTGATCATCCTGCCGCAGGCCATCCGGCACGTGATCCCGCCGCTGGTGAATACGTTCATCGCCTTCTTCAAGGATACCAGCCTGGTCCTGATCATCGGCATCTTTGACCTGCTGACGACGGCCAAGACCTCGATCATCGATCCGGCCTGGCAATCCTTCAGCGTCGAGGTCTATGTCTTCGTCAGCCTGATCTATTTCGCCTTTTGCTTTGCGATGTCGCGCTATAGCCGACAGCTCGAGGCGCAGGCGAGGTCGAATTGACGGAATACGCAGGTATCGCCAGCCCACGCAGATTTGCAATACCGGCCTGAATCGTATCTTCTTGCATCGAACCCGTGGGAGTGTTGGCAAATTGCCGGGGCGGCGACGCCCCTAACGAGAGCGATGCGTGCCTGATAACAGCGAGCCGATGACTTTAAAGTTCCGCTGCCCGGCTGAACTGGAGGGATTAATCCCGCAGCCAGTGCCAGCAAATCACGGATTGCCCGGATGGCTCAAATCGATGCCGCCGCAGGCGTTCAACGCCTTGCATGGCCGCGACGAGGACACCGTCAAGCGCTGCCCTCCATTCATCGATGCCATGACGTCGGGATTCCTGATCCCGCTGATCTGCGACCTCAAATTCGAGAACGGCGAGATCACCTGGGAAAACGACCTGCCGCCGGGCGGCGCGGTGAGCTTTGTGCGATCGCCGATCGGGCTCCACGATTCAAGCCAGGTGACCGGCACGCCCCTGTTCGAGCCTGACCGGTTCCTGATCAAGTTTCACAATCTCTGGACCATCGAAGCGCCCGAAGGCTATTCGGTGCTGTTCACCCACCCGTTCAACCGGTTCGACTTGCCGTTCACGACGTTGACCGGCTGGGTCGATTGCGATCGCTACCACGACAACTGGATTCATTTTCCGGCGCATTGGCACGACACGAATTTCAGCGGCGTGTTGCCAAAGGGCACGCCGATCGCACAATGCATCCCGATCAAGCGGGAAAATTGGGTGGCACAGGCGACGGCGCTTACAGCCGAGGAAACCCAAAGGGCTCACCAGCTGACAACGACGATCACGCGTGAGCCCGGTTATTACCGGCGGCAATTCCGGACCTGAGACCCAAGACCAATTCGCCAGAACCTGCAGATTTCAATTGCCCAGGAATTTTACGGCGGCGCTTGGCCGAAAGAAAAAGCGGCCATGGGAAGTCGCCCCGAGCAGATGGATCGCGCGGCCAAGCATGTCCGGCCTGCCGCGGGTAGCCGCCCGCAGCGTCGATTCGCCGTCGTCGCGCGCTCCCATTTCCAATTGGCAGGCAGCGAGATCGGCCCGCGTCATGGCGTCGTCGGGCCGCAGCGCCAGCAGGTGCCGGAAGATGTCTGCCGCAGCGGCATAGTCGCCATCCAAAAGCATCACCCGGGCCAGCGCGGCGAGAATGTCGGGCCGACCCGGCGCGGCTGAGAGCGCTTGCGACAGGATCTTGCGGGCTTCGCTCCTGTCATTCTGGTTGAGGCGAAGCCGCGCGAGGTCGATCTGGAGATCGATCGCTTCGGGCGCGAGCGCAGTGCCGCTTTCGACCACCTCGATCGCTTCGCCGAACCGCCCGAGTTTCGCAAGCTGACCGGCGTATTCGCGAAAAGCCGGCGGGAAGACGGGGCGCCTGGCCGTCGTTTGCCGCAATTGGTCGAGCGCCTCTTGCTGGCGTCCTGTGGCGGCGAGTGCGACCGCGAGCACGGTCTCAATTTCCGGATCATTGCTGCGCCGCGCCGCCCTCTCGACGGGCGCAACCGCTTCACCCGCGCGGTTCTGCGCCAGCAGGGCCCAGCCCAGCACCTTTGCAGCGATGTGATTGCTTCGGTTCGCTCGCAAGACGCTTGCAGCAAGCCGCTCGGCTTCGCCGGGCCGGTTCATTTGCAAGGCGGCGACCGCCCTTTCAAGCGCTTCGTCACCGGGATTGCGTCGTCCGGACGACGGATTGTGCGGGGGCTTCGACATCGGCCAAGGACGCTCCGAAATTCTCTTCGCAGGATATCAGAGATGGCCCATCAAGGTCACGCGTTCGAATCGTGCCGCGGACGCCGGCGCTGGCCATGCAGTTGCGGCGGCGCCGGATCGCGAATCCTGCCGATCCGGTTCTTGAAGCGGTGACCGACGACGATGAGCTCACCCTGGCGACGCTCCACCTGCAATGGCGGCAGATCCGCTTCAACCGGCCGGTTATCCTGGCTTACGGCTTCGAGCGCGGTCAGAAACTCGCGGCCCGCGGACGTGATTTGCCATCCCTCGTCGTCACGCAGCACATAACCGGCGCCGAAGATATCGATCGCCGGAACGCGCCGGGCCAGGCGCTTGATGCGCGCATCCCAGTCCGGGCCGCTCGCGGAAAGAATGACGATGTCTCGTTTGAGGGAAGCAAGCGTGGCCCGGCCGCTGCCGTGACTGGCCAACACTTTTAGAATAGCAACCTGTATGCTCAACACCCACGCCTCTGACCGCGACGGTTCTTTTTGTTCTGTGCGATCGGCGGGGACAGTATTTGCTTGCCGGGGCTACCGTCCAGCAGGTGCAGACAGTTATCCGCAGCCTTGAGAGGCTTGGGCATTGCGTTCGAGAAGCGCCGCCTTCGCAATTCCACACGGCGGCTTGCTGCCGCGACAGCTTAGACTTTCACCAGACTCTTGAAGCCACCATAGATCATCCGCTTGGGATCGAACGGCATCGATTTCATGTCTCCCATCGACTTGAGCCTGGGATCGGCCATCACCTTGGCGTTGATCTTGTCGCGCTGTGCGCGCGACTTGTAGGTGATCCAGGCGAACACCACGGTCTCGCCCGGCTTCTGCTTAACGCTACGAGGAAACGAAGTGAGTTTGCCGACCTTGACGTCGTCGGCAATCCATTCGCGGTAATCCAGCGCACCGTATTCGCGCCAGATCTTGCCGGCCTTGGTCGACATCTTGCGATAGGCCGCGATGTTTTTCTTTGGAACCGCGACGATGAATCCATCGACATAGGCCATGAGGTTTCCTTCCTTGCTGCTTATCGTCATTGCGAGACTTCAGCTAAACTATGGCAGCAGGATGCCTAAACCGGCGCCGGTGTGTATTGGTCACGTAGCCGCACCCTATCCATCGGATGGATATTCAGGCCACGGATCGTTCGAGCTTGTCGAGCAGTTCGGTCCAGCCCTTCTCATGACCATCGCGCGCGGCTTCATTGAAGAACTGCTCATGTTGCAGCGTCAGCAGCGTGCCGGCGCCGTCGGGCTTCAGCGAGATCGTCAGTTGCGACTCCCGTTCCGGCGTCGAGTGCCAGGCCCAGCTCATCACCAATCGTTCGTTCGGCACGACTTCGCGATAGACGCCGGCGACCTGAGAATACTCGCCATCGGCGGCATGAAAACTGATGCGGTAGCTGCCGCCGACGCGCAGATCGGTCTCCGCCTGCACCGAGCCTTCCCTGACCTTCGAGGGCCCGAACCACGCCGCTAGTTTTTCCGGGTCGGTCCACGCGGCGTAGACTTTCGCGGGCGCCGCATTGATACGACGTTTGATGGTGAGGCTTGGCTTGGTGGCGAGGCCGGCGTCGCGGGCAGAACTTGACTGGATGCCTGATTGGGTGGCCATGGGTCTTCCTCCACAAAAGCTGCAAGACGGTCGAGATTGTCGGACCAGAAGCGCTGGTAGCGGTTCAACCAGTCCATCGCCTGCTCCATAGGCTTGGCGGTCAATCGGCACGCGACCGTGCGGCCGGTCTTCTCGCGCGCGATCAGGCCGGCATCCGACAACACGTCGAGATGCTTCATGATCGCGGGCAGCGACATCGCAAAGGGCTGCGCCAGTTCGCTCACGGAAAGGCTCTCGCGGTCGCCAAGCCGCGCTACCAATGCTCGCCGCGTCGGATCGGCGAGCGCGGCAAAGGTGCGGTCCAGGACATTTTCTTGATACTTAACCATATGGTTTAGTATAGACGCAAACGAGCAGGCGTCAAGCGCCTGGCCGTCTTTTTTCAGATCAGTAGTCCCGATAGACCCGGCCCCGCCGCGGCGGCCCCTGGTTCAATGCGGCGCGCGGATTGACGCTGCAATAAAGGCCGCGTCCGGAGGCCGAGGCCTGGCATTGTGCGTAGTTGCTGTAGGCACATTCACCGGGATAGCCGACGCCCCGGCCCTGCGCACAGTAGGGATAATCGTACGCCGCCGCAGGCGAAGTGCCGGATATCGTTGCCGATCCAGCCGCCAGCAAAACCAACATCGCCAATTTCATATTGCGCATGATCGATATCCTCTGCCTGAAGTCGAAAGTGCCACGTCGCCTTGATTCCAAAACACCGCGCCTCCCGGAATGTTCCGCGACGCTTACTGCACCTTCTCGATACTGGCGCTATCGATCACTTTCTTCCACTTCTCGGTTTCGGCGGCGATATCGGCGCCGAACTTCTCCGGCGTCTGGATCAACGGTTCGCCGCCAAGATCAACCAACCGCTTCTTCATGTCAGGCTCGGCCAGGATCGCGTTGATCTCGGTGTTGAGCTTGGCGATGATTTCCTTCGGCGTATTCTTCGGCGCCCCCATGCCGAACAGTGCGCTCGCCTCATAGCCGGGAACGGTGGCGGCCACCGTCGGCACGTCCGGCAACAGCCCGGACGGCTCCAGCGTGGTCACGGCCAGTGCGCGCAAGGCGCCGGAGCGGATGTGCTGGATGATGGACGGCATGTTGTCGAAGATCACCTGCACCTGGCCGCCCAGCATGTCGGTAATCGCCGGCGCCGCACCGCGATACGGCACGTGTTGCATCTTGACCCCGGTCATGGCCATGAACATTTCGCCGGACAGATGCACGGATGTGCCGTTGCCTGATGAGGCCATGTTCACCTTGCCCGGATTGGCCTTCGCATAGGCAATGAACTCGGCGACGTTTTTCGCCTGCACGTCCTTGGCGACCGTCATCACGTTCGGTACGCGATTGAAGGAGGCGACCGGCGCGATGTCGCGAACGACGTTGAATTTCAGATTGGCGTAGAGCGATGCGTTGATGTAGTTCGCCGGATTGACCAGCAGCACCGTATAGCCATCGGGCTCGGCATTGATCACCGATTCGGTGGCGATGTTGTTACCGGCGCCGGGCTTGTTTTCGATCACGAATTGCTGGCCGAGCTTTTCCGACAGCCGCTGGCCGATCAGCCGCGCAATGATGTCGGTGGCGCCGCCCGGGGGATATCCAACCACCCACTTGACCGGCCGCGTCGGATAATCCGCAGCCTGGGCGGCGCCGATCGAAGCGATCATCGAAAGGCCGATTGCGGTCAGGCTGATCGCGGTGCGGCGTGAAATCATGGGTTTCTTCTCCCTGGGCCCGGGTTCACCCGGTCCGTTTCTATTGAACTGACGACGGGCCGCGTTGTAACAAACAAACGTTGATGCGGCCAGTGCGACCCAACGCCTCCGACCGCTACATAGGGATTAGGCATGCCCGTCCAGGTCAATGCACTCGATCATCTCGTGATCAACGTCGCCGACGTGGCGCGTTCCGCCGAATGGTACCGGAAAATCCTCGGCATGGAGGTCAAGGTGTTCGATCCGGGCCCGGGCAAGACGCCGCGGACATCACTGGTGTTCGGGAACCAGAAGATCAACGTGCGGCCGCGTGACGCCGACAAGGTCGAGTGGTTCACGGCGGATCACGAAACCGCCGGCAGCGACGATCTGTGCTTCCTGACCGCAAGCACGCCGGACCAGGTGGTCGCCCATCTCAAAGCAAATGGCGTCGCCATCGAGGAAGGCCCGGTCGCCAAGCAGGGCGCCCGCGGCACGCTGCGTTCGGTCTATTGCCGCGATCCGGACGGGAGTTTGATCGAGATTTCGTCGTATGAGGGGGATGCGTAGCTCCCTCCTCCGTCATTGCGAGCGCAACGATGCAATCCACCTGCCCGCCCGAGGATAGATGGATTGCTTCGCTTCGCTCGCAATGACGCGGCGACAGGCTGCCCGCAAGCGCGATTTGCGCACCGCCCCATCCAATGGCAGAACTACTCCCAAGCAATAACCAAGGCGGCACACCCAAGCTGCACCGGGAGGAACCATGCCAGTTTCACAGGCGCCGGGCGTCGTCGGACCGTTCGCCGGCCTCGACGTGCCGTGGCTGCTGCGGATGCGCGCCGAGAGCCGCCGCAACCACCCCTTCCTGATCTGGGCGCCATTCGAGGCCCCGGCGCGGAGTTGGTCTTACGGCGAATTTCATGAACGCGTCGGCGCGCTCGCGGCAGGGCTGGTCAAACGCGGCATCAAGCCCGGCGAATATGTGCTTGTTCATCTCGACAATTGCATCGAGGCCATGCTGGCCTGGTTTGCCTGCGTCGAGCTCGGCGCCATCGCGGTCACCACCAACACCCGCTCGGCGGCGGCGGAAATGGAATATTTCGCCGGCCATTGCGGCGCGGTAGCCGCGATCACCCAGCCGGCCTATGCCGAATTGATCTCCGCCCATTGCCGCGGCCTGCGCTGGATCGCCGTGATCTCGCATGACGCGGGTGCCGCCCCCGCGCAAGGCGCAGCGCGCGGCGACAGCTTCGAGGCATTATTCGCCGACAGCGCCGACCGGCCGCGCCGTGCCACCGATCCGCTCGCCGCCTGCAGCGTTCAATATACGTCCGGCACCACGTCGCGCCCGAAGGCGGTGCTGTGGACCCACGCGAACGCGCTGTGGGGCGCCAAGATCAACGCCGCCCATGAGGATCTGCATCAAGGCGACGTGCACCAGACCTATCTGCCGCTGTTTCACACCAATGCGCTCGCCTATTCGATGCTGGCATCGTTGTGGGTCGGCGCCACCTGCGTGATCCAGCCGCGGTTTTCCGCAAGCCGGTTCTGGAACGTGGCGCTGGAACACAACTGTACCTGGACCTCGACGATCCCGTTCTGCCTGAAGGCACTGCTGGAGCATGAGATTCCGAAGGACCACAAATTCCGCCTCTGGGGCACCGCGGTGAACGATCCGCCGCCTTTCGTGGCCTTCGGGATCAAGACCATCGGCTGGTGGGGCATGACCGAGACCATCACCCACGGCATCGTCGGCGAGGTCGACCAACCCAACATCCCGATGTCGATCGGCCGAGCCGCACCGGAATATGAAGTCCGCGTCACCGATGACGACGGCCGGCCGACCGAAGTCGGCGACACCGGCAACCTGCTGATCAAGGGCATTCCCGGCCTGTCGCTATTCGCGGAATATCTGCACAACGAGAAGGCCACGCGCGAGAGCTTCGACGAGCACGGCTATTTCATCACCGGCGACCGCGTCACGCTGCTCGAGAACGGCTTCATCAAGTTCGGCGACCGCGCCAAGGACATGCTGAAGGTCGGCGGCGAGAACGTCGCGGCGTCCGAGATCGAACAGGTGATCGCTGTGGTGCCCGGCGTGCGCGAGGCCGCGGTGGTGGCCAAGAAGCACCCGATGCTCGACGAGGTGCCGGTCGTCTTCATCATTCCGCTAGCGGGCGTTGCGGCAGCACCGGCCGATCTGCATGACACCGTGATGGCCGCCTGCCGCAAGGCGCTGGCCGACTTCAAGGTACCGCGCGAGATCATTTTCGTCGACGAAATGCCGCGCTCGACGCTGGAGAAGGTGGCGAAGGCGGACTTGCGCAAGATGCTGGGGTGAGCTCCGCGGCGCGGAGCCCGTCCTCAACCATACCCGAACGCGATCGGGCGGAACGCCTGCAGCAAATGCTGATCGAGCTTGTCGCCCATCTCTTCCATCAGCCCGAACGCCTTGACGTGGGTGAACTGCAGCCGGTAGGCGCGCTTCTCGACCAGGGCTGCGTAAATGTCCACGATCGTCGTCAGCCGCACGATGTCGCTGATCTCCTTGCCGGAGAGGCCATCGGGATAGCCGGTGCCGTCGAGGAATTCATGGTGGTGCAGCACGACGTCGAGCATTTCCGGCGGAAAACCGCCCTGCGCCGACAGTGCCTCAAAGCCGCGCCGCGGATGCTGGCGTATCTCGTGCATTTCATCCGGGGTCAGCGGCTCCGGCTTGTCGAGGATTGCGACCGGGACGAATGCCTTGCCGACATCGTGCAACAGCGCGGCACGGGCGAGACGACGCTGGTCGTCGTCGCGCATGCCGAGATGCTGCGCGAAAGCGACCGCAAAACCGGTCACGAACAGGCAGTGCTGATAGCTGCCGGTGTGGTGGCAGCCGACGGTGGTCAACCATTCCCGCAGCGAGGTGTGCTTGATGGCCTTGAGGATCTTGTTTTCGGCTTCGACGATGTCGCTGAATTTCAGCGGCTCGCCAGCTGGCAGCCGGTCGAAAATCTTGACCATGACGCCGTGCGCGGCTTCGACGCCGCGGTTCAGGGCCTTGCCGCGATCGGTCTCGTTATACGAGCTGTCGTCGGGGAAGGCGGCGCGGATGCGCTGCAGGATACCCTGCGCGTCGAACGGCCGCGCGATCGTGTCGGTGGCGCCGAGCGCCCAGGCCTGCATCGAACCGTGATGGAGAGCGTCCGCCAACACGAACAGCCGCGGCATTTCGCGGTAGGCTTCGGTCCGCAGCTTGTTGCGCACCAGCTGCACGCTTTCGGCCGAGCGCAGATTGATATCGACCACGATGCCGGAGAGATCGCGCGCGGGCGCATCGGGGATATCGGTGGTGGCGATCAGATCGACCTGGCCGACCGACTGCAGAATGCCGGCGAGTTCGCTACTTTTATCGCTCCGGTCCGACGCCAGCAGCAACCGGCGTTTGGATGAAGTCTTGTTGGCTAAAGCTGACATGGGAACCCCAGAGCCCTGCGGTGTGATGACCGTCCTCGAAGCTTACCGATAAGGAGTTTTCTGCGGCTTAAGACGTATCGTGAATGTTAATTAAGTAAAAACGTTAAAATTTGAGCCATCCCGTCACGGTGCCGCGCCTTCTCAACCGTCACCCCCGGACGAACATATGCCCGCGTTCCCGCGGCGCGATGCGCCCGGGGTTTGCTGTTGAACTTCCCGCCCTCCAATCGAGAGGGCGCAGGGAAGACCGGGTGCGCGCTGCACCCGCGGTCTCGCATGCGACTTGCACAAAACAAAATGCACACGAGCATACAGGTTCAGCGGAGAGCATC
>Ga0307515_10022897_pt1 | contig 10987 bp, 1 predicted proteins | sample 17_EM_MG_FD_194513 | JGI IMG/M metagenome (GOLD analysis project Ga0307515, IMG submission 194513) | Populus trichocarpa ectomycorrhiza microbial communities from riparian zone in the Pacific Northwest, United States - 17_EM | ecosystem: Host-associated > Plants > Roots > Unclassified | place...
AAGAAAAAATTGACCCTTTTAGCCCTCTCCCTAATTACCTCTAGTATTTAAGTAGTATAGTAAACTTACCTAGGATCTATTATATAGGAGACTTTTATAGATTCTAAGAAATAAGGCCCTACTAAACTAGATAATTAAGTTTATTTAAGCCTTTCTAATAGGGCGTACTATAAAAATTATAATTAAGGGCTATAAAAGCGAATTAATACTAATACCTATAGGTATCCTATAGGGATTACCCCTAATTCTAATTCTTTTCTTTATATCTAAACTACTAGAGATATATAATAATAGCTAGGATATAATAGCCCTAGAATTTATAGATAATATAAATCTAATTATATAGGAAAATATAGTAGTAGAAAACTATACTAGGCTAAACTGGGTGTGTAATAGGTATTTTTAAAACCTCTTTAAATTGCTATAAAGTGACTAAAAGGGCGCTTAAAAGAAGGTATATAAAAACTAATTAATATAGGCAAATTTAGATCCTTATAGGAGGTCTGTTCTATTTTTAAGTATTACGGACGCTTTAAGTACAATATTACGACTACTTAGAGAGGAGTTAGAAGAAGCTAGTTAGTTAATTTAGGCACGGTCTAAGATAGAGCCGATAGAGCTATATAACGAGGAATAGTAACTAAGGTCACATAATATTGTACGCAGTGTACGCAGTGTATAAATGGAATGTACGTATAACATATATAACATATACCTCACGTATAAAGGGGATTTCTTAGGAGTACGGTTATGTATTTAAAGGACTATAGTCCCTACTTAGATAGTTCTCTCCTTTATAGTAAATTTTAGAATATAATTAGAGTTAATTTATTAGGCAACCACTCCACTAGTTATTATTACGTTGTTAACTTCTTATTTACCTATATACCTAGCCTATTAATAAGTCCACCGTAGTTCCTACTATAAGGCTTTGTTATATATTTACTACTAAGGTTATAGTATTAATAAAGTTAAATAATATGCCACTAAAAGCAGCTACTATAACGCTATTAACGGCGGCAACTACTTTAAGGTTAGGTAACGACACTAATATGGCAGATACTAACTTATAGCAACCTGTAACGGTTGGATAATTATAAAAGATAGTTAACTAGCTAACGGAAAATAATGTAATATTAGAAAATAGGATTAATAGGATAGGAGTAGTAAAAATTAGGCTACTATTAATTAAAAGGTATTCTAGAAAAAGATTAAAACTTAAAGGATTTCTTACGTAAATATACTTTAAAGTAATATAAGAAGAAGCGAAGTTGCTAATACCTATAGATTAAATAGTATATACGGGACTATTCCTATTAGGAAGGGTATTTAAGTAGTTTAAGCCTTACCTAACGGAAATATAAGTGAATGGAATAATAACTATTAATTAAAAAGTACGGTTTATATTTATAAGCTAGGAAGGGTTTATAAAGCGACTTATATAAACATTTAGAGACCTAAAGGTAGTAACTATAGCGGAAAGAAAACTCTAAGACATTATGTAATAAACTTTAGCAATTAAGTATATAACACAGTTCTAAACGTTAGTAATGTAAGTTAAGTAGAATAATAAGGCGCTTATAGCATAGTATAAACAAGGACTTAAGGCTAAAGTTTAGGACGTAATTATCCTAATAGAAGATATGGAAACCCTAAAGGAACTAATAGATTAAGTAATTAAGATTAATAATTGGATCTACTAAAGGGAGTAGGCTAAGAGAGGCTAAGATAGAGTTCTATAGTTATATAAGGCGCAGAGTACGTAATAACTAAAGCTAAGTTAAAAACTATAGTATGGCGTAGAACTAATAGACTTAAGTAGTATTAAAGAATCTAAAAGATAGAATAAGAAATTATAGAAACCTAAAGAATAAGAATTAAGTAATTAAAGGTCTAAGGAGCAGAGGCCGAACTAGGGATTTTAGTAGCAGAAAACGTTTAGGCGGACTCTATAGTAAGAAAAATAGTTTAAAGAAGGAGCTTATATAAATTACGGAAAATAAGGTTATTATATTAAAGACTATAAAAGTAGGCAGAGTTACTATATAGTAAAAGGGATAAGATTAGTAGACAATATATATATATAGAGGGATAATAATATACTGCAAGGAATAAAAAAGTTTTGCGTTTTATTACAATAATATATACCAAATTTATAAGGATGCTAAGTATAGCGTAAACTATTAGCTATAAGAGCTATAACCTATAAAATATAGAGGAACTAATAAACCAGTTCGCAGATCGGATATTAAGGACGATAAATTCGATATAGGCGAAATATTCTATAATAATAAGGTAATAAGGGCGGCTTACTAGGAGTATATAGACCTTAGAGATATTATATAAGAGGTAGAGGATAATTCCACTACAGAATAGGGAACATTAGTAGGGATTAAAACCCCACTAGATATAATATCTATCGCTTTATAAGATGTAAGAGAAGTAGGGCAGCGAACCACTTTAGTACTTAATAAAGGTAAAAGGCTAAAGGCTTAAGATTCTTAAAACAAGATAAAAGATAACTAAGATTCTTAAGACAAGATAAGGTAAGCTTAAGGACCTATAATAAATAATAACCAATAGAGCAGAGTAATGGCTTAGTTTAGTAATATATAAATAAGCTTAGGACGAAGTTTCCTAAAGGTATAAGATTCTTAAGATAAGATAAGTAAGATTTAAGACTCTTAAGATAAGATAAGAACACTAGTAAAGCCTAGTTAGACTAAGGCTAAAGCTAAGCTTAAGATAGAAGTAAGCTTAGGATTAAGAATTTTATAGGACTAAGATTTTAGCAACAGAATAAGGACTATTAAAGAAATTGCGAGTAAGACTTAGCAATAGGATTAAAATATTAATACCAAGATTAAAAAGTAAGAAGACTTTAAGGATCTATTTATAAGACGTAAACTAAAAGAAACTATAGAAGAATTTAGATAAAGGATTATCGCATAGCAAGAACAGAAACTAGATAAAAGATTTAGTATATTAGGTTATATAAGGAACAAAGCACCTATATAAAAAATTACTAATAGGCCTAGGGCAGGCACACTAAGAGCTAAGTAGTTTACTAAATTAGAAAACGAAGAGGATCTAGAGATCCCTACTAGGTTTAAAGAACGATATATAAAAGGCTATTATAACGTAGTAATAAGAAGATACTTTTTTACGGATAAGCCGTATATACTCTAACAGCTATACTAAAAGTGGTATAGGCAGCGATATAATAATAAGTGGGAAGATTTCTATATATAGTTAGATAAATAAGTTATCTAAAACTACCTAATTATAGAAAAGGCCATAACTTATATTAAAGGAGCCTTAATTATAATATTAAAGGATTTAGAGGAATAATTAGAGGACTAGAAAAGTAAGAGATATATTTTAGTACCCGCGAATAAAGTTATAATATTTAGATTAACATAGTAAAGATTTAAACTTAAAGATAAAAATAAGTTAAGAGTTAACCTAAAGCACCTAGTACACTATACGCTATTATAGATTGCATATATGGACAATATATATAAAATATATAAAAATCCAAAGGAAAAGAATCGGAAATACCCTATAAGGATATATTAGGCGCTAGATAAGCAATAGTATAAAAATGCTAAGTATATATACAGCTAGCATCTAATAGAAGTTTAAAAGTTAGGAGACTTAATACTTTAATTAAGAAGATTCCTTATAAAAGAATGCTTAGATAGATAATAGTAGTAGAAATATCTAGAGAATATATATTTATAGTATATTAAAGACAAAAAGCGAACTAGGTATTGGCTAAAGAGTAAGCTAAGTGCGATAGGATTAAGCAGCTAATAGTTAGGAAAAGTAGAGGCCTATAGGATTAAAGGGAGCCAGTAGTAGAGCCTTAGACCCTTAAAGAAATTTAAGGACAATACCTAAATTTACGAGTTAAATAGTAAGATTAGCAGTTTAAAGCGCTAATAGATAGTGGAGTAACGCGGAACTATATCTTATTAGTAGTAGTTAAGAGAATAGGATTACCTTATAGATAGAAGGAATAATCTTACCTATTAGTTATAATTTTAGGAGATCTAATAGCCTATAAAGGAGGGATTATTAATCTTAAAATAGGACCTATTTAAATAACCATTAAAGGAAGATAAATTAAGATATCTTTTAATATCCTACTATTAGGATGGGATAAGGCAGTATTAGAAATGCCTTAGTTATAGGAATATAATCCAAAGATTAATTAAATTATAGGATAGGTTAATATTAGAGATACTTAATACTATAAGATATAATAATAAACTAAGTTAGTATAGTATTAAGTTGGAGCGATATATAAAGAGACTAAGTAAGGCTTAAGTTATATACTAAAGAGATACTATAAGTATAGTAAGAAACTATAGAGCTTAAAAAGTAAAAAGCTGGTAGATTATATAGCATAGGACTATAAGATAGAGTTAGAACTAAAAATAAGTCTAAGGTTCTTTTTAACCTATAAGCTTACTAAAGAAGAATCTAGTGCACTTAAAGAGTTTGTTTAAGAAAACCTATAAAAGGGATATATTAGACTATCGCAGTTATTAGTAGGTTATCTAGTACTATTTATACTAAAGAAAAACGGGAAACTTAGGTTATGCATTAACTATAGATAGTTAAATAGTATCACTTAAAAGGATAAGTATCCTTTACCCTTAATTAGCGAAATCTAAGATCGGATAGGTAACGCGTAAATCTTTATAAAGATAGATCTAAGATAAGCGTACCATTAGATTAGAATTAAGGAAGGCAATAAATAAAAGGTAGCTTTTAAATTAAGAGAAGGACTATATAAGCTATTAGTTATACAATTTAGATTAATAAATGCACTAGTAACGTTTTAGAAACGGATTAATAGTATATTAGGAGAACACCTTAATAAGTTTATTATAGTATACCTTAACGATATTATTATCTACTTAATAACTAAGGAAGAATATAGGGAATATATTAAATGGGTTTTAAAGAGACTATAAGAAGAATAGATACTAGTAGTAATTAAAAAATGCAAGTTCTTTATAAAAAAGACCGATTTTATTAAATTTATTATTAAACTAGGTTATATTAGTATAGACTAAAAAAAGATTAAAGCTATAGTAAGTTGGTAAGAACTAGAGAATATAATACAGTTAAGGTTATTTTTAGGGTTTTGCAACTACTATAGAAGGTTTATAGTATAGTGGTTAAAGAATATTAAACCCTTTACTAGGCTTATAAAGAAAGAGGAACTATAGGTATAGAGAGACGAATAAAAAAAGTTGTTTAAAGAACTTAAGGAATTATTTACCTAGGAGCCAATCCTTAAAATCTATTAACTAGGACTAGACACGGTTGTAGAAACAGATATATTAGACTACGTACTAGGGGTATATTTACTACAGAAGTATAAAGACGCATAGCATCTAATATTATACTATAGTATAAAGATAACACTACTAAAGTTAAACTATAACGTCTATAATAAGGAGTTATTAGGCATAGTTGCAGCACTAAAGAAATAGAGAGTATTCTTATAAGGCGTAAAGAAACTATTTATAGTTAAGACAGATTATAAAAACTTAATAGGGTTCCTAATAATAAAAGAACTTAACTAGAGATAAGTTAGATGGGTAGAGATACTTATAGAATACTATTTTAAGATTTAGTATACTAAAGGAACTAAGAATATAAGAGCAGACGCACTTAGTAGAAAAGCTAAACTATAAAATAACGAGAAACTATTAGGAGCGATGCTACGTAAAGATAAGGATAGATAAATTAGATATAATTACCCTAAGCTAATAGTAACTTAAGAGGATAACGAACTAAAAAGAGTCTATAAAATACTAGAAAGCTTTTAGGTATAAAGAATTCTAAAAGTATAATTAGAAGATCTATAGATAGATATATACAAAAATTAAGAAGTAAAGTATATCCTAAAAAGTATAGCAGAGTATTTTGTGGAAAATTTCTATAAAGGAATGACTTAAGGATATAAAGGAGCAATAGGCTTAGTGTTAAGACTTTAGGAAGAATATATTATTAATAGAATCTGGAATATTATAAGAAAAGTAATAAAAGAGTATCTAGATTGCTAAAGGAATAAACTAATAAGGTATAAGCTGTATAGAGGGCTACAACCTATTAAAATACCAGAGAGACTATAGGAGGTTATATTATAGGACTTTATCATTAAGTTACTAAAGTTAAGAGATCCTATCACCGGATAAGATTATAACGCGATTTTAGTAATAGTAGATAAGTTAACTAAATAGGGCTACTTTATAACATACACAGAAGAAATCTTAGCGGAAGATATCGCTAAAATCTATGTTAAAGAAGTATTTATAAGACATGGAGTACTAAGTAAGATTATATTAAATAGATATCTAAGATTTATAGTAGTATTTTAGGAGGTATTCTTAGCAGAGTAAGGAGTTAGAGTAGTAACTTTTACTATATATTATCTGCAGACAGACGGTTAAACGGAAAGATTAAATTAGACGCTAGAATAGTATTTAAGACATTATATTAATCATATATAGAATAATTAGGTATCGCTATTACTAGTTATATAGTTTATATATAATATAACACTAAGGAAGAAATAGGCACATTACTATTTAAGGCAAATTATAGATATAAGCTAAGAATATTATTATTACTATAATAAGTAAAGAAAATAAGTAGTACAGCTAAAGAAAGAATAAAGATACTAATAAATCTTTATATAGACCTTATAGAATTAGTAAAGAAAGTATAAAAAAGAATAAAAAGGTACTATAATGCTAAGAGATCTAAGGGACCAGATCTTAAGGAGGGAGATAAAGTGTGGCTACTATACAAAATTTTTAAGAGTTAACGACTAAGTAAGAAGTTAAACTATATTAGACTAGGACCTTTTAAAATTATATAAAGGATTTTACCAGTTATATTTAAGTTAAACCTACTAGCTAAGATAAAGATCTACCCTATATAGTATATTGCAATGTTAGAGCTAGTATATAGGAATATTAAGCTACCGGTTTATAAAGCAGACATATATAAAGGATAAGAAGAAGATAAATAGTAAGTTTTAAAGATCGTTAGTTATAAGAACGTTAATAATAAAATATAGTATAAGGTTAAGTAGATAGGCTATATAGAGACTACCTAGAAGCTACTAAAGAATTTAAAGAATGCTATAAGAAAGGTATAAGAGTATCAGAAGAGATTAGGTTAGGTAGTAATAATAAAGAAAAATCGCTAAAAAATAAGTTACTTAAGGGGGACCTAAGAAGAGCAGTTGCCGAACTACTTAAATTTATTTCCTTCTTAGTTAAAAAAGAATCCGTTCTTTTATTGCTAAGTTCCTATAAACCTTATTTTATAAGTTTCTACTTCTTAAAACGGACCTTTTTATAACCCTTTTTAAGATAGAGTAACTAAGTAGACGCTGTAATATGGGCTTTAAGGGCCTTCTACTTTATATTATAAGAACATTTTAACTTAGTAAGAGCTTAAGATAATTTACTATTAAGCCGTGTAATAGTAGATTAAATATAAAACTTTAAGGCAAATCAGTTAAGGAACTAAACGACTATTAAGAGTAATAAGTTGCGTATACTTAGTATTAGAGATAGAGTAAACGTTATAAAACAAATAAATATTTGCTTTAGTGCACTTTAAGTAAGAGGACGGTTATTATAAGAATAGGCTCGCTAACGCAATATAGACTAACCCCTTTTTTAAATAGTAAGAATATAGAGACGGTATAATCTCACTAAGAGATAATATCGCAGCAATAATACGAGCACGACGTTGCGCCTGCGAAGAGGAAGGAACTTTAGGTATAATAAATAACAATATTAACCAAATTAATTAGACGGATATTATACCTCTAGTAAACAACTTAGAGATATTTAGAATCTTTAAGGATAAAGATAAAGAGAAGGGAGATAGTATTATAGACGCTTTAAGTATAATATTATAACTACTTAGAGAGAAGTTAGAAGAAGCTAGTTAGTTAATTTAAGTACGGTTTAGAATAGAGCCAATAAAGCTATATAATAAGGAATAGTAACTAAGGTTATATAATGTTATATATAGTATATATAGTGTATAAAGGGAACGTATGTATAATATGTATAATATATACCTTATATATAAAGGGAATTTCTTAGGAGTACGGTTATATATTTAAAGGACCATAATCCCTACCTAGATAGTTCTCTCCTTTATAGTAAATCTTAGAATATAATTAGAGTTAATCTATTAAGCAACCACTCCACCAGTTATTATTACGTTATTAACTTCTTGTTTACCTATATACTTAGCCTATTAATAAGTCTACCATAGTTCCTGCTACAAGGCTTTATTACATTAAGTATCTACTTAATTAATTTAAGTGCTTTAAAATAGAGTCTAAATACTACCTAAAGCTTTACTTCCGCTATAATATTAATATAGCTTATCTAAAGCTAACTAAATACTATTAACTTACTAATTATTTGCCTATTTATATTGCTACTATAATTCTTAATCTATTAATTAAATGGATATTTGCTAATAAATATTAAATAGGTAAAAGAAGGGCTAGTTAGAAAGAAGCAGCTAAGTAAGCTATTCGCGATCTATAGCTTAAATATAAATTCCCTTCGATTAAATTGGTTATTAATAGTAAGGTTCTTAAATAGCAGCGCGTCTTCTTATCTAAAATTAATGACTATTTTACTAATAGCTTTAATTAACCTATATCTATAGAAGATCGCAATAAGTATAATAATTGGCTAGTATAAGTAGGTTACCCTAAAGACGTTTAATATACAGATCTAATTGCCTATTGGCGAGCTAAAGTAAATGGGATTTAATATCTATAACTCGCTTATATAGCTCTTAATTTAATAACTATTCCACTAATATTATTAGAATCTAAATAAATATTTAGCCTTATAGGCTTACTCCTTACTCCTAATCGCGTACGGTTATAATCTAATATAATTAGAGCTTTAATAGCAGTAGGATCGTGGGATAAGGCGTAATTAAGATAGTAAATAGGCAGTTAAGGCGGCCGTAGAAGTGTCACAGGACTTCCCCATAACACTTTATCCACGTCCACCTATTTCCACCGACTCAGCAACTAGAGACCGACTACGAGACCGCAACTTGCCGCAATCTATGGCAATCTGACGGCAATCTGCCGCATTCTGCCATATTCCACTAAGTTCTACTAAGTTCCACTAAGTTCCACCGAATCCTGCCAAGTTCTGCCAGGACCACCACCTGAATCCTATTCTGCTCCGTGTACGTGTTGACCAAGCAACTAAGTCCACGATATGTACCCTTTCTTCCCGTTTTCCTACCTTCTTTCCTTACGCAACGTCTTGACTTTATCACACAGTTTATGTACGTAGCTTAATAATATCTACTCGTTATATATTATCATCGCTTGTACTCGCTCTGTGATAAGAAGAAAGGAACAGAAAATATATAGTAGGATGGTAACTTAACACTATACTAAGACTTATAATAATTACTAACTGCTATATAGTTGCAATTAGTTGCAATCGTTTTAATATTAAATTAATTAATTTAAGATAGTAACGTTATTTGGGTAGAACTGTAAGGTATATTGCCTAGGTATATTGTAAGCTTTACAGTGTGGGAGAATTGAGTGAACGACTTGATTGTAAATCTATGGAAATCAGGTGAAATATATACACAAAAGTAGAGCCCTGACAGTAGGGTCTATAACTTGATCTTTAACTCATTTAAGCCATATACGAGGTATGTGAGATATATAAAGGTAGTGCCTATGCTGTCTTGGAGCCTTCCAGGCTACAGCCTTATATCTTGGCATAGCACCGGTAGTCGGTTATACACCCCCCCAGATTTAACGGTGTAGTTAAAGCTATAGAAGACAAAAAATAAAGATTGAAACTATACCAAAATAGGAAATTTAGATACAATTTGGGAGTAGCAAAAGAATGGGGTAACCGTGACAGATATTGCGAATATTGCGGATATTGCGAATATCGCGAATGAAATCAATTGATCTGATGTCGAATATCTACCAAATTCAACTGCTGTATCCATGCTTCGTGCTTTTGACGAGGTAAGATTTTGGTAAGGCCGTCGGCAGGCATTTTGTCTATAGGAACCCATCGTATATCAATCTTTTTGTCTTAGACTTCCTATCTAAGCTAGTGCTGATAGACGTTAATATGTCGAAGCTTGGTGTCCAGCTTTGGTGTATCCTGTTTTAGGAGTCGTACGGTCTACATATTATCGCATAGTAGGGTAAATTCGCGTTCTAAATTAAAGCCGATTGCCTTAAAGAATCGTTGCCACCAGATAATCTTAACGGCAGCAGTAGATAGGGAGAGAAGCTCTGCTTTGGTAGTTAAACGAGTTACTAATCGCTGTAGGGTCGCCTTCCAATTGATTAGACCTCCGAATAGGATAAAAAGATATCCTTGAGAGCTCCGTCTGGTCTCTTTATGGTCCGCAAATACTGCGTTAGATGCTCCGTAAAAGGTAACGTCTTCTTCTTTGGGGTTTCTAAAGTAGACGTATGCTCCGAAAGCTTCCCCTAAGTATTTAATAGCTGTAGATTTTGTTCTAAGGTAGTAGGCAATAGCTTGGTTCGCTGCGTCGAGGTATCCCTAATTTGGATTAGTGGGGAATTCAGCTAGCTTAGAATGCGTCTTTGCAATATTAGGTCTTCTAAATACAGTAAGGTGTGTAAGAGACCCTACTCGTTGCTAGTAGGCTAGGGTCCTTTAAGGGTTCGTCTACTAATCGGACGGAATCAGTTCTTCGGTAGGAAGTAGTGACTTAGGAAATCTACCTAGTTAAATATTAAATCTATTAGCTATCTTTTCGATGTAGGAGTCTTGAAAATCCACCGCACATGCAACCTTACTAAAAGGTAGCGCCACACTCTAAAACTTACGCATACCCATCTTACCATCAAAAACAATTGATTTTCCAACTTTCAAGACCTAATTCCTACCGCCTA
>Ga0307515_10022898_pt1 | contig 10987 bp, 13 predicted proteins | sample 17_EM_MG_FD_194513 | JGI IMG/M metagenome (GOLD analysis project Ga0307515, IMG submission 194513) | Populus trichocarpa ectomycorrhiza microbial communities from riparian zone in the Pacific Northwest, United States - 17_EM | ecosystem: Host-associated > Plants > Roots > Unclassified | place...
GGTTAATAATAGTAAATCAAGGAATTAGTAATAATAAAGGAATAGAAGTGTCACATGGTGGAATTGCACGTGACCTTATACTCACTACTTTACCGAGCATCCGAGCCTTCAGCTCTCTTTATCTTCAATATATTACAACAATGGTACATTACAGCTTTTATACTGTAACAAGAAGTATGAACGAAGTGTATAGGAGGGCTAGTACCTTATATTAGGGGGCAAATCACGTGCATTTTATTGATTTTTCCTACCCTATCATATTCCTACTATAGAATGCGATAAATCACTATGTAGATCGACTGTTTTAATTATATTCTACCGTAGGTATTAGCTAGATTATTAATAATAGCACATTTTTAAAAATATCATAATTTTGATTTTCGCGATTTGCGAAAAAAAATAATAGATGCAGTAGCGTCCTTAAAGTAGCCCGTAGCCGGGGTCAGCCAATCCTCTGCCGAGCTCGCAAATAAATGCCGGAGCTGAGAACTTTTACCGAACGGCACAGCAATAACATTCAAAAATTCGGCGTTCGACAATCAGGACAAGCCCCGGAGGACTTCTGTTTGCGAGGATGAACAATTCGATCTCAATATGGACCAGAGCTTCTGCGCCACTAAGCAGCACAAGCAATACCCATACCCCTATTTCCTTTGAAATTCCTTTTTCTCCCCACTTTCTTTCTCCAGAGCTCCTCCAGATCTCCCCGCATGAACCATGTTTCAACATCTTCTCCTCCTTCTCGTCATACCACATGCTGCTGCACAACTAGCGAGCTGTTGCCTTCCTAACAGTCAACAAGTGTCTCTGTCCCGCGGATAGCAGCCATGTATATCAACACAAAATGCAGTTTCAATGTGCTGCGCCCTCAATATCACAGTGCTAGAAGCAGCCGGCGCCAGTTATAACGACTTCGACACCTGTCTCACAAACGGTCTGTGTCAGACTCCAGCATCTCACCGTAGTAGAGGCTTCTGTACAGACCCAACTTGGAAAAGTCCAAATTGATTGAACGCATGCAGCGTTCCTTCTGTAAGAATCTCTCTCCACTTTACCATTGCCCGGAAGACTGAGATGCTGACGGAGCGGGCCACACACAGAATGGTGGAAGTTCGGAAAGTGTGGGTATGATCCAGTATCCAGACGGATCTTGGGTAAGGCACACTCTCGCACCAGAGATGATTCTTCCAAAAGAGTCGAGAGTCTGAGAGCTGCTCGGGGGGAGCCGGCATGACTTCTTCGTACCAGTGGCTAGAGAGCAAGACAACTTTGAAGCTCGCAACTCCCTCCGACGTTTCCCGATTTGCCAATACTAATTCGCCGGGCAGTGTTGCGGAAGTTCAAATACAACTTGCTGCGGCTCGAAACCCGGTATCCAGCTCGCAAACGCGATACCTCCGTATGTTTTGCCAACTTTGACTAGCAGGTCCCCAGGCTCTTCCTCAATGGTGCATCCCCAGGCCTTCCCCTGACAGAATCTTGTGCGCCAGATGCCAATAAATCAAGCTCACGCAACGGAAATACAATTGGCCTTGGTGCGGCTCTTGGAGTGGCAGTCATTGCATTGCCAGTCGTGAGCTTGTTCCTGTGGAAGGGGGCGAGAAGAATGGGATCAAAGCCCATCGCCGAGCTTGACCATCATTCTCAGGGTCATTATCCTGACCCAAAGCTTGACTATCCTGCTCAATTACAGAGTCCTGGGTTTCGGCATGAGGTTTCAGCGGAAGTCTCGGAGATAAGACCTGTCGAGATGGATGGAAGAGTTGACTATCGAAACTGACCAGAGATGGAAGGGATGGAGGGTGATGATTGGAAGGATGAAGCCAGTCCAAAGAAACGCGGCACGTTGATTTTAGATTCTTTGTCAGCAAGACCAATTGTGCTAGCCTCAAAGCTACCACTACTCATCCGCGTCTCCAACTATCCCCAGACTCTCATTCCTTAAGGATAACCCTCGAATCAACCGTCGTCGGTAGACGAGAGCTTAAACGAAGAGTAGCGGCGAGTATGATACGCAAGCCCCTTGGGAAGCAGAGGAGATGTTCGCGATCATGCTGCTAAGGGCATTGCCGGCGAGGAAAATGCATATCCGTTCGCTCTGATGGCTTGGAAAGGCTTGAAGTTACAGTTTGTCGTTCGAATAATTGGTCTTTCCTGGCAAAGTTGAGTCATTTGCTTGGTTTAAGAAGGAAGTCCAGCTCATTCGCAAAGAGAATGCAAGGAGAAGAATCCTCGTTATGATGCATCATGCACCCACACTGGTGAAGTCGTCTCACCCGCCTCAAGATGATGGCAAAGCTACAGGTTGGAGCCGGTTTCAAATTGACATGCTCGGCGGAGAGGGCGTTCTTGGGCTGCTGGCTGGCGATGTTTGGGTTTTTGGACACACGCATTTGAGATACAAGTTTGCACAGGGTGAAGAGGCATGTATCTCAAATGTGATGGGTGCGTTGAGAAATCTTGCAAACGTGGAGAAGACCGGATGGTGCAAATATCCAGACTTTGAAATGTGATCCAGGACGGAGAGAAATGTGTTGTCAAGGGCTCCCCCGGAAGCTGGAGTTGCTGGGTGCTATTGAATTAGAAAAGTACTCGTTATGTTTTCAGATGTACAATTTGTCGCCGAATTTTTTCAAAATGCACAATCAAAATTGCTTCTTATCTCTATTACATCCTCATACCCCTCTTGCATCAAGTATCCTTACCTTCACTTCCATCAATTGCCTGTATCTCTATCCAGTCGATCGCTGCAATAGCCCCATGCCCCACGCCCCACGCCCCCAACCCGAAGTCTAGATCTCCACGCCTGGTTCTCTATCGTTCATGGCATCTTCAAACAATTAGCATCTATCTCATCTTTCGGATGATGTATCCCAACTCACTTTGTTCGGTGCCATGTTCACGACGTCTCTTCAACGCAATGATAGCCAAGATTGCGCCAGGAAATCCTAACATTACAGCCAAAAGCCCAAACACCAGTCCATAGACAGTGGCAGCGTTCCATTGTTCTTGTGGGTTGGCAGATGCTAGGAGGGGAGTTGAGGACGCCGTGAGGTTTTTGGTGGCGGCGACGGGCAGTGTTTGATGGAGCAGCGAGGCTGGCATTTTAATGCAATGCAGGAACACGGAACTTTGCAGAAGTAATGCCGATAGCAGAAAGAAGGATGTGTATGCTGAGGCTTGTTTTTCAAGGAATAGAAAGAATATGCGTGAAGGTTTCGACAAGCAAAAAGTTGGGAGAAGAAAGAAAAGAAACTAGAGACCAGAGAGGAAGAGGTTATTATATCTTGCTTCGAGGCGCGGATTCGTGGTCAGTGCGAACTACCAGCACAAGATATCGAGATTTAATTGATACTCAATCACTATCATCTTTCATAACTGCCCCTGGCACAGCCCGAGCCTGGCTCAGCGGCGTTGTGTGCTTGGGATTGGAGCAGTTCATGTTTGGCACTCCCAGATTCCGGCACAGAACAGCTTGTTGCGTGCTGCGTGCCGCCTCACCCGCCAAGTCGGAAACGATAAAGTATCAATTGTTTTGGCGGGTCTCCGAGAGAATACAGGGGGGATACATCCTCACAGGCCGTCGACTCTGCGTCCCGACAGACCGTTCCCCTCACCGCCCAAAGTGCGATGGTTGTACTCTCCCCCCCCCTCCTATTTAAATGTAACAGTGGGGCGGATCCCTGATATCAGTGCTCTGAATGGTTGAAACCCTGATCAGCCACCTAGCACTGGCCAACGTAAGGTCTTTCGAGAAGACGGTGGCTTTGTTTACCTTGCGAAGGCTTGTTGACCCATGGCAAAGGCTCAGAAGTGACTAGTGCCATTTGCTGAACGGCAGCCACAGTATCCACTCTGGACCCACTGTTACATTTAATTAGGGGGGGGAGAGTAAAGCACCACCGAATAAGCCCTACAAGTTCCCGATTGGCGTATTATCGCGCAGAGGCCATCCTAGCTCCGCGCGATGGTGCAGGAAAAGGCGTTCGCGAGAGTCTCATTGACTTCAAACTTTATGCCATTGAGTAGGATTGTTCTTTTGGTCTTCCCGTTGCCCCAGGCATACGACAGTGCCTTGTATTCGGGGTGGCCGAATGCCGCGTGAACCTATCGAGGGCGGAGGTAGACAATCCGAATGTGATTGTTTTCTAGGGGCGAATATTCGAAGGGAGGGATCGCAGAAGTTGAGGAAGGCCTCTCACTCGACCCGTTTCGTAGTAAGTGGGGAAAGCGCATCGTAGGCGGACTTTGTGTTCGAAAGTGTCGGTTTGACGTCGATCTAAGACAAGAGCTGATGCGAATTATCTTTTCGCACTGATAAGAGCTCGAGGTTCTGCAAGTTTCAGGCCAGCGCATGCTGCTAAAGTACTGCGGTATTTTAGCGGACCAATCCTTCTCGCTCTGCCGTTGTGTAACAGCACGAATTGAGAAAGCCACCTCACGTGAACAAGGTAAAGTATGATAGTATTATCATTTGAATCAGGAACATTGCCCCACCTAGTGAGCTATGACAGGACAGAAATCCTGGGGCTACGTGCATTCACGTGATATTGTATTTTGATTTTAATCGCTGTCGGTCACATGATTTTACCCGCAATAGACCACTAATTAACTTTTGAATACGAATTTGTCTGTAGAGTATTATAAGGAGATGATTGGTCGAGCAAACTTATTATTTATGGATGCCAATTCACGTGATACTATTCGTAACGCAGGAAGAAAGTGGATCGGTATGGCTAGTAGATTTGTACCAGTCTTAGACATACCTATAAAGAAGGAAAGGGGGGTCGGTATAGCTAGTAGATTCCTACCAGTCTTGGATATAATTAGAAAGAAGGAAAGGCGGTTTCGGTATGATCAGTAGATTTCTACTAACGTCTATCCCTGCGTAGCGGAAAACCCTACGTGCCGGAAAAAATGATAGGTACTTTGATTTCGAGAATCTTAAAATCTGTGCACACCGCAATATCCCCTATGCTTTCTTGTAAGTTATGTTCCCTGGCCACCCCCGGACACCCTGAACCCTTCGCACTAGAAATTACGGTCGCATCGTCACCCTTATGCCTGATCTGTAAAGAGTCTATTTTTATAGCGTAATAGACTTCCTCCTTCACAGCTCTACCAGCAGAGAGCTTGATTGAGCCTATTACACATTGCCACGGACAGAACTAGGAACGTGGTAATGGCTTCTACCCAGCGCATGTATGGCCCAGTCCTAACTGACCTTGCGACCCAGTCAGTTTTCGCCGGATCAGATGAGACTAAGCGCATGGATGCTATCCGATCCATGATCACCAAGATCCGCCGCATCTGGCATGACACGACCGATTACGACAAGCTCGGAGACAAAATAAAACATTTTATTTACAACGACAAGCATTCACCTGAGCTTCAGGCACTGATAAATTGCTGCTTACGGGCTTCAACGACTGGGCGGACATCGAATACAACAGACGCAATGGAACTAACAAACAGGGCTGGACTGCAATTGAGCTTTACTGCTCTGAGGAAGGGTATGATTACTTATTTGGATTGTTCAACACCGTTCTGCGCACAACAAACGTTGACCCAGCCAAGCTTCTTACAGCCGTGACTCTGGTCGAACTTCTATCCTTCAATCCTTCAAACTTTACAATCTTTGATTGTCGAATATTGGCGACCCGAGCACCAGGAGGTCAGCGGACTATCAAGGAAAGAGGTTCCGGGGAATGAGGGTCTCGAGCAGCGCAGTAGAATACTTTCGAGAAGTGGCCACCAATGCGGATGTGTCAAAGAGGCACTTCTCTATGCCGTCGGGATTCATCTCGAGCAGCACAGCCAGCAGCACGATGGAAGACTTCGCGAAGGGGCATCCATTGGATAATCAGATGCATTGGATCATCCGCATTCATGGTCTCGATCCGAAATTACTCCGCATCTATGAAGAGAAGTACAAAGAGAGCGTTGTGACATCGATCTGCACGCTGCCATTTGCGGAGTTTGGGGAGAAAGAGATCCTACTCAAGGGCGCATTCTTCCACATCATCAAGATGGATTGCAAGGAAGTTGACGGGCGGATGATCCACAAGGTCGAGATGGCTATGTTAAACGCCAATCGTGACCATGGCACCGACCTTGCTTTGCACGAAGGAGCAAAACAGGTCCAGCGCAATTTCTTTCGGGACATGTGCCAAGCTTCGAGCTACAAGATCGTGCATCTTTGACAAAACCTTACTCAATCGGGGAATCAGGGGAATATGAAAGATTTGCGAGGGCTGCATTGCAAAGAATCGAGGCTACAAATCACAATAGCTCAACGCACGATACAGTCCGGGCAGGCATGCGACCAGGTTTGATGCCTACCTGGCTTGGAAATACCACCGGTCAATCATTCCCCAGACATTATATGTCGCTGCGACAGAAGTTCCACAAGGCTGCGAGACAAGTCCATTGGGCCATCATTCGAGAAGTTCTGGACCGTGAATACGATTGACGGAAAGCAGATTGGTTCAACGTCGCCGGGCTGTCTGGTGAGTATGGTCTCCCAGGCACGATTATGCGCACACTCACATTTATCTCTTACGTACCCGACAGCTCGGAGATTCCTGGTGGCGGACGCACTCTTCTTCACGGCACAGCAGCTCGTAGCTCACTATCGTATAACAACTCTGAGTGTCGCGAAGCTTGGAAGTACATGCTCGATGAGTTAGATCAGTGCGAGGCATGGCGTAAGTGTATCCTCTTACCCTGGCTGGCTATCGAAGTGTCCATTGACAATAAGCTGGCTCCGAACAGGCACTTTTCGAACCTTGGATGATGCGCGGGAAGCGGCCGAAGACATCGCACGGGCACATGGGCACGATGATCTCGTGCAATTGCTGAAGCCGCGCACCTGTCGCCAGATCCCTTTCAAAACGCTGAACGAGCTCGAAGCGCAGCTGCATAATCTCATTAAAGATCGCGCTGGGAGATATGTAGGAATTCTAAAGAACGGTTTTTGCATTTGATAATGGCTGATGCAAAACCTACAGTAGCTCAGGGACTCGCTTTTCGCATGATGCAGCTTTGCGTGCTGACCGAAATAAAGAAATCTGAACTGTGGATCCCGATTCCACAGATGTATGGAGTAGGCAATCCCTTCCAACTTTGACATAGTGCGACCCGGCGCAGAACACGATCTGGAGCTCGGAATTGCTGACGTGCTTTACATAGGGTTTTCTCATCATGCTTCAAGAGCAGACGCTCCGAGTCTCGCTGTTCCAGACCATTCTAGGAGAAAATAAAACGAAGAGGAGGGAGTTGGAACTGAGAGCAAGAAACGACAGCTAACCTATTCGGTTGTCATAGATGCGGTAGTGTTCGCTGACTTGTGGTATCGAATGGTTTCTGCGTTGTCGGCTCGCGGGAGTACCAGGGCTTGGTTGAACGTGGGGATTTTATAGTTGAGGATAACTGGGCTGCTATATTGAGGAGCCAGCCCCGGGACATGGGTCTTCTGAGCAGCACAGTGTGCCTTCTGCTCCCGCACAAGCCCAGCCGTAGACCCTCCCCCAATACTCCAAGCCACTGCAAGATCAGACCAATGAGCTGGTATCACTCAGAGCACGTCAGTGGAGTCAGCGATCCACTCCCTCCCTAAGCCTTTCGACAGCAGCGATAATGGATGGACTAATCAGAACGCGACTAATGGTCGGACTTAACGTCGCGCTAAAGCGGCCCTTCCCTGTAGTTGGGGAAAGCGAGTTGTCCCCGCCCGTGACACATACAATCCTTAATAACTTGAAACCTTAACCTTTTTAAATAATTCTAAGTAATAGAACTTAAAAAAAGCCTTATAAACTAGACATAATTCTCTAAATCTGAAAAAAAAAAAACATGTGAGTAGAGCGTTATTAAAGTTTTAATAATAAAATTGCGAGGAATACCGAAAATCGTAATTATTTATTTATAATCCTTTCACAAGTATTATATCCAAAGCTTTTACCTTAATTGCGAAATTTTTATTCTTTTACTTAAAACTTTAGTCCTTAAGTATTGAATAGGTAACTGTGGGTTTGCGAATAAAATATATTAATTAGATTTCCTATAGCTTGTTCCTAATATTGGTTTTTAGAAGGCAAAAAAAGGCCGAGACTGTGACGGACGGCACCTCCACATGATCTGCCGGGGGCTAGGTATCAGGAACCAGGGGCGAAACGTGAGGCTAAGCTGGGGATCTTGGCAATACACTATTAAAGGTCGAGGGACTCCTCCCTTCTTTGCCCCTTAGCTTAGTATTTTCAATACATGAGATTCTTTGAACTTTGAGCCTTCGACCATTGCATTGATCCCGCCGTCACAGAGACGAGACTTCTCGCTTTCCCCGACTAAAGGGAAGAGCCCCCTTAGCGCGACATTAAGTCCGACTGTTAAAATTCCTAATAATTGAAAGCTAGTGTTCGAATATTGGCCAAAATGCTAGCATTCAAAAGTTGCGAAACAGGGCCTTAAGCACCCTTAGAAACTCTCAGGCGAGAAATTACTGAATCGGGAAGTAGATCCACAACCCCTGATTTGAAGTAGGTTCTTTTGTTTGCGGAGCCGAGAAACTCGGCAGAGTTTTACAGTCTTATTCGTTTTTCAGCCTTCGGATTAAGAATCATACTAGCACAACTACTGTCGCTTTGTTCTCATTGTCGGTGGTGCCGCCGAAGGTCAAGTGTCTTTATTCGAAAAACCAAATCATGTCCCACAAGTACGCTTTCAGAGGACAAAGAGATGAAGGGGAGCCTTAGGTCACCGCGGAACGCATGACTACAGTACTTATGTGCAAATTCGAATTGTTGGGAAAATAAAGCCTCAAATTTTGAAGGATTGTGAGAGATTTTCCACCGGAAATTACAAATGCAAGCAACTATGCCAACTTCATTTCAGCCCCGATGTGGCCAATTCACATTCTACTTTTCAAAATGCGGGCATGCAACATCTCATAACTACCATCGGACTCCAAAATCAGGGGAAAATTGCAACAGCAACTGCATATACGATAAAAATATAGACTACTGGTTCTGGGCAGGGAAAGACAAGCGCTGTTCTTTCTGTGGACTGGGACAGGAGCATGGATTCGGAACACAGCATCCAATTCCCGAGAATGAAGGACCGCGATTATTATTGTTCGAAAAGGTGAAAGAAGGAATGACTCTAGAAGAACCGGATGAGGTCTACAATGCGCGGTTTGACGAGGCAGCCGCATGGTACAATCGAAGGGCTCTGGAGGAGATTGGTCTTGCAGATGCAAGAACCAAAGAACAGACTCCGAATTCAGGAACGCTCAGAACCCAGCGAAGATTGAGATTCAAGAACAGAAGGGAAGTGCGGCGATTGAGAGCAAAGAGAAGGACCGAGAGATGGGTCCAGAATATTCGCGACGAACAATATCGGGCAGTGATAGTAAGCGTGGCGGTCGGCAAACAGCCATTTATCATAGGGGGCGTTGGAAACCCTTACATGGACCTCTTCAGCAAAGTATTTGTCATTTCTCTAGCCCAACCGATTGACAACTGCGTAATGTGTCAGTACCCACTGGACAACGTAGAAGAATGTGGCGGTCCATACTCCCTTCCTTGCGGACACATGTTCCACTTGAACTGCATGGAAGAGCTATTTACCAAGAGAGCAGAGTCCGATGAGAAAGAAGTCTTCAAGTGCCCACTCTGCAATGTCTGGTTCCGGGACTTGCGAGAAGTGCCAGACTTTTATGACGAATATTGGAGGCACCAGCAGGAATTCAATAGCAACGCATCAAGCTCAATACTGTCAGATTCTGATGATGGGGAGCAAAAGGGTGATCGACCTCCGCCATGGATTTTCAGACCGGAAGAGCTCTTTGATGTCCCCGAGTGGCTTGAAAAACGAACCGGCACAAGAAGCAATATTCGACTTCGGGGGGCCGTGCAAAATTCCTTGGCTTCTCGGAGTCAAGCTGAGACAGAGGCAGACAATTCATCGCCACCGCAACCAGCACGCCGACCTGGAACACATGCTTTACTGAGCCACTTGGGGACTACCGAGCAAGTCATTGATGTGGAACCGGATGAACTTCAAGTTCGAGTCCAAAGTCAGCCTGAGGTAGCAGAAACCAACTCGACAATCGCAAACACCCCGTCAATGGAAATTGGGAACAACTCACTATCAGATGCAGGGAACAGTCTAGCCACAAACAATCCACCTGCTGCTGCTAGATCGAGAGCCCGGGCGAGGAGACGTAACCCCAACAGACAACGCGTTGAAGGAGATGAACGTCCTCGAAAAAGACGAAAACGATGAAATAATCAAGCTCCCCTTTCAAATTTAAGTCGTATTAATACAATATCTCAGATATTTTCATAAAGTCTTTCCATCAAATTTAAGGCTAAATTTTCATCTACCATAATGTCACAAAGCAGTTTTGAGCTTTTTTAGAATGTCAGAGGGCCATTTATTTTGGTCTATCTATGGATATAAGCTCCTCCAAATAATTGTTTCATTCAGACTCAGCCACCACTCAAAAGGCCTGTCTCCCGAGGAAATTTGCTAGTTGAAGGTGGCTGTTCTGAGATATAAGCTGTTGTCTGGGAAGCTAGAGCACTTGCTGGCTTCTCTGACGTGGCAGTACAGGACGAATTGCCATGAATCAAGTCGAAGTAGATGGATACGGCTTCTTCAAAGCCAATAGTTGCCCAATCTGGTTCACAGTCTCCGGGAGTTCTATGGTAGGGCTGAGGTATCTCCCAGGGTTGCGGAATGGTGGCAGCCATGATCCATGGACTCCTTGTTATGTGGTTTAGTTCCTCGAGCTCAAGTCGTGCACAAATCTTCGTCAGAGATGCCAAGAGATCATCGAAAGCTGCATTTATATCTGCGGCCTCTTTGCGTTCAGCGATTTCGGATAGGACAATCGTGAGTACAACAACAGCTGCAATGACATATCCGGCAATCTTTGAAAGTCTGGCCATTGTAGGATCTTCCTGATAGAATTAGTTGTTAAGAA
>Ga0307515_10022899_pt1 | contig 10986 bp, 12 predicted proteins | sample 17_EM_MG_FD_194513 | JGI IMG/M metagenome (GOLD analysis project Ga0307515, IMG submission 194513) | Populus trichocarpa ectomycorrhiza microbial communities from riparian zone in the Pacific Northwest, United States - 17_EM | ecosystem: Host-associated > Plants > Roots > Unclassified | place...
AAGGCCGAAGCGGAAACCATCCGTGGGGCATTATGTGGTGGTTTCCGTGTTAGCGTTGTTTGCGTGGGTGGTTTGTTGCCAAGATTCACTGTCGCCATATCTTTGGCTATTTCAGTAAACACACCACGAGCAAACAGCCAAGGGACTCACCGTCCTCACTACTATCTTCTTCACCACTCCTCTCTTCGTCGTCTTCCTCGGAGCTGTCTCCACCAACCAATGCATCCTCCGAAGAGTCCGAGTCAGATTGCTCCTCTGCCTCGACCGCCGTCGTAGCCCTGCGTTTCCGCGTGGGAGCCTCAGCCTGAGATGGGTGCATCAACGCGTACTCGCGGCTCGCTTCATCGACCTCGAACTCTGGGTCCTCGAAAACACTCTTAAACCTAGGGTCGACAAGCAATCCACCACTCTGTCCATCCCCCTCCTTCGTAGCCTCGATTTGATCTTCATCTCGCTTCCGCTTCTTCTTCCGTGCCTCCTTCTCCTCGGCCTTCATTATCCTCTCCGCGAGCGCACGATTGATTTTTGGTAGTTTGTGTTTCTGTGTGCGAATACGGCTTTCGGCGAGCTTGTCGAGCTTTGCGCGGACGAGTTTCTCGCGGTGTTCGGCGTAGATGAAGGGGTTTGCGATGACGCGTGCGGCGTCGTAAAGCTTGAGAGAGATAAAGTATCCATGCATGTATGGTTTGAGGGCTGGTGTACCAATTAGGTGGTCCAGGCCGAGACTGAACGGGGTACGTCAGTACATCAATAGACAACGGAGGAAGGTACATACGCAGAGAGTTCGGATCTCTCGACGAATTTAAAGTCTTCGTATACATTTCGAACCGTCTGTTCCTCCATCTCCTCTGTTAAATTATCCAAGAAACTGCACCACTTGGGCGCAGGCCCGAGCTGAGGGATATAGTATGAAGTCATATGTATGCCCTCATTCGCGAGCATGAACATCCCCGTGCCGGGTAGGTGGCAGACATCGTTGATATCTGTTGGCGGATTGACAGAGGCAAAATTTGACGACGGAGTTTCTCGATCCCAAATTTTGAGAACCTTCTTGTCTGCACTCAGTATGAATCCGTCCCCTGCCATGCGTGAGCCCCCGTCTATCCACGCAACTCGGTGGACAGGGAGGCCGTAGCCTTGGTCTTTGGTAGCATAAGGTTTCGGGGAGCGGATATCGTACAGGAGTGTGTGGCCGGTGGAGGTACCGACAGCTAGTGAGAGGCCGTCTGAGCGCGAGGAGAGAGCGGTCGCTGCAAATGTCCGGGATGGGGAATCGACGCCTGGGAGTACGTTTGACAAGGACGATGCCGAGACTAAAGATCGAGGCAGTGCAAGTACGCCGACTCTGGAGCGAGAACGCGGGTCCCAGAATTCAACTGTTCCAGGACCCTCGACTGCAAAGCTCAACAGTTGATGTGCGGGGTTAATATCAATCGCATTGACGCCAATAACATCCCCATATTCTGCATTGGCATTTAGGGATAATGGTGCAAGAAACCTCCCTTGCTCGAGGTTGAGGCGGAAAACTTCATCCCCCGCGCCGGCTAGCAGAGCATCGCAAGAAGGGTAATGATAGGCCAGAGCGCGACCAAAGCGTGGTATTCGTGTCTTGTAGTGTAGTCCACCCTGGGCGTGAAGTTCGACCGTTCGATCGGCTTGTAAATGGAGGGTCTTAGTCCAGTCGTCGGATAAAATCTAACAAATGGTTAAATCTAGGCCTGTAATATTACAAGAGAGTTTCGCATACAGTAAAATCGACATTTTCCGCATCCGAATGCCGCTCAAATTTGAGAGTAAGCTGGTCGAGGTCGTACACTCGTATTTGCGGCTTGTAAACACCGGTTGCAATTGCATGGTGACCGTTTTTGGTTACTTTGATCCTGTTACTGGCTTCTGCGAATTCAAAGTGCTGTATGAGGCTTATTGAGCCTTCAAACTCTTCGCGGATGGCCCGTTTTCCCTTTCCCTTCAAGGCGCGCTTGCGAGTAAGCCAATCTGGGAGGGACGAGGCCGATCCAGCACCTGCCGCCGCGCCATTTACGGTGTAGACCTTGACGTTTTCATGAGCATCAACGGTCATTAGTGTTGTTTGGGCCAAAGTGTTGTTGAGGCTGGAGGCTGGAGCGAGTTTTGGAACGGCACCATTTATTATGTCGAACGGGTCCCTCAAGAACAGGCGTCTGCGCATCTTCACGACAGATGACCTTGCGGTCCACAACAAGAAAGGCGACTGTTGGATCACCCGCAATGACAAAGTCTATGATGTCTCCGCATTTGTTGAGGATCATCCAGGAGGAGACGACCTCATCCTCCAGTACGCAGGCAAGGACATTGGGGAAGCCATGGACGACCCAGAAGAGCATATCCACTCAGTTTCGGCCTACGACATGCTCGATGAGTACATGATTGGTAAGCTCGGCAAGGACGCCCTTGTCGTCGACGAGAGTAAGTGGCTCATTTTCTCTATATCACACACTCCTGACCATTCTCACAGATTGGGAGGCTGATGATGACTTCCATCCCGACGACACGAATCTCGCCGACGACTTTGAAAAGTCGGAATTCCTCGACCTTCGCAGACCACTCCTCCGCCAGGTATGGGAAGGCAACTTCAGGTCCGTGTCATCATGTGCAATGATCCTACAGAGCTGACAAGCTCCCCCCAGCAAAAACTTCTACCTGCAGCAAATCCACCAGCCACGGCACCTCACCGCGTCGGCACGTCTCTTTGGCCCCGCATACCTCGAATGCTTCACCAAAACGGCATGGTATGTAGTGCCTATCGTCTGGCTGCCCATCGCCGCGTACCTCTTCCTTCGCTCTGCTATGCAATTCGATACCCCACGGCCGGCGTTCTCCTTCAGTCACCCCGCGAGCAACATCATATCCTTGGATGCTGTCCTGAATGTTTCGTCCCGGGCTTGGTCTCTGACCTTTGCCTGTTTCCTCCTGGGCAATTTCATTTGGACGCTTTTGGAATATGGATTCCATCGCTTCCTGTTCCACGTCGACGGTCTGTTACCGGATACACCTGCATGCCTCACTCTCCACTTCCTCATGCATGGTGTGCACCATTACTTGCCCATGGATAGGTACGTGCCCTTCCGTTTTCCATCGGCTTCGGCCTAACACACGCAGGTTGCGACTCGTCATGCCACCCCCTATGTTTGCGGCTCTGTCATTCCCAATGACGCGCCTTGGATATTTCCTGTTCCCTGTCAACATAGCGAACGGGATCATTTCTGGCGCGTTCACATTCTGTATGTGCCCCTCTACTCTTAGGATAAAATGCTTACTATGTCTTCTAGATGTCCTGTACGATTGTATGCACTATGCGTGAGTCCTCAAAAAAGCTCATCGAGGCTACTGCTGAAACCACCAAAGGTTACATCACACGAAGCTGCCACAATACATGCGCGAGATGAAGAAATACCACTTGGCCCATCACTACAAAAACTTTGACCTGGGCTTTGGAGTGACCTGTATGTTGCTTGAATTCCTTCGCGTCCGTTTCGGTTGACTAACCTGGTAGTTAGCCAAGATCTGGGATGTCGTATTTGGCACTGTGCTCCCTATTTGATGATTCATTATCACGTATTCGTGACATTTAAAGTAATTGTGCATAGAGCTAGCATAATGGAACACCCTTTTCGGCAATTCGAGCCCATACGGGAGACTCGTCCATTCGAGTGGAGTAAGCAAACAACTCAGTGCTACTAGTGAGCACCAGTTCTCACCAGGTTGCCATTCAAGATACACAATACCCAGCCTTGACTCCCCTTTTTGCCCTCTCACCGCTCAGCAGTAACCGCCAATTATGCCATAGGGTTCTCTTGGCACAATAGTAGTGCCTCTACCTAAACCAGCACCCACAAGTAGCTCGACGCAATTCACAAACAGGCCCACAGGATCTACCTGCACCTTTAGACCTTTTCTTCTCTCTTTATGACCCCTCTTGCGTCGTACCAACACCAAAGCTGCCACCATAGGAGGCCCGTGACCACACGCAAGCACTTGCTGCCATCAATTGGAAGCATTGCAGAGGACAGACTGGAGGACCCATATGTTCGCCTTCCTCCATCACATCTCCTCCACCTCAATCGCCGGTAGAAGGGCAGGTATGTGCCCGAGGAATCACTTTAGTCCTTGCCCTGGAAAGGACAGAGCTAAAAAGTCGCCGTTTTTTCGCTGCTGTGTCACACGAACAAAGAGCAGGGAAGATAAAAATGCATCCCTGATCGGATATTGGCTTTAGACCGGAGGGAATGTAGCGATTGGAGAGGACGTCGAATTGAGTGAAAGGCTTTGAATCATAGAAAGACACTCTATACATTCGCCGTGAGTATGTCCACCGGGACCTTGCGTCTGTTGACTTTGTTCGTGTGTCATGGGGCGAACAGGCCCCAGCACCATCACTCCTCTCCCACCAAGGGAGTGGCTTTTCCCAGGTTAGCACTCACTCGTGATGAAAGAGTCAACCCCCACAACTCGCCTGTTGCCTCCCTTTCTGCACATACTACCCCAGGAGGGGAGGGCCAGCCCATATGGGACCCGCACCAGCCGCCGCTGCAGTGGGCACTCATCGTGATACAGACCTCTTGCAGCGACGATCCGGTTCTGCAAGCTACGCTGCGTCGCCGCGTGGACGCGGTGTTGTGGCGGCCAACGACCCGACCAGGCACAATAATTATTAATAGTTAATTGAATCTGGGACTCAAGGGCACAATGACGCGTGGCTGGTAAGTTGTCATGGACAGCTCGGCCATTGCAATGAATTGGACACGCTATAGTGATACATAGACGCGTGCCTCGCGTGGCCCGCGTGCCTCTATCTATAACATGTATTCACATGCTCGCTCTACTGCAGAAATGAATGTAACGCATCTATTACCCTTAACCAAACTTCTTGTTCAGCCCGTCATAAATGAGGAAGATCATAGCGCTCGAAGGCGCGGATCGAGCGAGGGTCACACCAAGACCAGCATAAAGTCCTCGTATGCCCTGGGCCCTGTACATGCTCTTGAACGTTTGCAGGAATGTCGGTCGTGGTACGCCTGGCGCTCGAGGTCGAAGTTCCTCCTCGGTTTGAAGGGCAGATTTGACCGAGTCCGCGGGAAAGAGCGATACGTTGTACGCAATCCCTGCACATGCACCCGCAATCCCGAGCTCCCATGCGTTAAGGTCCCTTTTGGAAAGCGAACGAGCGGGCAAGTGCGCATTTCGCTCTCGTCGCACGATAAACAGCTTTGCGACGAATTCGTTCATCGTGAACCAGGCGGCGGAGCCACCTGACTCTCGCAATAAGGTCCCCGTTTGACCTAACCACAGTCCCTTGAATCCGTTGTTCCGTATTACGGAGCGCAAAATGGAAAATGGCCCCTGTAGTGTGGGGTTTGCTGCAGGTTGACCTGTCATGACCCCTGCAGCCAGCATTTGGACCTGCATTTTGCACTTGACGAGTTCAATAGGGGTGCTGCAATATGAGGAACGCATCAGTTTTCCCACGCGTCCAAAAGGAAAACCCGCCATACAGAATGAAGCTCACAACCGACCCCGCCCCGGCTGCCGCGATGGCAAGGTGTCCAAGACCCAAAGACGCATCTGGTTGGACCCCAGCTGCCCATCGAACGGCAAGTTGGAGCTGGTTGTAAACGACGAACAGCGATGCATTCTCGCACATGGCACCAAAAACCGGCGCAGGGAGGCCCTAGTGGGTATTATCAGTATTACAGATAAAAAATTGAAGTTTCCGACCCCCAGCCAGCCCTCACTCGGTATAAGCCCCGGAAGCCCTCATGTTTCCAGGTGTTCGTCAGACAATCGATTGGACCCTTGTAGCGGGGAGCGTTGTCCAGCACTTGGGACTGCAATCGTACTTTGGTGAGATCGAAGGGGTGTTCAAGCACCTTGGACGCCATCCCCGCCGCCTCCATTGTTGAGTCAGGAATGGCCTGCGCACAACATTGGTAAAGAAAAGACGAACAGAGCCAAAGGCGAGGTCCTTTGCGACCTTGAGGGTCTCTTCATAAGCTGAGGCGGACATTGCACGGGAGATGGCGGGTTCAAGGTGAGATTGGCATGATGTGGAGGTGTGGAAGGTGTCGGGGCCAAGGGTGCATCACGCGCTCTCGTCAAGCTTCCAAGGATCAATTTTTTTGGTCATGTATGACCTACTTCCACCCATACAAAAGACTGGTTCTATACGCACTACAGCGGTAAATACAAAAGACGGGAACAGTCCATTACTCTAGGTTCTATAGTGCTAATTCTCAGTGAAGTCTATACTAACAAGATTTGGATCTTCTGCACTCAGTGTGCTCCTGTATGCGTAGTTCCAACTGATGGGACGCTGTGCTCTAATATACGCGAAATCCCACCAGAGCTTTGTTTGAGGTTTAGAAGAAGTGGATCGAGTCGCTTGGATAACCCTGGGCGAGTCGGAAGCCGACCACATTGATGGTGAGACTCGAGTACTGGGGGTATGGACCGAGTTAGTAATTATTCTAATAGTATGAGAAACAAACCTACCCCATTGCCTAGAAATACTTCCGCCCAGTTGGCTATCGCACCGTCGACACCTTGGTTCACGGCTTGCCCATCTGGACTCAGGGTAAGATCTCTCGAGGTTTTGATATCCCCCCATCCGTCCTCCTTCAACAGCTCCTTCAACGCCCCAATCCAATTTTCACTCCCGTTTGTTAGGATGAAGACATTCTTGAGCTCCCGTCCCTTTGCTCGCTGCCATTCGCGAACTGCGTACAACCGACTTCGAACTGCGTCAAGGTCCTGGTAGCAGTGATACTGAATCAATTGTTCCAGTGTTAAAGTTGTTGGATCGACGGACCCATCAGGGTTTCGAGGGAAATGACGAGCGAAAGGTGGGTCGTACAACGTATCATTCAGCCGAGGGAGCGTAGGGTCAACGTGGTCGGGACGGATGTTTTGGTGAGGAACGCCAGGCGGAAATGTAGGGGGTGAAACGCTATACGTCCCAAAGGCTGCCCAGTAGAGATACCCAGCCTTAACCCACGCGAGCCACTTGCAATGTTCTTCAAAGTCACCGCGACGAACATGTGCGGCAAGCAGTCCGGGTATTGTGAAAGGAGTTGTGGGAGAGCTTGTCTCGACCGATGGCACCCTCGAGGAAGCCCAAGGGTGCGTGGGAGGGAGTGCGAGTCGTAGACGAGCGGAAGTAGTGTTCGAGGGTAATGGAAAGCCCGCGCGCTCGACTTCCATGTATATGAGAGGGGACCAGTCCCATTGGGCAAAGAAAGGGGATTTGCTCAATCCATGCCACATTGACAAGACGCGAGCATCGAGTACCCTGATAAGGTCTGAGTATCGTAGTAGAAATGGCAATGGACACGGCCTTACTTATAACCGAACAACGGATGATGAACAATATCGATGCAGGAGTCTTCCATTTCTAATAGTTTCTTCGCCCAGGCGTCTGCGATAACCTTCACGTCGTCCCGGTCTACATCCAAACCGAGCTCTTTACAGACTTCTCTAACGTCCAGCTTGGTGCGTCGATGCCATGGACATACCGAATTGTAGAAGTCTTCTGATACTGGCCTTGGTATGACATCCTCATCTGGCGGGTCCGTTGGCCCATAACCCCGTGTACCGGGAAATGGCGCTCCAGTCAGCGGTGACCAGGTGAAGGCAGCCATGGGGATATGTAGGTCAGGCGCACCGGCAAATGACGGATGGTGACCGGCAATGTATGGCGCAACAACGAAAGCGCGCCGACTCAGATATGCCAAATAGGCAGTGAGGAGCTGTTCGCAGACAATGTTGTTCCATCCAGGGCCCCTACTATGTCCCTGGAAGTTCAAATATCTGAAATAATATGAGATGGAGGCTCAGCAACTGTGGGTTTCCCACCTCCCGGTCCGACCTTCTGGCCATTTGAGGTTTGGATCATGCTGAGGAAGCTGGTCTATCAATTCTCGTACCTCCTATATTTATTTGAGAACAGGGATCGTAAGTGGTGTGACGCCTGCATAAACGACGCATAAACGACGCACTGCCAGTGGTAACCAAGAGGGCAATTTCCCCGAAGGCCAAGACATCCAAATTGCGAGCCATGTGCATCCAAAGAACAGAGATATTTGAAGGATTATCCTCCAAACGCCAGTATCTGCTAGCCGCCTGATTGGAAACGCGTCTAAGAGGTGAATAAACCAAGGATCCCGCCGTGTACGTGTACTTTCGGAGCCACTTTCGGCTGTGGGGGTGTGTGCCGCGAGATCTTCAACTGTATCCTCGGAGGGATCATGTTCATGAGTGAGAAGATTCTTGGTCTCAGCTGTAGTCATGGGACTAAGTCTCCTGATCACTGTGGTTTGTGACGGACTGATATTTTCAGTGGAATTGAACCGTAAGTGATCAAAGCGGGGTGACCGGAGGGGGGAAGAATTTCTGTGGGCATATATGCTCCGCCAAGTAGCACCATCCGGCTAATCGATGGGTAAATATTGGGATACTGCACCGGGTGGATCGACGCCAATCGGTGGGTCAGGGTCAGTTGGTATTGCATGTCAACACTCGCCCCATGGACTTCCTCTTCTTTCTCATGGGTCTGTATTTAACCATTTGTGTTCGGTTCGACTCGCTCAGCGATTGCTTGTAGTACGCGCGCTGAGCAAATAACCTATAGCCGTATTCGGGGATTTCTTTTGATGGAGGCTAGCAGCACAGACATGCGGTGACCTCTGCGTAGTTGAATAGCTGTCGGTGGTGCCGACTGGACAGAAGGCATCTGAGTTGGGGGGCTCGTCATACCAGTTGGGCCCATTAATTACTAGTGTCAAAGCTGGGTCCGATTGGATATCGGGAGTTTCGGTAAGGCTCCATGCGTCTGCCACGCCCGGGCCTCATGAGGTGGGGGGCAGTCAAAACTGGCACCAAGAAGCTCTGAGGCTGGGCACCAAAATGCTGGCTCGAGATAAAGTCAATGTCTCAGAATCGCGAGTTGAGAACATAGAAAATCATGATATATTGTAAACGCTAGCTAGTCACTATTAACTGAGTTGATTGCCTCAGGAGGAAGCGTTCGATGATCATGGTACTTTCGGTTTGCCCAAACGGCCTGCGCACCTGTAAGTCCCTTTCTATAAGCATCCATAAACCTTGCAGAGCGACTAGAGTATCTAGAGAGGGGGTGTGGTGAGGCATCGGGATCGTTTCGTAAACTGACCCGCGAATGATATGAGCAGCAGTGGGACCCCGCCCAACGCATTAATCATGTTCTTTTCCATATCGTCAGATGTGTTTTTGTACCTCTCGAGAGTTGTCCTACCTTTCTCCAACAGATCGACGCATGCACATCAGTGAGTGCGCCCGCCTGTGGCACTGACTTTTCCTGAGCATATCGCCTGAGATTGGCAGCTTTGGTAATTGCTCTCTTTGGTTTTCGAGCCAAAACGGTAAGACTTATCCCGCTTTCATATGAAGGCTGCTTGCGGACACCTGAAAAATACATGCCAACCGATTGTCGAAGGCCGGTTTTTTGCCTCACTTTCATACGAAAATTGCAACCACCCACCAAAACCTGCCCGAAATTGGCGTAGACTTGTTAGAAATTGATCCACAATGGAACGAATATGCGACATTCTCGCAGCGGGAAAACAGCCCCTCTTAGAACTCGGGACTGGACAAAGTTAGAGTCGTTGCGTGAGCAGCAAACCCTACAATGCATTAAGCACCTAGACGAGGTTCCAAGGTACATCAGTCAGGAGCATATCTAACTACAGTAGTACGAGTAAGAGCAGTAGACTGAGTCTGGCAAGTATGTCCCGGGACGAATGGTTTTATCCGTGACACGAGGGACAATCGCATTGGAAAGAAGGAGAGCGCACACAAGGTACCAAGTTACGTCACCCATTTCCGACAGGAACAACCATCCTAACAGCTCATCAACGGAGCCATGTAGAAATGGTTTCCCCGATCTACCATCGCACATTGGTTAAATCGAAGGGGTGACCTACTTCCACCCATACAAAAGACCAGATGAGAGACTGCGTCAGACTGCGTCACTTGGTCACTTGGTACATACATACTATAGCGGTAAATACAAAAGCCGAGAACGGTCCATTACTCTAGGTGCTAATTCCGAGTGAAGTCCACATTAACAAGATTTAAAATTTCTGAACTCAGTGTGCTGCTGCATGCGTAGTTCCAACTGATGGGACGCTGTGCTCTGATATACGCGGAAATACCACGAGAGCTTTTGTTTGAGGTTTAAAAGAAGTGGATCGAGTCGCTTGGATAACCCTGGGCGAGTCGGAAGCCGACGACATTACTGGTGAGACTCGAGTACTGGGGGTATGGACCGAGTTAGTAATTATTCTAATAATATGAGAAACAAACCTACCCCATTGCCTAGAAATACTTCCGCCCAGTTGGCTATCGCCATGTCGACGCCTTGGTTCACGGCCTGCCCATCTGGACTCAGGGTAAGATCTCTCGAGGTTTTGATATCCCCCCATCCGTCCTCCTTCAACAGCTCCTTCAACGCCCCAAGCCAATTTTCACTCCCGTTTGTTAGGATGAAGACATCCTTGAGCTCCCGTCCCTTTGCTCGCTGCCAGTCGCGAACAGCGTACAACCGACTTCGAACAGCGTCGAGATCCTGGTAACAGTGATACTGGACCAATTCTTCCAGTGTTAGAGTTGTTGGATCGACGGACCCATCAGGGTTTCGAGGGAAATGGCGAGCAAAAGGTGGGTCGTACAAAGTATCATTCAGCCGAGGGAGCGTAGGGTCAACGTGGTCGGGACGGATGTTTTGGTGAGGAACGCCAGGCGGAAATGTAGGGGGTGAAACGCTATACGTCCCAAAGGCTGACCAGTACGCATACTCGACCTTAGCCCACGCGAGGAACTTGCAGTGTTCTTCAAAGTCACCGCGACGAACATGTGCGGCAAGCAGTCCGGGTATTGTGAAAGGAGTTGTGGGAGAGCTTGTTTCGACCGATGGCA
>Ga0307515_10022900_pt1 | contig 10986 bp, 5 predicted proteins | sample 17_EM_MG_FD_194513 | JGI IMG/M metagenome (GOLD analysis project Ga0307515, IMG submission 194513) | Populus trichocarpa ectomycorrhiza microbial communities from riparian zone in the Pacific Northwest, United States - 17_EM | ecosystem: Host-associated > Plants > Roots > Unclassified | place...
ATACGTTAAGGCCCTGAATGAAAAGCCCAACCAACGGCTTTTTGACCAGGTGATGGACTGGCGCGAGGCTGCTGCCGAAAAAGATGGGATAATGCCTAATATGATTTTGTCGGAAAAAACAGTTGCTGCTATTGCCGAGAAACTGCCGCCGACAATTAAAGCGCTGGGTGGCATAAAAGGGGTAGGACCGCAGAAAGCGACACAATACGGTCCGCAACTGATCACCATGATCCGTTCCTATTTGCAGGAAACAATGGGTGCCGAAATAGAGCAGGGGAACTTGTTTTAGAAATGCAAGCGTAGTTTTTTAATATAATCATGTCATTGCTTCGTGCCTCATAATGACGTGTTTGTAAGTTAATGATTGTCAGTATCAAATCCGTCATTGCGAGTAACCACCAGCTTGGCTGAAAAAAACTGAAATGACATTGCTGCAAATGGGCTGTTGTAGAGACGCATAATTGCGTCTCCCGCAGGATATTCAGAATTTGCAAAGTGCGATTGCAAGGCCGATTTGCATGTGTGATTTGCATGCGGGAGACGCAATTATGCGTCTCTACATTAAAAAACAATATTGATAATCAATAATTTACAATGATGTCATTATAAGGCACGAAGCAATCCCCGACATGCTAAGTCCCACATGGTTCGGGATTGCTTCGTACCTCGCAATGACGGTAGTTTAGTACATTGGTTTAACTATATTTCGTAGCACGTCATGACGATTTTTTTTCAGGTTTTACCTGATCGACACTCGCAATGACACGATTTTTGTTGAGTCTTAAACCCGTTCGGCATTCCGCTTTTATATGTAAATGGCTCCGTAGGTGTCTCGTGTCGTGATCCGAATTTGAAAAATGATTCTCTGAAATCTGAAAAAGAACCTTCCCGATTAATTAAGTTGAAGTATCTTAGGTTATTGAAAGATGATATAATAAATACCATCTTTCAATACTACATCTATAAAAAAAATTTCTTTAAAAGATGATCAGCAAAAAGATATTTGCCATTATTCCAGTTGCTTTAATTTTATCTGCCGGTGTTCAGGCACAGCTTTATAAAAATCCCAAAGCGCCGGTTGGGCAACGCGTTGCCGATTTGTTAAAACGGATGACACTGGAAGAAAAAGTTGGCCAGATGAGCATGTCGTCGTTAAGTGAAGCAAGTAAAAGTAAAATTGCCTATGGCGTATTGGAAAGCCCTTTTACCAATGTTTATGATATTGCCCAACAATCTATTACCGCCAAAAAATACTCGCGTGAGCATACCCGGTTAGGCATTCCGCCTATTCAAATTGGCGAATGTTTGCATGGGCAACTATCAGCGGGCGCGACTACATTTCCGCAGGCGATAGCCCAGGGCAGCACCTGGAACCCGGCCTTGATTGAGCAGATGGGGGCAGCAATTGCCTATGAAGCATCTACATCGGGGGTTGACGAGGCCCTGTCGCCACTTTTTGATCTGATCAGGGATGCCCGTTATGGCCGTGTGGAGGAATGCTTTGCAGAAGACCCGTACCTGGTTGGCCAGTTAGGATCGGCCTTTGTACGGGGCATGCAAGGCGATCCGGCTAAAACAAAAACAAGCTTTGCCTTTGATAAAGTGATGTGTACCGGCAAGCACTTTGCCGCCTACAGTAAACCGATAGCGGGTATTAACCTGGCACCCTCCGAACTTGGCGAACGCGAGCTGAGATCAATGTTTTTACCTCCTTTTAAAGCAGCCGTGCAGGAAGCTAATATAGCCGCCATTATGCCATCGTATAACGAGATAGATGGCATCCCGGCCCACAGTAACGAATTTTTGTTGAAACAGATTTTGCGTAAGGAATGGGATTTTAAAGGTTATGTTTTTTCGGATTATGGCGGCTTAAGCCAGTTGTATAATTTTCATAAGGTGGCCAAAACCGCCTCAGATGCGGCACTATTGGGGATCAAAGCCGGGGTAGACCTGGAAGCATCGCGCCTGGATGTTTATGGTCATTTGGTTGAACTTGTAAAGGCAGGTAAAGTAAAGGAAGCACAGGTAGATACTGCAGTAGCCCGTATCCTGACCATGAAATTTAAAGCAGGCCTTTTTGAAAAGCCGTTGCCCGATACGGCACGCATTAAAAGCAGGCTGCACACCGAAGAACATATCAAGCTATCGCAGCAAATAGCCGAAGAATCCATCATCTTATTAAAAAATGAAAAAAGCCTGCTGCCTTTAAATATCAGCAATCTGAAATCAATAGCCGTTATTGGCCCCAATGCCAATAAAGTTCAATATGGCGATTACAGCTTTACGCGCGATAACCTATCCGGAGTAACCGTTTTGGATGGGATAAAGCAATTTGCAGGCAATAGTATTAAAGTAAATTATGCCAAAGGCTGTGAGCTATCTGGCCTGGATAAAAGCGGTTTTGACGAGGCTATAAAAACCGCTAACGAAAGCGATGCGGTTGTTGTGGTGCTTGGCACAACAAGTGTAGTATGGTCGGGTGTGGGGTGGAACGGACAAGCACCCGGTAATGAGCCTAAAGACCCTTTTACATGCGGCGAGGGTTATGATGTGACCGACATTAACCCGCAAGGCGTTCAGCGCGAATTGTTGCAGGCTGTATATAAAACGGGCAAGCCGGTAATATTGGTGTTGGTGCACGGCCGCCCGTGGAGTATCAGTTGGGAAAAAGAAAATATCCCGGCTATTTTAGAAGCCTGGTACCCCGGCGAAAAAGGCGGTACTGCCATTGCCAGTATACTTTTCGGCAAAGTAAACCCATCGGGCAGGTTAAACATGAGCGTACCACAATCAACAGGGCATATCCCGGTATTTTATAACTATGTTAATTCATCAAAAGGGATTAACCGCCAGCATGGCACCATCGAAAAACCAGGGCAGGATTATGTGTATTCGTCAACAGATCCTTTATTTGCTTTCGGGTATGGCTTAAGTTATACCTCTTTCCAATATGATAACTTAAAGGTATCTAAACCCGTATTCAGCAAAAATGAACAGGTGTCAGTTTCGGTAGACGTTAAAAATACAGGTGCTGTTGCCGGTAAGGAAGTGGTACAACTGTACCTGGGTAATAAAATAAACTCGGTAAGTACGCCCGAAATGAGCTTAAGGCGGTTTAGTAAAATAGCCCTTGCTCCCGGCGAGGTAAAAACCGTAAACTTTACCATCAACAGTAAAGATCTTGCTATCTGGAACAGGCAAATGAAGTTGGTTACTGAGCCCGGAACTTTTGATGTAATGATAGCAAAGGCAGCCGATAATGTGGTGCTAAAAAAGCAGCTGGAATATAAATAGGCTTAATTGCCGGTTGTTGATTAATGCAAAAGGCTATAAGTGTTTAAAACGAAATGAAGCATTTTTTAAACACTTATAGCCTTAGCCAGTTGGATTACCATGAAATATTAAAATGCAATTTTAGTATTTCATGGTAGTTATTATACCTACACTATTTTCATCTTTTCCGCATCCCACTTAATTACTTTGTTTTCAAAATAGCTATCGTTGCAAGCCAGGCAAGGCGCCGCGGCTCGGAAGCCAAATACGGCGTCTTCTACAACAGGTTTTCCTGTACGTACCGAATCAAAGAAATTGGCAAAATGATCATTTGATGCGTTATACCCTTCGGGTGCCCGGTAACTCTCGCCGGGGAGCGTGGGCTGCTGCTGATCGGACTGCGAAAAGCGTTTGTTATAATCGTCCATTAATGCTTTTTGCTGGGCGTCGGTAAAGGTTGTTAACGAATCCCAGCCTCCTATGCCCGTAGCTACCGGCATTTTGTTTTTGCGGATAGAAAAGCTATCATCGCCCATCAGGTCCATTACACCTTCCGAACCTACTATTTTGGTGGTGCTATGGTCGCCCTCTCCGCTGATGAAGTTTACCCGCAGCGTTACCTGGAATGCGGGGTGCTCTTGTGTTTCGCCGTAGTGGATTACCGCGCTCATTACATCAGGCACGTTGCGGCCGTCTTTCCAGTAGGCCAGGTCGCCGATGGAATAGATCCTTTCGGGGCCTTTGGAACCGGTTATAAAGTGGATACCACTTAGCAGGTGAACAAAAAGGTCGCCCGCCACGCCTGTACCATACTCGCGGTAATTACGCCACCTGAAAAAGCGCTTGCTATCATAATCATATTTCAACTTGGCGTTTGATTGAAACCTTGCCCAATCTACAGTCTGTGGCGATGCATCAAAGGGAATGGTATATTGCCAGGCCCCAAGCGCGCTTTGCCTGTTAAAAGATGCCTCGATAGAGTTGATTTTACCAATGGCACCGGCTTCATATAACTCCTTTGCTTTTTTATAGGCAATGCTGCTTACCCGCTGGCTGCCGACCTGGAAAACCATTTTTGTTTCCTGCTGGGCCTTTATCTCGGCCAGGCCTTGGCTTATCTGGTGTACCATGGGTTTTTCGCTATACACGGCTTTGCCGCTGCGCATGGCATCAATAGCTATCTGGCTGTGCCAGTTATCGCTGGTTGCTATAATAACGGCATCTATATCCTTGCGGGCCAGTATTTCGCGATGATCGCCGGTGGTAAACAGGTTTGTGCCATACAGTTCTTTAGCCCTGTCCAACCGGCCATTATAAAGATCGCAGCAGCCTACCAGCTCCACGCCCGGTACGGTTAGGGCGGCTTTGGTATCGGCAAAACCCATAATGCCCATACCGATGGTGGCAATCCTGATTTTATCATTAGGGCTGATGCGCTTTTCGGTGTTCAGAATACGGGTTTCATGTTCTTCTTTGGCGGCCAGGCTGTTGAGCGTAGCCGAAGTAAGCAAAACGGAAGCACCCAGGTGCTTAATGAATTTTCTGCGGTCGGTTGACATGGTGATAAATAAAGTTTAATAATATTGGTACAAACCGCAAGGGGGGCGGTTGCATAGGTTTGCAGGAGGCAATTTAGCAATCCAAAACTAAAAAGCAACCAAAATTTATTAATCCTTAAATCAAACGTATCAATCACATTTAGTGTTTTTACAACGATATTAAGTTGAGGCGATACAAAAGACATAATAATATCGAACAATGAATTTTGAATGTTCAATACCGAAGTTTTTACTTCTATATTCAATATTGGATGTTCAGTGTTCGATATTTAATCTTCCTTAACTTAATTGCATTGGCCTTTTACCTCAGGCCTTTCCCTTTCAAGAATTTCACTAATAAGGCAGGATGATCTGTCTGCAAACCCTTTAACCCTTTATCCAGCGCCTTGTTCCAGTCGTTCGGCCCCTCGCCTGCACTTTGGATATCGGGCCAGGCCGGGATGTTGTATTTGGCTGCAAGGGCTACCATATCATTGGTGTATTGGTTGTATGAGCCGTCAAGGATATCGGGCTGATATTTATTAATAAAGTTTTCCATTGCCGCCACGGTTTTAACGCTATCGGGCATGCTCAGCATCAGGGGCATTTTTGGCGCGGCCTTGCGCCAGCCGGTAAACTGGGCAGCACTGTTAATGTATACCAGCACTTGTTTTTCCATGCCATATTGTTTTATCATCTGGTAAGCTTGTTCCGGGTCGGCAGCTTTAAAATCAAGGTAAATATTGATCTTGTTTTTGCAGGCGGTAAGTATTTGCTTAAAGGTAGGTATGCGGTATACGGTTTTATCTGTGGTATCCTTGCTTTTTACTTTTAGCTGTTCCAGTTCATCAAGGGTAAAATCTTTAAGGTTGCCTTTACCATCGGTCATTCGGTTGACGGTACCATCGTGCATGCTCACCAACTCGCCGTCTTTAGTAGTGCGCAGGTCGATTTCTACATAATCAGCCTCGTTTTTTATAGCTTCCTCATAGGCCGCTAAAGTATTTTCGGGGTAAATAACATGATCTCCGCGGTGGGCAACTACAATAAATTTATGCTTTGATTTAGGGGTAGGGTTGGGCTGCCTGCTATCTTTTGGTAATAATAGGGAAAGTATCAACGTTATTATTAGGAATAAGCGCATGATTTCAGATTTAATTTTTGTGCAAAAAACAAAGGCGGAACCGAAATTCCGCCTTGTTTAAACTAATTAAAAACAAATTTTATTTAAGCATCCACATGATGCCATTAATATCATCATTACCGCCATACTGGCTGGCTAACGCTTTGTTGTAATTGGCAGCGTTTGAAGTACGCTCAGAACCAGGATACTGAAAACGCAGAGCGATACGGGCACTATTACCCGTACCCGGCCCGGTTGTAAAGTTTGGCACACCGGTACGGCGGTAAGTAAAATATGATTCTAAACCTGAGTGACGGAACAATGCAACGTATTTTTGCTGCAATATTTTAGTAAGCCCTGCCGCATCAGCAGTATACTTAACGCCCGATTGTGCATAGTATGTAGCCCAATTAACATCAATAGTGTAGTTATCATAATTTGCCGGGTTGGCGGTGCTTGTTGAACCCGGACGGTAAAACGACGCAGTGAAAGTGCCTGTGCCTGTTGGGATGCCGTAATAAGCAAATGATGCCTGGATACCTTTGATGTAATAATCTTCGGCATTGCCGGTTGCCCAGCCGCGGTTAATACCCTCGGCAATGTTAAACATCAGTTCCGAATAACCAACCTGGATAGATGGCTCGCCTGTAAAAGTTGAATAAAAGCGTTTTCTGCTGATGAATGAATATTTGCCTAATGATGCGTTATTATACATTACACCTAAGTCTAAACCAGGATCGGCACCTATGAATGACGTAAAGGCCGTCGGGCTTTCCTTCAGGTTATCTACATTGTAACGGGCTGGTTCGGCGGTAACAAATACGCGTGGATCTTTTAAGTTGGTTAATAAGCCGATATAGGTAGCCGATGTATTTTTACGGCCGCCATTTTGACCAAAATTATCGGGTGTTTGCGGATAGTAATTTGTTGGAGATACAAAGGTATACTGAAAATTATCAGCCGAACTGGTCATGACAGGGTATTTGGTAGGATTCCCAACAACTGTCGCAAATTGCGCGGCAATGTCAATGTCGCCGGCTTTTTTGCTTAACTGCACCAATAATCTTATCCTGAACGAGTTTACAACCTTTTGCCATGCAGCTAAATTGTTGCCAAGGTAAATATCACCCGCCAGCGTGGTATTGCCCGATGCGATCAAGGCATTAATATCGGTATTGGCACTTTCCAGCCAGGCTAATGATTGAGTCATTACTGTTTTTTGCGAATCGTAAGCAGGCGTAAGATTTTTTTCGCCCTGTAAAGCCTGGGTCATCGGAATATCTCCCATTTCCATGCTCATTTTACTGAAAAGATAGGCCCTGAAAAACTTACCCAGGGCGCTGTAAGGGTTAACAGCCGGGGCACCTGCTTTAACAGCCTGGTCTTCCATAGCCACCACGTTTTTTAAAGTGGTGTAGTAGTTATCACCGCTACCAAAATCATAACGGTTGTTGCCATAATAATCATAGTTGTAAAGAAAATATTGCGAGTAAATTTCCTTTGAGCCATCGGGCAGCTCGGCAATATTATTCAATATACCGTTTAAAAGAAGTGAGGCAGGAACAGCATTTGGTACGTTTTGGTTAACCGTTAATTCCTGGAAACTCTTTTTACAGCTGGTTACAGCCAGTATCATAAATACGGGCAATAAATAAATTTTAAATATCTTTTTCATATTCATCTGTAGTTTAGAATGATAAATTTAAGTTGAAGCCGTAGCTGCGTACCGTTGGCGATTGCAATAGAGTTTGAGCCTGGACACCATTGTATTGATCAAGATCCACATCTTTAAAGCGTTTGTCTTTGTAAAAATACAACAGGTTACGACCGTAAAGTGAAGCTGAGATCTTTTGGATAAAGCTTTTTTGTAACCATGCTTTAGGGAAATCGTAGCTAAAAGTAACTTCGCGTAATTTACTGAAGGTTTTATCCATCAGGTTTGATTCATCTACGTTGTAATATTTACTCACATAATCCTGAACCAGGGCAGTTTGCTTATTACCTGCAAATTGCAGCGCGCTGTAATTCAATATAGCGCCTGTTTGCGAATCAATATTAATTGGCACAGGTTTACCATCGGCACCCTTGTTTGATACTACCACACCCGGCCCTACATAACTGCCATTATAGCCTGCTACGTGATCATAGTTGTAGTCTCTCCAGTCTTTATAACGTGCATCGCCCAACGCTCCGGTAGCTGTTTCAATGTTTGCACCGCCACGCATCGTTTTGTTGTGCATGTAATCGATGATAACACCACCAACGGCACCGTCAAACTGGAAACCCATGCTTAGGTTTTTGTAACGGATTTTGTTGGCAATGCTCCAGTTATATTTGGCATTCATGTTACCCAATACCTGGCCACCTACTGATCTTGGCTTGCCACCCTCGTCATTAATGATCTGGCCATCAGTTGTTCTTAAAAATTTGCTGCCACGTAACACATCGGTACGGTCGCCTACTTTATAATATCCCTGGTAGGTACCATCCTGGCCCGGAGGCAATTCTTTGTAAACTTCTTTATTGGTTGCAACGTTCACCAATACATTCCAGGTAAAACCACCCAGGTTTTTAATTGGTGTACCCTCTAATGAACCCTCGTAACCCGAACGTTTGGTTTTTAAAGTATTTAAATATAATGTGCTATATCCGGATGCTGTTGAAATAGAACTTGCAAATATCCTCGGACCATCAATGTATTGGAACGCACTGGCACTTAAACCTAAGCGGTTTTGCAAAAATTTAATGTCGAAACCTTCCTCGTAGTTTACACGGGTGGATGTTTTGATACCATTGGCATATAAATAGTCGGTTGCATAACCTGCAGTTTGACTGTTATATGGCTTGTTTGTTTGGAATGATGTATTTAACGAAAAATCGGGACCATTATAAGGCGAAGTATAAGTAGAACCGTAACCCAGCGGGTTGTTAAATAATGATGCACCTGTGCTACCACCGAAAGCTGTAATAGAACTAAAAGGGGCAGGACCAATTGTTGAGCTTGAAGCATCAGATTTTACGTTGGCATATGAACCGCGTAATTTCAGGAATGAAACCACTTCCGGTAGTTTAACATAATCTGAAACCACAGTTGCTACCGATACGCTTGGATAAGTGTAAGTGGTTGGCACCTGGAACGCGCTGGTGTGGTCGCTGCGGTAAGTTGCAGATAACGTGGCATACTTGCCGAACGACATATCTAACGAAGCATAGTAGCTAAACACGCGCTGCGAAGACTGGAAGCTGGTAGCCTGGATAGGATTTTTTGAGTTGCTGAAAGCATAAACTTCCGGCACGTTCAAATAATCTGTAGAAACCCAGCTTGAATTGTACGACATGCTACGCAGGTTTGAACCTACTAATCCGGAAAGGTTCAGGAAGTTTTTAATAGTATAGTTATAATTCAAAATCAACTCCGTGTTGTTATCGAACAAATCGCGGCGATCTTCGCGGTAGTCGCCCTGGTTACCTTCACGGCCGTATGGGTGGGCAGAGTATGGAAGCTCTTCGGTACGCAAAATGTTATACGTATCAATTTGCGAACGGAACCTTAAATTTAAATTGTCGTTAAATTTATAAGTCGCGCCCAAATATCCATAGGTATCGTTTTTGTAGTGACCACGGGTCCATTTTTGAGTTAACAAGTAGGGATTATGGTAACGCTGATACTCGGCAAATTGCGATTGAACACCTGTTTTACCCGGCTGCCAAATGGCTTTGATATCCGGCGCATTGATATCCCAGTCGGCACCTGTCCATACAGCTATGTTATAGATAATACTGTTCGGACCGTATTGCACATCGGGAAAGTTATCAGTTGATTGCCTGTTGAAGTCGATATTTCCTTCAAATGTTAACTTAGGTGTAGGTGTAAACGATGCATAAAGGTTAGCGTTAGCGATATTCAAATATTGCGACGGAATATAGCTGGTTTGATGCTGTTGTGAAACCGAGAAACGGGTTATGTAAGTGTCGCCTACAACGCCTAATGCAACGTTATTATTGGTTTGTGAACCAACCTGTAAAAAGTTTTTTAAGTTATCTTTTCCACGGGCTGTCCATGGGGTAGCCTGGCGTACACCGTTAATAACAGGGCTATCATACTGAGGAATAAGCTGGCCGGCAAAATATGGCCCCCAAACGTCATAATCTCCATCAACGCTGCCCCTTGCACCGCCTTTGCCGTCAACAAACTCGTAAAAGGTGTTTTCGCCTGGTCCGTATGAACTTTGGGTGCGTGGGAAAGCTAAAAAGCCAGAATTTAATACGGTACTGCTGTTGATATCAACAGTTAAGCCTTTTTTGTTTTTATCGCCTTTTTTAGTGGTGATTAAAATAGCGCCATATTGTGCACGGCTACCATAAAGGGCTGCAGCGGCAGGGCCTTTCAATATAGTATACGTTTCAATATCATCCGGACTGATGTTATAAGTATCTGTGTTGATAGGGAAGCCATCAACAACATATAATGATACCTGGTTGCCGCGAATTAATACATTAGGATTGCCCAATAGCTCGGCAGACGGGCCTACCGATACACCGGCAACTTTACCTATTAAACCGGCAATAGGGTTAGGGTCGCGAGCCGTAGTTAAAGCATCACCCTGAACGGTTTGTGTGGCGTAACCTACGCGCCTGGTTTCTTTTTTTACACCAAGGGCGGTAACAACTACTTCGTTCAAAGTTTTGGAGTCGCCTGTAAGGCTCACATTTATAATCAGTTTATCGGCAACCACAACAGATTGTGTAGTGTAGCCAATGAACGAAAATGATAAAGTTTGACCGGCAGTTGCTGTAATAATGTAACGGCCCTCAATATCGGTAACCGTACCTTTATTTTGTTCTTTAATACGTACGCTTACACCGGGTACCGGTAAGTGGTTCTCGTCGGTAACTGTACCGCTTATCTTGCTTTGGGCTAATAATATAGATGGCGCAATACAAAATAACAAAACCGTAATAACGGTTTTTAATCTCTGGTAAAACTTATTCATCTGCTAAAATTTAAGGGTGAAACATTTGCTTTTTTCATACAGCAATGCTAAACTTTGT
>Ga0307515_10022901_pt1 | contig 10985 bp, 14 predicted proteins | sample 17_EM_MG_FD_194513 | JGI IMG/M metagenome (GOLD analysis project Ga0307515, IMG submission 194513) | Populus trichocarpa ectomycorrhiza microbial communities from riparian zone in the Pacific Northwest, United States - 17_EM | ecosystem: Host-associated > Plants > Roots > Unclassified | place...
AGCGGAACCTCCTACAGGCAAGTCCCCCCCCCCAAATTGAGTACAATCACAGCCAGGTAATTCATCCGACCACCTATAGAGCCAGAAGACCATTGAGTCATTACGAAAACAAATCGACGAGCTACTCAAGGTACAAACGGATCAACAGCAAGCATTAGAAGGCTGGAAAGTGCGACAGGAGGCCAGCAATGGGGGTACGTCATTCAAGTGCGTTATACGATGGTGTCTCATGGGTTTATCCAGCATACAAATACTATAGACAGGCGGTAGAGGAAAGCCGCAAGCTTGCTACATCCCTCGACGCCGATTTCCCCCCTCTCTTACTCCGGGAGATTGTAGAAGAAGAGCGAAAGGTCACAAATCAGGGTATTGAACAGTTGAAGCAAGATATTCGAGCAAAGGTTGAACAGCTTCAGAAAGCGGAAGTCAGGATACGAGAGCTCCAGGAGTCAGGTTCGTCACCCTACCTTTATTGGGTGCGCTTCCTAAGACTGTCACAGAAACGTTGCTGCGTGGTGATCTCAAGGCTGAGATCGAACGCACCAAAACTTTGACGGGTCGCGCTGGTTCTAAACCTCCTACCGATACCAACCATCAGGTAGCGGTTACCTCTCTGTATGAGGACTTGACAAATATCCTCGTTACGGGTGTCAAGTTTGAGAGGGACCCACAGTTCCCGGGGGGATCCACCAATTATCAGTGTGTTTACACCCAACGTTCTGATACAACTGCCAGAAGTGAGCACTCATCCTGTAAAATTGTTTTCCTGATATAGTTTGACAGCGTTTCGCAGGTATTAGGTTCCAACTGCGAATCTGGCGGGAAAAAAATGAAGATGGTCAGGAAGCAGACCATGTCAGATACATCCCTCTCGACCTGGATAAAGAATCGGCTCAGTTCAGGGAAAAACTCACTTTCATTGGCTCTACGTTCGCCTTCGAGAAGGATCAGATTCAGGTGTTCTTCGAACAGCTCAAGGACTTAGTGGCAGATGCTGTAGGGGCAGATGTTGATGTCATCGAACTCTTATCGGACGGGTAAATTTCACTCTGGTTTTTTTTTTGGTCACGATGATCCCTCAAAATCTTTTTTCTACAATTTTTTTTTTTCTAAGCTAGTTCCAGATTTTTGCCACACCTGTATTGCCCCTTCGTCCCCGTGTTGTAATGCTTTCTTGATTGCAACATCAGCGAACCCGCCTTCTATGTCCGATCCACCCAGATTTGCACCCGCCCTAACGAGCGAATCCACGATGCTCCCATGTTTCATCCTCGCGGCCTACGCGAGTGTCGATACTTCGTTTCACGGGCTATTGGGAGTGACTTACGTAGTACAAAGGGGTGTGTCCGAGCGAATCTCTCAGATGAACAAGCGCGCCCTTCTCCAATAGCATACCAACACACTCGACGCTGTTGTTTATCGCGGCAGTGTGCAGAGGAGACCTGCCTGAAACGTCTAGACAGTCGACCACCTCACCAACAGAGTCAGTGCAAAGGCAAAACTCAAGCGTGTGAGGATCGTCCCTTGCGACAGCGAGATGGGTGACAAATGGAAGAAGAGACGCTTCTGTAGTTGTTGCTTCGGCGGCGGTCCATGTCCATGGAGAAGGAGAATCTCCCACCGGGTCCACAGCTATGGACGGTACAGCCGACCCCGTGGTGTTCGTCCGGCTGGATAACCTGACGACGTGTGACAGGATCCCCTGTATTTTCTCGATTTTTTCGTCCATGGTCGTTTGCGCAGGTTGTGTCACACGCGTTTTGGTGGTGGCCCGTGTGAGCTCTCCGCGAAGGGGTGTGCCCATGAGGTCCCTAACTTCTGCTATGGAGAAGGAAGGTTTAGAGAGCAAGTAAGCCAGTTTTGTGAGGGCACACTGTTTCCACTTTCAGTCACATTCTTGAAGTACGCCCGATGAGGATCACTTGCCTCGGGCGTCATGTCTCCCCCCGGAATGACCCCTGCTTGGAGTAGCTTTCTGCCGGCCTCGTATGCGTCCGAGACTGCGCCCCTTGTGCATTGGGAGATCGCCACGATAACCACTCCCCGGTTGCAGGCCTCTCGGAGGGCATCTGTTAGTTCCGGACGCTGGGGAGCATTCCCGGCACCTGACAAATTTTTTAGACCAACCATTGAGTTAGGTATCCACAGCGCTTGCCAAATGTTTCCAGAACGACCCCTTTTATGGATGGGTTTAGGAATGCGCGGACGGTGGCGACTGTAATGCCAGGAAATAGGCGGAGGGTTGCTATGTAGCACCTGAGGCGATATCCTCGGGTGAATTTGCTTGACAATACCTACCAACGTTAGAACTCATCTCTACGAGAAGGGAGTCATTAGGTCATGTCCGACACTGGAATTCTTCACCGACTTTTGTGAGCCTTGAACCGATTGAGGCTAGTCTGCCTAATGACGTTCATCCAGTTTACTACGATATCAACCCCGACTGTACCAAAAGGTTAAAAGCCAGAACACGGAGGATTCGCGAGCGTCCACACCGTTGACAAGAGGGGGGAAGTTTGGGCTATCATACGCATTTAGTTCGTATGAGGATATCTTGGACGCCCGGTTTCCTCTGTAAAGCGTGTGATTGAAGAATAGTGCACACTCTAGGGGAAGCCAGTTGTAGGATTGAGTACTGTACATCTAAGAATAATACACACCGGGTATTATGTATTGGCCGGCGATGACCAAAGCACCGAAGAGATTATCCGCCGCATCATTCCGGAGTTGAGAAAGGGGTATTTGTGCACCAGTCAGGATCTGAAAAGGAAACGTAAAGAATGTCGATGGACAGGACGGACGAACCCTACCACAGTTTTTCCCAAATCCTCTAACATGAACGAGAGGGCGCTGGCTGTATATGCCATGGTGTCTGTACCATGGAGGATAACGAACGCATCGAAGGTTGCATAGTTGAGCTCGATCTCTGTCGCGATGCGAATCCAATCTACACCCGGTCGTTTACACCCAACAACGAAAAAGAATTGGACATGGAATACCTTCTATTTCTATATTGCTGCTGTCCATCAATGGCACCCACTGGGGATTCTTTTAATTGCACGGTCTATGATGGCCCCGGAACAAAGCGAACCTCGAGGATCGCATAGCGGATGCGTTTTCCACCCTGGCCGCTGCTTGATCGGGGGGTAACTAGGCTAGGAAGGTGGCATTCGTAAACGTCCTCGGAGATCTTCGTACACCCGGCCGGTTGACTAGAACTACGGTTGCTTGACTGAATGGGGACTAAGGAATCATCCCGTCCGACCTTGCGGGTTGACCGGACAAGCAGGGCATGCTGAGTCGGGTTCGCGAACGTAGTGCCAGAAGCAGAAGGAGAGTTTTGGCCACTGCTTGTGTTAGACCATTCTCGATATGTGGACGACGAGCCGGCGTTGGAGAAGAGAGAGTCCTGGAGAGGATCGTGAAAGCGTGCCTGGGAGCGGAGGAACTCGGTCAAGAAATAAGGCTCTGGGGAGTATCCATCTGAGCCAATAAGCATCCCAATGGTGCCTCCCGTGTAGATGACCAGGATGCGGGACTCGTCGGATGAGAGTTCCATGGCCAAGTTGGTCCGGTCTGATTTCCCACGGGTGCTAAAGCGCCAAACGATCGCCGAGCGCCAGATAATTTCTGGCGATAAACGTCCCAGGATTTCCTGATCACCCACTAACAGATCGAGTCACCACATCCTCCACTGCTACCACTATGGAGGCGCTCCGACATGTCTTCGAGACAAAGAAGCAACAGGTTGGACACTCTGGCGAATTTTTAACCCTCTCCTTAACAGCTGAAAATCTAGGGAACTGCGGCATTGGTCACCTTCGTCACAGCTGGCTACCCCACAGCCAATGACACTGTCGACATCCTGTTGGCCATGGAGCGTGGGGGAGCAGATATCATCGAGCTTGGTGTGCCATTCTCCGATCCCTCAGCAGATGGCCCCGTTATCCAAGAGTCAAACATGGTACCCTATCTTGTCCAACTTGCATGTACTCCCTGACTCTGCTCGAAGGTCGCTGTTGAACAGGGTATAAGCTACGCTCAGGTACTGGGCCAGGTCAAAGCAGCCAGAGATAGAGGACTCAAAGCTCCCGTGCTCCTCATGGGTTAGACTTCTCGCATGATCAAAGCAAAACTGCACGCTCAAATGCGTTTCGTAGGGTATTACAATCCTGTGCTCGCATATGGAGAACAAAAGGCCATCCAAGATGCGAGTGAGGCTGGGGCTAATGGGTTCATTATGGTTGACCTCCCACCAGAGGAAGCCACAGCTTTCCGTGACAAATGCACCACTGCCGGGTATGCATCTCCCTCTGTCCCACGTATGCGGTTTCCAATTGTACCCCAGCGTTTCTTACGTCCCTTTGATTGCACCATCAACGACCCGCCAGAGGATCAAGTTCTTGAGTTCAATTGCCGACAGTTTCATCTACGTTGTTTCCAAGGTTCGCCGTGATCATTTGGAATTCACCCCATCAATTGACCACCATTAGATGGGAACGACTGGCTCATCGACCTATGTAGCCATCAATGAACTACTCCCTGAGATCATCGGTCGCATCAGGGATTATACTGACATCCCTCTGGCGGTCGGATTCGGAGTGGCCACCAGGGAACATTTTGAAACTGTCCAAAACGCCGGCGCGGATGGTGTTGTAATCGGGACTCGAATTGTGAACGTGATCAAGGACTCCCCCTCAAACGATGTTTTGAAAAACGTTGAAGGCTTCTGCCATAGCATTCGGCCTCTAAATCGGAAACTTCAAACGAATAATCCAGCTCGGACGCCCTCCAGTGCCGTTCTGGTTGGCGAAACTTCCAATTCCACAACCACGGGTCTGCCCCATAGGTTCGGGCAATTCGGAGGGCAATATGTCCCCGAAGCGCTGTTTGACTGTGTTGCGGAACTAGAGGCCGCACACGAGGCTGCCGTAGCCGACCCAAGTTTTTGGGAAGAATTCGAGAGCTTGTTTGGTTACATGAACCGGCCGTCAAACCTGTATCTCGCGGAAAAGCTGACTGAAAAGGCAGGCGGTGCAAAGATCTGGTTGAAGCGCGAGGATCTGTGAGAGGATATAAGCTCTCTATTTTCCTACCTAACCCCGGGTTCATAGGAACCACACAGGCTCTCACAAGATCAACAATGCGATTGGACAGGTAGCTTGCTGGTCGATTGATCCAGGGATATCATGAAATAAATATCGCCACACAGATACTTCTCGCGCGCAGGATTGGAAAGACCAGGATCATCGCGGAGACTGGTGCCGGCCAGCACGGAGTAGCTACGGCTACCGTCTGCGCTCGTTTCGGTATGGAATGCGTGATTTACATGGGGGCGGAAGATGTTCGTCGTCAAGCATTGAACGTGTTTCGAATCGAGATGCTTGGAGCCAAGGTAATTTCGTCGCACAACGTTCGGGTTTTTATGATCCAACAAGTTTTTTACAGGTTATTCCGGTCACTTCTGGTTCGAAGACCCTGAAGGATGCCGTCAATGAGGCCTTCAGAGATTGGGTGACCAACTTAGCAACCACACACTATCTGGTCGGGTCCGCCATTGGACCACACCCCTTCCCAACGATCGTCAGGGATTACCAAAAGGTCATTAGTAAGGAAATCAAGGAACAGATGCAGGCCGTGAGGGGCAAGTTGCCTGATGTTGTGGTGGCATGTGTCGGGGGCGGCAGCAACGCGATCGGGGCGTTTTACAACTTCATCCCTGACAAAGGTGTCAGGCTAATCGGTGTAGAGGCCGGAGGCGAAGGTGGCTGATCGTCCTCAGGTTCATGCAGGAACTAATGCTCACACTTGACAGGTCTGGATGGCGACAAACATAGTGCGACTCTCTCTAAGGGTACACCAGGTGTGTTACACGGTGTCAGGACCTACATCTTACAGTCCAAGTCCGGCCAAATCACCGAGACGCATTCGGTCAGCGCTGGTCTAGATTATCCTGGCGTTGGTCCGGAACACGCCTGGTTGAAGGATTCTGGACGGGCAGAATACGTTGTCGCAACAGACGAACAAGCTCTCCGGGGATTCAGAATGTTGACCCAGCTCGAGGGTATTATTCCGGCTCTCGAGTCCTCCCATGCCATTTGGGAGGGTGTCCGGCTGGCTTCAACGCTACCTGCAGATCAGGACATTGTGATTGTGCGTTTGATCTCCGTTATCATGATCCTCGTTTTTCTGACAGATCTTCCAGTGTCTCTCTGGACGTGGCGACAAAGACGTGGAGCAGATCTCGCAATTGCTTCCTGGCAAATGGGCGGATGTTTTGGACTGGCATGTATCTACACACTAGATAGAACAACAGATGCGGACGATGACTCGATCAACTTGGTCCACGTCTTTCATGGCCGTTTACCAGATATTACCTCCATCTCAATCCAATCCTCATCTGTCTTTATCATGCCCGGGGATGTCCAAGCAGCCGCCTACCAGCGAAACGTAGAGGCGTTGGTTTCGAAATTACGGAGACGGTACGTGGTCCAAAAAACGGCGTCCCAAATTATTGCCGCAGACCTCATCGCACATCAGACAAATCGTTGGCTCGAGGAGGGCTGCCCTTGAAACGCTCCTCGTTCTCCGGCAGGTCGTTTCCAAGGCCAGATTCTCAAATATCGACCAACTAATCGAGATCATCCACGGTGCGGGGAGGCGACTGGCGGAGGCTCAACCTAAAGGTAAGTCCCCTATGTTGCGTCGTACGGCCCTCACGACATATGCCGTGCAGAGTTCTCCGTCGGAAACACTGTCAGAAAGGTTCTGCATCATATACGCGAAGAATACCGAACCGCTGCCAAGAAGGCACCTGAGGACACTGCCCTCTCTATCTCCAAACTCGTATACCAAGGCCAACCTCGTCGGCGAGGTGCGACCCCGAAATCAGAGGCGGACGTGGATCTGAAGGAGGATGACCCTGACGATCCAGACTCTTTTGCCCGGAGTCTCAAGCCAGTCCTCATGGAGGCCATTCAAGACGTTTTCGACGAACTTGAGACTGTTTACGACAACATATCTAAAAGCGCCAAAGATCACATCCATTCCGAGTGCGTATCGCAAGGCAGCAGAACCCTGTCACATCACTCATCCCCCTCTGTTGGCAATTCCTAGTGAGATTATACTCACAATTGACAAGTCAACTACGGTAGAGAATTTCCTCAAGGCGGCGGCCCATTATCGCAATTTCACTGTGATTGTTGCTGAGACGGGACCCTCGTAAGCCCGGCCATCACACCACTCAGGAGTCGGACGATTGAATTTATTCTGCAGATATCGAGGTCACAGAATGGCCCAGTCACTATCCGAAGCCGGAATTTCGACCTTCCTCGTCCCAGACTCTTCGATTTATGCCATTATGTCCCGTGTCAGCAAGGTCATATTAGGTGCTCACGCGATTATAGCTAACGGCGGAATGTTCGCTGTTACTGGCTCATTGTTAGCCGCGACCGCCGCTCAAGCGCACAGTACTCCAGTTGTTGTGTGCGCCGGTCAATTCAAGATCACCCCCCTATGGAACCTCTACCAGGATTACAGTGCCTTAGATTTTTCCGACCCAAGCAGTGTCCTGGGTTTCGAGGAGGGAAGTCTCGTGGATAAGGTTGACGTTGTAAACCCATACTACGATTACGTGCGACCCGACCTGGTGTATGCGTACATCACCAACGAGTAAGCACTTTTCGGCTGCGTATACAGGCATCTAACTATTTCCCAAAGCGGTGACCACCCGCCGACATCTATATACCAGTATGTGGTTTGACACCCCACCTGAACGATCGCTGACACCCGGCGTAGGTTGATAAAGGAGACATACAACGACGAGGATATCGAACTTTGAGTCTTGCATGCCTCATCCCAGGATGCGACCGACATAGGTGGGACCCACGCAGAATGTACGGTAGTTCTAATGAGAAGACATGCTCACCGAACTCATGATTTCCTATCGCTGCTCAGGAGGTCGAAGAACGCCTCTTGCGGAAGGTCGACTGTCCCAACTCGTTTCATTCTCCGTTTAGACTCCTTTTGGTTTTCCAGATGCTTCATCTTGCGTTCGTAGTGACCCTGGCAGCGAGTGTTTAGCAATAACATACTGTCATTAGGCATATAGAGAACATACCCCGTATAGACCGGCGGTGACGTCCGCTCTCATGGCGGAAAGGTTCTCTCGGGCAATGATCCGTTTACCCACTGCAGCCTGAATCGGGATCTCGAAAAGTTGTCGTGGGATGACCTTATCTAATAGCTCGTGTCAGCGAATGAGGTGAAGGTCAAGTCTTATGAGCTTACGAAGTTTCCTGACCCAACGCCTGCCGACCGCCTGCTCAGCCGATCGGTGAACGATAAGCGCCAAGGCATCTACCGGCCTTCCATTCAACAAGAATACTATCTGCCGGTGGAGTAAGCGCCATGCGTTGTCCGGGCGGAGAGAAGGCCGCACCTTCACAAGATTGCTAGCTTTGTACCCGGCATCCTCATAGCTTAACCCCTGTTAGGGGGTTTAACACACACGTTCGGCAGGAAAGGACTCACTCAAAGCTGGCAAATCCGGAACTCCTGCTCTTCAACCTATCAAAGAAGTCGGTAACAATCTCGCTCAGCGGGATGGTGCACGTCATAATAATACGGGGTGACGACCCAGAGGAGTCCAAATACTTGTAGTTTAGATCCTCGCCCCGGTGAGCGAAACATAGGTCCATCATCTCCCCCAGGTATTCTGAAATTTCGGTTATCAGTAAACCGTTATCGATCCGGAGCAATGGCGCACCTTCGGGAACGATTATCGAGGCCTTGACCACCGGCTCTTGAACCCCCCTGACCTTCGACGCCGCGTCCGTGGTGTCCGGGAAGTCGGTGGGGTTGCTCACAATCACTGTGCGATCTATGGCCTTTTCTCTGTAGATAACTTCCGGAGGGAAACCCAATGAGCCACGGGTCAAAGGCATGGCTGGACGCAGACCTTTGTACGGCACAGTTGGAGCTGTCATCAGAATGTTTGCATCATATTCGTCCTCGAGTCGCTGGCGGAAGACGTCCATATGTAGCGTGCCGAGGAACCCGAGCCGCAGTCCTTGGCCGAGTGCAGTTGAAGACTCCTTCTGAACAGTTACACTGCGGTCAGTAAGCGTAAGCTAATTGGAGAGAAAGGGTTAGAAGAGAACTACATCGACATAACATTAGACACAAACCAACCCTCCTAACAGATTCCTCTAGCTTGATGAAGTCGTTACTGTCTACAGGATAAACTCCCGCAAAAACCTGGTCATCGATGGAAAATCTGATCAACGAGGTTTTAAGCTTTAAGTTCGAAAGCTATACCATCGCTTTAGCCCGTTGAAACCCAGGCATAGGCTCCACAGATTGTCCCACAAGATAGAACGTGTCACCAATATGGGCTGGCACCAATATGAGCGACCATAAAACCGATGATGAAGTGTTCCAACCTTCCGAGGACTCTTTCATATTGCATGAAACATACCCGACCTGCCCTGGAAATAGCACAGACGTCGAAACCTCCTCTGGGTGGAGTATACCGACGTCTGTTACTTCATACTTCTTACGGGAATGGCACGACACAATCTTATCGCCTAGATAGAAAAGCAGTCAACTGCATGACCAACCGGAATGATGCAGACATGGTTTGGTCACCTTTTCGAAGAACCCCAGATTGCATGCTCATCAATGAAATGACCCCGCGATAACGGTCATACCTGCCGATGGTTCAACTCCTCGCTCCAGAGGGGTGCAAAGGTGAACTGACGATGAATCAAACAGAAATGCCTTTAACGGTTTGTCGGCATCCCCTCCCGGGGGCGGTATTCGCTTCAAGATTGCTTCTAAAACCGCCTGAACACCTTCCCCGCTTTTCGCAGATATTGGTATGACCTCTTCCGGGTCGAGACCAAATGTTGATTCTATTTGAGCGACTATTCGTTCGGGTTGGGCGGCAGGTAGGTCGATCTGTACGAAGGTCACCAAAAAGGACTCTGGAATAGGATAAAGACCGGCTTTCCTTGTTCAACACGGGGATGATCTTCAACCCCCTTTCCACCGCAGCATGGAAGACTGAAAGGGACTGCGCCTGGACACCCTGGGTGGCATCCACAAGGAGAAGAGCACCCTGGCATGCTGCGAGTGATCGAGACACTTCCCACGCAAAATCGACGTGGCCCTGAGATGAAAGTCAGCTGATGGTTCCCCGAGGTGTCTGGTACGTACTGGAGTGTCGATCAAGTTCAAAAGGTATTTTTTGGCTTCGAAATCGTACATCATGCTATGCGGTGTCACATGAGTGTGTGAAGATCAGGTCGGAGGTGCGAACGAATGTGTTTCACCTTGCAGTCTGAGCCTTTACTATTTGGAAGCATCACGACACGTCGGAAGGTGGATAGCGCCGTGGAACGGACCTGTGATACCCCTCTCACGTTCAACCTTTAGTTTATCCAGGAATTGTTGAGTGCTTTTGACACGTTTGTCGATTGTACCTGTTAGCTAGTCCAATGAGCAGAAGGCACTGAACTATGGGGGTGTCAAATACCTCGAGCAGCCTTACGACATGGGGCCGTTAGCATAGAACCTCAGTTCGTGATGTGTGTAGGGCTCACCGATCAGCAAGGGTCGACTTGCCATGATCTGGGGAGGGTTCAGAATGAATGTCACGACGCAGAAGCAATGCGCTTACCGATATGAGCTATTATGGAGAAGTTCCTGACGAAGACGGTCAACACGCAATATATGCGCGGCCAATATCGGCTGACTCACCGGATAACCTCACAGGGAAAGTCGCCCATAGGTGGAACGGTGTTGAGGGATCTACGGTGGCGAACGACCACCAAAGCGTGTTGAGAGAGCGCCTTCCTCAAGGGATTGGAGAGCCGTGGCTGCAGCATAGTCAGCTTCAAACTGCCTTGAGCTCACGTCGCCGTCGCGTTTATACCAGCACGCAGATGATCGGCGCAATACCCACGTGATCTAGACACCCGTTC
>Ga0307515_10022902_pt1 | contig 10985 bp, 7 predicted proteins | sample 17_EM_MG_FD_194513 | JGI IMG/M metagenome (GOLD analysis project Ga0307515, IMG submission 194513) | Populus trichocarpa ectomycorrhiza microbial communities from riparian zone in the Pacific Northwest, United States - 17_EM | ecosystem: Host-associated > Plants > Roots > Unclassified | place...
CAACGGGCGGCTATGGACCAATATCTGACGGCGGCTCGGCCAGAGGAGCGGGCCAGATAACCATGGCGGGTCCCCCTCCAGTCAAACTCATTGGACGAAAAAATACCGCTCACGACATCTGGAAATTCGTTCGGGCTGTTGAGGTCAACAAAGACGTTCAGCAGGAGGAGTGGCCGGACGACTACGATAAATTTTTATCCAATCGGCCGGACTCACCGTTTATCAGTTGTAAACTTTGTACCCAGTTTGGGTAATCCCCACGACCGTAAGGGAGGGGGTCTTGTTGTCTGTCCGATCAACTTTTGGTGAAGAACCTTATTTTCATGTAAATTTGAAATCGTTTTTACCCACGGTCTCTTTATGGCCTGGCTCCTTTGATACCGCACGTGGGTAGTGACTAGTGACTAGTGCTAGTGAGCACCTGTCGTGTTACCTCGTTACGCGTTGAACGTGAATAGGATACAGTCAAAAAATCACTCGTGTTGCTTTGGTACTTGTGCGAGAAATATGGTACAAGGTAGACAGTCAGAAATTCACAAAAATTCCTCTTCGATTCTTTCGCTCCCGCTCCCTCTCTCGCTCTCTCCCTCTTCGGGCCAGTTGACGATAGAGCTTATTCTGAAAGCTTCTGGGTCCCCTTCCGATACGTCTTCACTGAACCATTCTGCTGGTTCAGCCAGTATGACGATCCGGAGTATGTTGAAGTAGATCGCGAATTTGATGGCAGCCGGGAGGCCTCGGAATTCTTCCAAGTTTTTCGGAAGTTTACCCTTCTTTATCGAGAAGAGTAACATGACCGTCGAGCCTTTTTGAATCTTTCCTGTGTACGGTCAGTCCCAATAATTGCCGAGCTGGAATTTCTGACGTCCATCATAAACAGGGACTGATTTTGGGTCAGGACGGGAAAACAAGATGCCGACCAATACGTACTCTGCCCGCTTGCTTTTATGATTGAACTTTGAATTGGTGCAGCATGGTTCTTTGATCGCTTTCCAGAAACCGCCTGTCCTGGTGAGTCATAGCGGCTTGTGTCAACGACTGGAGGTACAGCATATCCTGCCCATAGGCCTTCGAGAGAACCAACGTAAATTGGTACCATCCATGCGAAAATGGGCGAACGCAGATTTGCCGTATCGGAGAGTTTGAGAAATGTGCGGCATGACCGAGAAGTGTGCTGACTACCCAGGAGTCGTACACAGAGGACTTCATGTATCCTGTAGTTTCGTCGATGGACAATGATGCTGGCTCCACAAGCGCAACATTGATGATGCCTCCCTTGGATGATTTAATTGCTGTGTTGTCAGGACGAGCAGCGCACTTGAGAAGTTGCCTGTTGTCCTTGTAAGTGGATGTCGAAAAAAAAGAAAGTTATCATGCATCGCTTCGGTGGGCCGGTGAGCGGCCATTAAGTTGATAGGTTTTATACCCTGTAGTTCGATGGAATTTTCATGCTTGGTCGACATGACGACAGCTACGCCTGGTAAAATGGACTTTTCTTGGGGAAACAACGAGCTTGTGTGGCTGTGTAAGTTTCCTCCCAAGGTGTTTTCTGAGAAGAACATACGAGAACGGGTTACTCCTGTGGTTGCATACTGTTCAGTCTCTGCAAGAATGACATGCGCACTTCCACTTACCCGACAACTTCAGAAAAAAATCTGGTCCGGGGTGCTCTCAGACGCAAAAGATGACTGCATCGTCTGCTCTTCGTTCCCTGCTTCCTTGCTGGTGCCTTTCTGGACATCTGCAGCTGACCCGGAATCCACTCCATCAATTGCGGTGGAATCCAAGTTGTCAACAGTCTCGGATGTTGTGTTCGGCGTTGCTGATTCAGCACCTAGCTTGTCGAGAGCTTTGATGATGTCAGATCGTTTGTTGACCTTGTCGGTACTAGCGGCAGGGCTCTGGACACGCTTTCGCTTCGCCATCGTGGGTTGAGTTCATTGGTCAGAACTCGTGGATGCACATCTCCTTAAATATGCTCACAAGCTGCCCCTAAGTCAAAACACAGATGACGTCAACGGATGTCGGTAATGGGTTGCAGAGATGTGGAACTACGGAACTTTTTGATTCGGGCCGTGGTCCTGGTGGTTGCGGATGACGGGTGTTCGGAACGCCGGAACTTTTTAGCTTCACCGCGGCTCACGGAAAAATGATGGGATGGGACGTGACGGTGCAGCGTGTAAGAGGGGGAGGACGTCCGGTTCCTAAACAGGTCGTGGGCCATGCCGCTTGTCGGCGCTACTGCTTATCCGGTTGGAGTGGTGATGTGTAGCACTAACATTATGTACGGACATTTGCTCATGTTTTCCCAACCCGGTTGATGGCCGCACAGAAAAATACATTTGACATATGGAAAAAATGGACAGACCTTCTGTCCCTAGCGTTTTCGGTATCCCATAAGGGGAAATATGTTTTGATGGCATGCCGAACGAGTGAGCTAGGCGATCGCCGTGATCTGAGCTGACTTTCGAGTCAGCTCAACTCGCGGCAACACTAGTGAGTTGCGTGTCGCCGGGGGCGCTCCCGCGCCCCCCCTGGGTTCACAAGAAATTTCCCACACTCGCTGCGACTTCGGCGTGTTGCCAGATGGAATACGGTCACTGGCCTCACTTGCCGTTATGTAACACTAATAGGTGCGCATATGCTCGACGTCTAACTTGACGATGGTACACAAAAATACATGAGTCATGCCTTGGGAGGTCGACCCAACAAATTTGACACGATTTTCGCGCCGCCATGGGTCCTTTTCCACCTATCGTAGAGCACCTATGCACCCTTCAAAACCTCCCCAGCGAATCCTCTTCGGTCAAAGGCAGAAGAGATCCGAGGATTGTCCCCGATGGAAGGGGAGAGCTCCAAGCCCCATCGTCATCCAGTGCCACGATGGCCGCCTTCAGCGCGAGGATTTCTTCTGTTCATTCATGCCACGCGTCAATTCCTCATAAAATAAAATAAAATAAAATAAAATAGCGAGCTGTCCTGTTCACACGGGTGGTCGGCTGATACGCGTTTTCTCTGTCGCACCGGAAAGATCCATCAATTCAGTAAGGATCACCAAACGACATGGTCGAGTAACTTGCAGATCAAATCCCGGTCACCACCGAGATACGGGTGCGGGGGAGGGAAAACATCTAGTCTTTACGGACAGTCACCCAATCGCACAGAATCTACGGTTGAGAATGGGCACTGCCGCGGAAAGGAGTTCATGGGAATGTAAACAACCATACTGTTCAAACGTTAAGAGGGTGGTAAATCCTGGGACTCGTTTCCTCCGGATGGTTGGAGGGGAACGGGCGGTGGCGCATAGGCGGAGCTTTCAGCTACGTTATTGTGGATGAGACCGGTCTAAAACGAACGAAACGCCATGAGACTCTGCAAGACACACCCGATGAGTACGAAAGAAAACTTACAACGCGTCCTGTTTGGCTGCCTCGTGCGCTCGTTTGCAGAATTTGTTGAAACAACTTGGGTACACGATTGTGTTCTCGGCCCCACCGTTCTATCCATTGCTCAAGCTTCTGGACGGCATTTGGTCGTTGGTGGAATAGGAGCGTCATCGAATCGCCCAAGTTCCCTTCTCTTGGATCCGCCTCCTCTGGAAATAGCATCCAGACAACTCCAATCCAGCAGGACCCGTTGTCGATATCCCCGGCCGTGGTGCAGAGATGATTCAGAAATTCGATGAACCTCTCAACCCCTACCTCCCTGGATACCACGTGATAGGTGAGCTCGACGGAGCGTATAACGAGGCGCCGCAACCTTGAGGATGACGATACTAGGTTTTGAAGACCAACGAGGTGTCTTGCACAGAGACTGGGTAATTCCACCGCCGGGGCATGGGAATCGCTTCTTGTGGTCCAGGCGTGAAGGAGATCCGCAATCGCTTCAATTTCCTGACCCCCGAGGACTACGTCAACCAACCCTTGGTGGTGTTCGGTATGAGTGATCGTGGCTTTGATGGATTGGCGCTGAAAATCGAGGTGACGGAAGCCGATCTCCAAACAGAGAAGGAGAAGGATCTCCCAATTCTGAACACTTTCGCGGTTCTCGTATATCACGGAGCACCATTCGTATGTGATCTTCGTCAAGTGTGCTGGAGTGGTCTCCAACCTGACCAAGTCGTACAGTATGTCCGCAACGAGTTGTTGTTGATTCAGGGTGCCACTGATCGCTGGAAGGACCACCTTAGATAATTGGTCTAGGATGGGTTCCATACGGTCACTGGTGAAGAACAGTGAGCAACTTGGGGAATAAAAGCGGGAGATATCCTACGATTTGTCCTGGACCTCCAGCGCCTCTTCCTCGACGGGTGATCCAAGGAGAGTGCACCATACTAGGATGCGGTTGAGTGTCGTGTTCAGGGGAATGGTGGTCTTGGTTCTGCGTCCATTGGGGAACCAACCCAGGATACTCTTGCGGTGCAGTCCGGTGAGGTTGGCGCAGGAATAATGCAAGAGTAGATTCGAAGTCCATTGTAAGTGTGGGGGTGTCTGACCTGGGTCGATTCTGAGGAGGAGCCCGATGCGAGGACCAGGAGGCCGGTCCACGTGGCTAACCCGCAGAAGATGTTCAAGGTCAGGGTCAGGAACCGGGGTTGTGTATTCTATGTCTAGTAGAGGGAACCTGTGTGCATAGTCCTCGGATTTACACATTGCAAGAGTGTGGATCCACAAAATTGCCCGCCCAGCGTAGTACGCCCTGTCTCTTGACCCGGGATACAACCTCCGAGTGGAATCGAAACACGCCTCGAAGATAGAGACAATGAAGTCGTAAGGGGGGTTGACATCGACGCCATCATCAAACCATTGAATCTCTCCAGCGAGTGGGAGAGCAATGTCGTGCACCTCTGGTTCGATAACAGTTCTGAGGATCCATGATACGCATAATACGTCATCGGTGTTCGTTCTACGAATGATGGCAAGGTCCTTTGGCTTTAACCATGGTTCGGACTGTGATCGTTGGACCTGTATGTCCCTGAGCGGAGTCGTCGTCTGTGGCGATCGGCGGCGGCGGAGCAGGTTCCCCATCCAGTTAGCCCATGAGAGCACCCGTTTAGAATGAACAATCAGGGGGACAAGCCCTGGTTGGACTTTCAGCTTCCACATCCGATGGGCCCATGAGAACATCCGTTTGAAGCGAACAATGGAGTAGTCAATCCCGGGTCGGACCTTCTTCCACGGACCGTGAAGGGTAGCCGATACTGGTGTTTGGAACGGACACGCATACGACGATATGCCAGCGATCACGATTGCAATGTAAAAGACGACTCCAAGGCCAGCGAAGCTGACGAGGGTTCTTGCAACGGGGGTGTTGATGAACCACATGCGACTGCAAATTCCACAACCGAGAAGAAGGAGGGAGGCCTGGAGCATCATGGGAAGACTCTCGACGAAGTACTGTAATGACCATTCCTTGAGCCCATCACATTTGCGTTGACGGTCACCGCAACGCTCGATCATCGACCCGCCTGAACTCGACATGTATCGGTTCAGCCACTGCTTGCCCAGCATGGCAATGAACGCGGCGAGCAGGGAGATCAGAAGACTCGCGTACATGAGACAGGTGGCGGTGACGTTAGCGCTCGACGGGTCTTCCTCAAGAGGTGGAATGATGTTGGCCTGGCCGGGCGAATTGAGGGTGTCGAGGATGGCGCGGAGGAGGGCCGTATTTTGTACGTTCGGATCAGGTTGGAGGCTCCAATGGGTGTCGACGACAAAAGTCGCGCTGACGGCAGAGGACAGACCCGCCTATGACAACCAGTGAGATAACTAACAAGAGAAAACGATGGGCGACGGACGAAGAGCAAGGTGATATTGAGGTCATCGTCGTACTTCTTGAAATAGCTCTCATCGTACTCGGTCGCCTCTCTCTTGTACATTGTATAGAAGTCGAGACGTGGATCGTTGATCTTGATGGGCTGGAAGAAAGTTCTTAGAGCGTCTTGGAAGCTGCACCCGGCCAAAGGTCAGCAACGCAAGCAAGTAACGCGTTGAACGTACCATTTGGGATCAATTTGCAGAGGCGGGGACGCCTCGTCACCCTTTTCAGTACCCTCCATGGTTCTCCGCGCACGCTCTGGTGTAGTCGGTTGGTAGGGAGGATGGAATGAGTGAAGCAGATGGGAGGGAACGAAAGTCTGAAAAGAGACAAGGTGACTTGCGAGCTATCGTGGGCTGATGGGAACGTGCGCATGACACAGTCCCCAGCCTTCGCCATCGTGGCAGAGATTTATTTGTTTTCAAGCGCTTGAAGTATCGATGATCAGTAGCGCTGGCGCTGAGCGACATAGCCCACGATTTCAAATTTCCGCGAAAATAAGGTCGTTTAGCCAAAATCTAATCGAACAAAAACAAGACCCCCGCCCTTACGGTCGGGATTATCGACCAAGATCACGATGCAGAGGCCGGACTCCAACCAGGAAAATGTTGTCCAGATTCGCCCGGGTTTATGTAACTGTGTACAGCCTATACGTCGCTCCGATAGAATTACAATCTGCTCCATGCGCTCCCATTCCAAGCAATCCGGAACGATTCCACCGGTATAGGTTTTCACGAATGCGCTTCCGTTAAAATTCCCGGTCCACGGAAGTATACGATGCGCTCCCCTAAAGGTTTGTTTGGTGCAACATTGAATAGCGTAGTGCTGGTTCCGAGCACGAGCGTCTTCCACTCTGTCTACATCCAGTACCCGCAGAACAAGTCGATGAGAAAAAAGTACCCGGCCGCGATTCTACAAGCACCGAGAACTGACTTTGGTCAGCTTTAACCAGCGGTCGGTCCAAGGTTGGTCAAGTTGGGCAATTTGTAAAGCGTGATATCGTGCTGTGTTTGGACCTTGCCGACGTCGGGTTGGGTCCCGGAACCCAGTTGAGTATGGAGATGGCAAAGGATGGTCACCGTCAACACCTGCGGCGACATCGAGAGAATTCACTGTGTTCGCGAGTGTTGGAATGGGTTGTGGAATATATCGACTCCAAACCAGCCACCCCCGGTGAGGCACCCCTGCCACGTAAGCCAGGCGCGCCACCTGGGAATGCTTACTGGTCAGATTCTTACCCTTTATAAATGACGCAGCCATAACACTACAGACCAGAGATCTTGCCGAGCGGGGTAGGATCAAAGGACACCCTTACTTGAAGCCATCGTAAGAAACCCCGGCGGTCGGGAGAGCGTGCGTTACTGTTCACATGGATTAACGGGAAGCGATCGAGGCAGCGGGATCAGTTCAGAATTTTAACGGGAGTGTATCAACGAGCGGGGCCAGGACGCCAAGATGTGGATTGGACAGAAAAATAGACACAGATGGCAGATGGAACAAAGCCGGACATGGCTGGGGGGCAGTGTAAACGTAAATGCAAACCAAAGGGAGGGGAATCACTGTCGACGCGGACCCCCACAAAAGAGACAGAAAACGCCAACGGGTCGCTGACAACATTCACCCTTGAAACGATTCTTCGGGAATGACTCGTAATCATTCACCCACGTCGTGAAGTCCGGATTCGTGTAGGCGTTGGCCATGGGGAACCTGGTCTGGCGCAGAGTAGAGGGAGGAGAGGAAAGAAGAGATATCAGCTAGCGGCCAAACATGGGTATATGCCCAGTGAAACTCACGCCTGCGTGGGGAAATTGTCTGGGTCACATCCTGCCTCTGGTCTCTGGCACACCCTCACGCGGTTGACCGTCAGGAAGTGTTCGAGATCGACGGCCCCGAAGTTGGGCGGAATCCCAGAGTGGACGTGACCGTATACTAGGTATCGAGGAAACACCGAACCGATGAAGGGAGCCAGAGATAGTGATAGTGAGACGCGAGAGACGAGGCACACTTTCGGTTCTTATGGAACCGGCCCCCGACCGGCACTCACCCTTTCATCGGCAGCTATATCCCCCAACGTTCAACACTGCCCGTCGTCCGCGCACTCTTGTTAACCCAGGCGATGTACTGCGCGACAGAGAAAATATTGCATCAGCAGATGATACGTTAACACCGGTGCACGCATATTGCACCACGTCCAAGAATCCATTTTACTCAAGACCCATGGCGTAGTAACCAGCATTGGGCTTGGAACAATCGGCGTCTGCGATCAATATCACCATCATTCAGTACCCCAACGAAAGAGGGAGATTTTTGCACGGGCGACTCACCGGTTGTAGAAACCGCGGGGATGGCTTGTTGAAACACCAAGCGGATAGCGCGAGCTATTCAACCCACTTCCCGAACTCGAGGTTTAAAAAACACAAACGCCCCCCGGTGCACGAGTTCAGTCCGATGGTTGTCAAGTCGGAAACGACAAAATTCTCCGTCGCATTCGACCATCTGTCAACCCAGCTACGCAGGCAACGTAACGCGTTGGACCCGCGTCATCCTTTTCAGCATCCTCCACGGTTCTTCGCGCACACTCTGGTGTAGTCGACTGGTAGGGGGGATGGAGTAGGTAAAGGCAGATGGGAGGGAACGAAAGTCTGAAAAGAGGCGAGGTAGCTTGCGAGCTACCGTGGGCTGGCATGTCCCGGGAATGGTTTGCATGACACGTAGTCACAGCCTTCGCAGTGATTCATCGACATCTTCAAGCGTTCGAACTCGATCAAGGTGACCACGATCGTCATTCTTGATCTTACATGGATTCGATACTTACAACCACCGTACACCCCTCTGTCTATCTAGCTGCTGGAGGTCCCGTGTCCTCCTCACTTCTTCCAACGCGACGACCACCATCTCCCATACACACCTGGGACAATTTTGAATGCCCCGAAAAATCGTCAAGACCGAGGCGTCTTGCAGGAGGAGACCGAGAACGAGGTGTTTCCCCATCTACCTGAAGAAACTGGCATAGCTTTTACGACCTGCGAGAAAACCTGAGTCAGGTATATCACTTTCTACGCCTCAAGTAAGAATTTCAAGAAAGGTACAGAACCTAATCCCACCCACTGGCACCTCTCCATCTCATGCATTGAATCCGGAGTACTCTCTCGTAGCGTCTTTGATTTGAGACAGATCCTATTCGTCTCTGCACAAGTAGGTAATCCTGCAGACGATAACGGGATTGATTTGGAACCCTCTAGCGCATGGAAATCAGACCCTTGCACTGGCCACGGAATATCTGGCCGCCAACCGATTCTGCAGAGTCCGGACCCCAATCAATAGGGACATGCGTGCGCCTGTCTTGCGCACGCCAGCCGATGACAACTCGCTAGTCACCGCACCTCGTTTCAGATTCCACTTGACCTCCACAGTCTAACGCCTGCACGACCCACGTCATCCTCCCTATCGGTGGACCACGCCCAAACACATGTAGTGACTGAGGAATGGTATTGAGAAGAGCAAAGGGGGTGGGGGAGGCCCCCACTCCTACGAATCGATCCAAAGTGGTATGTTCGATGGCTTCTAGTTACTGGGCCGCTGACCGCCGACCGATCGTAGCTTCTGTAACCTCGAGATGGGAGGGCGGGGACGGGATCCTGCGTATTCCGTCGATGGCTTCGTAGGGCCATCAAACTCCAAACTGAATCCCGACCCTATCAAGCGACCTCTTTCCCAGCACGCTCCCGTATTTCTTGCTTGACTTTACCGCTGTTTTCGCTTCGACGGGCTCCCGCAAGTACTGTATATGATATTGGGTGATTGTCCATAGGGCCACGCCGTGTACACCAGTGTAGACGATTATACAGAACCCTTCAAGGGAACTTTCGGGGCCTCGACCGTTGCATCGGGTCATGAATATTGACCCCAGACTGCGCATCTAGAATCCCAGTACGACAGCTGTTTCACCCGAAAACCGGTTAACTTCCGAAATTACCAGGGACAGGGAGTATCGCCTTGATACCTAATGCTTCGGTTTCATCGGCATACACAATGCGGGAAGCCTCAGATACAAAGGAATAAATCGGAGAATGGGACCCTGTTGTGACGGATACATATCTAGTATTTACGGACAGCCAGCTAGTCGTACAGAATCTACGGTTGGTAATGGGCATTGCCGCGAAAAGGAGTTCTTGGAATAGCGGGACCAAAAGCGAAATGCGGGAATGCAAACAACTATACTGTTCGAACGTTAGGAGGGGGGTCAATCCTGGAACTCGCTTCCTCCGGATGGTTGGGGGGGAGCGGGCGGTGGCGCATAGGCGGAGCTTTCAGCTACGTCATTGTGGATGAGACCAGGCTAAAACGAACGAAACGCCATGAGACTCCGCAAGACACACCCGATGAGTACGAAAGGAAACTTACAACGCGTCCTGTTTGGCTGCCTCGTGCGCTCGTTTGCAGAATTTGTTGAAACAACTTGGGTACACGATTGTTGTGTTCTCGGCCCCACCGTTCTATCCATTGCTCAAGCTTCTGGACGGCATTTGGTCGTTGTTGGAATAGGAGCGTCATTGAATCGCCCAAGTTCCCTTCTCTTGGATCCGCCTCCTCTGGCAATAGCATCCAGACAATTCCCATCCAGCACTCTAACTTACTCCATTCCTTCGCTTCAATCAGGGATGTCGTGGTTTGCATGCCGTTCGCGAGGTCATTTGTCAGCCACTGTGACGAAACTGCGAGCTCTGCCAGTAACTCCCAGTATGATTGGGATAGGTGTTGCGGTCCCTCGGAGGATTGGATGGTCTCCACGAGGAGTCTCACCCAGCAGGACCCGTTGTCGATATCCCCGGCCGTGGTGCAGAGATGATTCAGAAATTCGATGAATCTCTCAACCCCTACCTCCCTGGATACCACGTGATAGGTGAGCTCGACGGAGCGTATAACGAGGCGCCGCAACCTAGGGGATGACGATACCAGGTTTTGAAGACCAACGAGGTGTCTTGCACAGAGGCTGGGTAATTCCACCGCCGGGGCATGGGAATCGCTTCTCGTAGTCCAGGCGTGGAGAAGATCCGCAATCGCTTCGCTTTCCTGACTCCCGAGAACTACGTCAACCAACCCTTGGTGGTGTTTAGTATGAGTGATCGTGGCTTTGATGGATTGGCGCTGAAAATCAAGGTGACGGA
>Ga0307515_10022903_pt1 | contig 10985 bp, 5 predicted proteins | sample 17_EM_MG_FD_194513 | JGI IMG/M metagenome (GOLD analysis project Ga0307515, IMG submission 194513) | Populus trichocarpa ectomycorrhiza microbial communities from riparian zone in the Pacific Northwest, United States - 17_EM | ecosystem: Host-associated > Plants > Roots > Unclassified | place...
TAATAGCCATACACACTACTTCAGCTATGCGATCCTTCACTTGTTCGGCTCTCCTACCGCAGACCAACAGGTTCTAGACGTTCAGCAGACTATCACAAGAGTGCTGCTCGAACGACTTCTTGTCCATCGTCCTCACCCATGGGGCCTTATCATCACTCTTCTAGAGATTCTGAAGAACCGTACCTACCAATTCTGGGATTTGCCGTTCGTTAAAGCTGCGCCTGAGGTACGTTACGCCATTTTTCATGTTTCCGGCTCTTCGACTAACGCGTGCTTTGTTTTACAGGTCGAGAGGCTATTCAGCGCACTCTTCTCTCATGTCCAACAGAGTCCTCGCCCTCTCGCATAGAACCAGGTCACTCAAAAGCGGGAGTTTTTTTCGTCGATGAAAACTAAGACCAACCGCACTTCTAGCGGTTGCGCTCGTTAGACACAACAAAACTCACTCACACACGAAACCTTACGCGTTAGTGCAACGCGTCAAGTAACTACCTAGTAATGTCTGCTTCACATTCTTCGATGCATTTACGTGCGCGGGAGGGTAACGGTATTCCGGGAATTCATTGCATGGAATGGATCTGATGGCGAACTTTTTGAGTCGGATTCGGTTTATATTATTTACATTCCGATTTTCGACTGTTCATCCTTTTTTCTAACCTACTATTTGTCCCTGCTTATTTTTGGCTGTTTTCCTGCATCATCTTCTTATCGCTATCCGCGATTGATGACGGCCGGTGCGGACAGCCGAGAAGTTGGAGCACCGGAGCGGAGCCTATGGCAGTGATCTGGGCATGGGCTTTTCTTCAACAAAAGCACGGCGTATGGTCTGTGGTTAAGGAACCTTTCTTCTTTTGTATCTGTAGAAATATTTATTTGGAATTGGGGTGACGGGGAAAGTGCATATATTGTAGGATAGCTATGGATGCTACTTAGTGTGGTCTTTCTCCAAAGGACTTTGACACGTGACTAAGTCTTCTCATCATTTCAGGTTCACCTCGTCAGGCTCATTTCAGATAACTTCTTCTCCACGCTCTCTTGCTTTCTTCTCCTAACGCTTTCGCATGCAGATCACCTTTCTCTTACTAGTTGTAGACTTTGAATGCCCTAACTCTAACTCAATCTCTTGTCACACTTCTGTTCCTGTGTCGGACTAGTGATGTAACTGGTCTGGTTGGTTACAAATTTGACCTCTGTAACCAACCAATGGCCCATTTGAAGCTTCGAACTGGCTCCACCAGATGATGCTTGATATATTATAAGGTTTGGCATAGTATTGAGTTGCGATTAATCGTTGACAACGATATATTTGATAGTGTCTTCCTTACCGCCCCATCTTCCTCCTGGCTCCCATCGCCCTTATCACCTTGCCTACCTCCCTGTCCACCTCCTTCTTCACTAGCTTCCTAATCTACATTGCTTTATGCATTAGAATCCTTTTTAACAGCAGCTTTGGCGGCAATTTTAGTAGTATTCTCTTCCCTATATAAATTAATAATAATAGAATTAACGCCTTATTTAAAAGCCTTTAGCTTTAGACGCCTATATTAAGATTTTAAGTACTTATTTACTTCAATAATATCAGCTTTAAAATCGCTCCTCTAATAGTCTCGGCTGAGTTCGGCTTCCTTACGCAGCGAGCGAAGTAGCTGGTCTCTTCTATCCTGATAACGCCGACGATGATAAACTTTGTAAAGGAGTATGGGAAACTGATCGTAACGGTGCCTGCGAAGGCGTACGATTAGGGAGAGTTGTCGTTGGTAGTATAGGCGTTAGCTGCCGGTCCTCCTTACTTGCAGTATCTTCCTCTACTCCACTAGCAGCAGCTTCAGGATCAGCCTCTATTTCAGCTAGCTCCTCCGCCATTGGTTCTAAGTCTATATTTCCATATAAGTTACGGGCGCGTTTAGCTTCCTTGCCTTTGGCTAGGATGTCGGCGTGGATTACGTTAAGGAGATCTTCATGTTCAATAGGAGCATCGCGCCAGCAGGTAGCATCGGGGTATTTCTACGGTACGTTAGATCTCAAGCATCAAGAACTAGCTGACGAAAGTACCACAATATAGGCTTGCCAGCACTCAGGTACCGGTAAGCTTATCCCTTCCAATCCAGAAGCGCTGCAGAGCCATCCAAGCCTGATATAATTTCTTTATAGTGCTGCTCTTCGTCTTTAGTGTCTCTCACATCGGCACACCATAACCTCTTGTATTCAAGACTGCTTGAACCTCCGTCCAGGTAGCCTTCTTAAAACTTGAATCGGCGCGTTTTCCCCGCCTAACATAGTCGCTCAACTCCATCAGAAAGTCCACGTATACGTTGTCTTTTTCCCAGTTGAAAGGCGCTCGACGAAAGGCGGAGGGGTTCTGGCATATTTGAATGTAGGGAACAAAACCCAACACCAAATGGCTATCCCTTAACCCGCTGACGTCCACAAAATAGGTGGCCCGTGCGGAACACCAGAATTAAAACTACAAGGGGGCAACCTGAGCGGGCCAACCGCGCTCCCTGCTAGTTTTAGTGGCGTTATAGCCGTGTGTACACTATTTTCATAGGATATCATTATAATGCCACTAAAACTAGCAGGGAGCGCAGTTGGCCCCCCCTGCGTGCGCTAGCCCTTAGTGGCTTAGTGTGGCATAAGCGATGCTTGGCGCGCACCGCGGGGTTGCGGCGTATGCAGCTCTCCCCTTAATACTATATTCTATAAGCTATTAAAATTCATTAAATCCTTATTATATCTTACCGTTTATAATAGGTAACTGTCACGGCACTGACCTGACGCATACTGTTTCATACTGTCTCGTACTATTTCCTACTGTTAGCTAGCCCACCACTAGTGCCTCGGCGGCTAGCACTACTACTTATATACAATACCCCCTTTCCACCTTCCTCTCCTCTTTATACCACAACGTAGTTATTTAGTCTACTTTATTGCAGCACTATAATAGTTTATGGTATCTTTAATTTGCGCCCTATCGCGATCACTAATTCCCTATACCCTAGCCAATTAACCTCCGCCCTAAAGTAATCGCGACCTACGCGCGCCTCTACTAAAACCGACACGTCCCTAGTATAGTCCTAAAATAATCCTTAGTTTTTATCTAGCGCCTAAATAGGCGATACTAATGACACCAAAATGGCCAAAACTTAGAACCCCTGCGATGTTTTCGTAGACCTCTTTATATAGATATACCTTAATATTACGTAAATAATCTACCGCTCCCTACTATACCCTAAGACCTTTAAGCCTAGCAAAGCTTACCTTACCCTTATTAATTATACTAATAAGCTCCTTAATAATATTAAAGTAGGACTATAGTATATATATAATATAAATACCGCTAATTAGAAAGCTAACGAAAACCTTAATACCCTTATTGCTTTCTAAATAGGAACTATTAACTCCTAGGTAGAGACTATTGCCGTTCTAAAATAATTAACCCCTATAATAACGGTAGTAACCTAGTAGAAAAAACAGAGGTCTAAAGACCCGCTAATATTTAGTAGAAAAGGTACCCCGCTAAAATAATAAGCTAATTTTAAGACCTAGTATATTAAGATTAAGGGAGTTTTTAACCGCGACTAGGACTACTTTAATATAGTTTAGTCCTAGATCCTTTATATCTTAAATATACTAGAGAGTAAGGCCTATAAGTTTATTAAGTAGGGCCTAGAGCTTATATATAAGAACCTAAATAATATATCTACGTAGAAATGGCCCGCTAAGGAAGATATACTTAAAGACCTTACTACCTACTATAAGGTCCTTAATATAACCTAGGTCGCAAAGAATAAGCTTAACTATTTCCCCTAGGGCGAGTGTAATTACTAGTTCTAAAAGGGAGAGCTTAATAAGCTAATAGTTTGCGCTAAGAAGATAGACAAATAAAAGGTAGACCTACTTTAAAAGTTTATCTCTCTAAAGATAGAAGAGCTAGTACTTAGACTTACCTATAAAATTAACAACAGCGACTATATAGGTTAAAGTAAGTAAATAGATATATTTGCTAAGAACCTCGCGAACTATATACACTAAGCTAACCTTAAAAAGAACGCTAATTACTGCCTACCTACTTAAGCCCCTACCCCTATATTAACCCTAACCATAATAGTAACTAGAGAATCTATAAACCTTAATAGAATATTAGATATAGAGCGTAAGCGCTATATTAATAATAGATTATACTTTACCTATAGCCTACCTAGCTACTAGAAGGACGCCTATAACCTTACTAAGATAGTAAACCTAGTTCTAATACCACCCTATTAAATAATACAAACTAATAACCGCGGACGTAGTAACTATAAAGTCTATTATTATAACGGAACTAGCCCAGTTACAGTAGGAATGTCTTGGTGAAACACTTGACAGATAAATTCCGACGCTTTAATTGAATTCTACCGAAGTCTATTAAAGACCGCGTGCGTATATACACACGCATCGACCACCAAGCCCCTAACTATTAAATTATATAATTCTCTTATTATTCCTTTCTTTTCTTTACGCAACGTCTTGTTCTTAGCGAGAGCTATATACCTTAGATTTAGATAGAATTTATATTATTCCTTTAAATCTTCCCTAAAGTCTCTTCGCGCCCTTATATTACGTTGCGTTTAAATAACTACTATTAAAATAGTAAACGAACTTAAACCTACCGCGTTAACTATAAGCATTATAGCCCTAGTTAGGGAACAGTTAACTATAATGTAATAGTCCTTTACGGATGCCTTAGCCCAATAGTAAGTGATATTAAAAGTTTAGCACTAGTAATTAATAGGAGCAATCCGCGAAGAACTCTGTAACCTTAAAGCACTTATATTAGAGACCCCAACAGTAATACCTATAAATAAAATTAAAATAACTATATATAAACCCGGCCCATTAAATACGAACCCTAAACTAATAACGGTAGCTTAACCTATACCTATAACAAACCTAGTACTTACCGCGAAATCTAAAAAGCTCCTTAACCCTTTAATATTTAATAGAAATTAAAATAACCTACGTCCCTTTATAACTAAGCTCCGTTTTAAAAATTTAATAAACTATAACTAATACCCTACTAAAGCTAGCAAGATTAGCTATGGAATGTCTTATTTAAGTAAAGACGCTACATAAACTATAGACCCATTCTTCTATAACGACACCTTTATTAATTTTAAAATCTTTATCTCTCTATTAGAATAAATATATAATAACACCAGCTATAAATATACGGCTATTACTAAACTTAAAAACCTATAATAACGGAACCAAGACTTTACCAGCTTCTTTTTGGAATTTTTAGGCCTTATTAGTAAACTAGATTAAAATAAAGCCGCCAGAGTTACTGCTCTCCATTAAGCTATTTTAGATAAAAATTAGAGCATAGTTAGTAGGCAGAGAACTACTAAAAGACTTACCTAAATTTGCTATAATATATTAACAAATTAATAAAGACCTCTAATATAATAAGTAGACTTATTCTCTAAAGCTAACTATATCTTATATTTAAAACTCTATAAAACCAATATATACCCTAAAGCGCAATCCGTCTCTAAGACCTAAAAGCCCTATATATAACCCTATAGACCTTAACACCACTTAATCCTATATATCCTTAGGAATTAATAAATAAAAAACACGAGCCGTAAATAGAGAATGTTTTAGATATAAAAATAAATAAAAATTATATTTAAAGGGATTGCTAAACTTACCCTTTTAAAAAGGTCCGCCGTAGTTCCTCTTAGTCCTTAAGTTATACTTATTTTATAAATTATACTTATTCTATAAATTATACTTAGTCGCTATAAAGTATCTTATTTTTAGTTAATTTGGAAAATAAATCGTCCTAGGGCTAAGTCGCGCCTTAGGATAAGAAGTGGAAGAGCATAAGTATTTAGGCTCTTTTAGCGCTAATACACAACATAACTCCCTTAATATACTAGGCGAAATTTAAATACTTAAAAAATAGAAGGAAGTATAAATACTTATAGATAGCGGAGCTAAGCACAAAAACCTAATATACCTAAGAAAAAGGAGCTCTTGCTGCACCCGGCCCAAAAAGGCCAAAAACAACCAAAAGAACCCTGAAAAACACCCAGAGAATCCCCCTAAGATGCATGCATCGCAGGGGAGGCATACGTTAAACGATGGTGGTTCGCACTCGCGCGCGCCCACCAGAACCACGCCCAGCAATGGCCCTCTATAATAAGAACGGGCGAATACCACACTACAAAGCGGAAAGACCTCTATTAAGAAGGCATCTAACAAAATATAAAGCCTATTGGACGCGTCTAGTATCCGCAGTTACAGGGAAGCGACCGTTAGCTATAACAAACTAATATAGCTAGCAGAATAGCTCCGCCAATTTAGCGTACCTTAGGCGCCCCTCTAGTAAACCCTTAACTAAATCCTCCAACGGCTAAGCAAAATTAAAAATAAATAAAACCCCTCCTTACCGGCGAACCGCACCTAGGCCGCCGTAGCTACGCCTCTACAGTATAGGGAGCCTACCCCCCTAAAGATAATATCCGGGTATATAATTATAATATAACCAAATATAGAGAAAGTAGAGGGGCTTAGGGAATAATTAGAAACAGAAGTTCTTATAGAAATTCGCAAAGAGGTCCATAATACCGTTATAGTCCAACACCTTAGAAGCGAAGATATTAGAGTTACCCTAAGGGACTAATAGGCAAAGAAACGAGCTATAAGGGCAGGGGACAGGCTAGGAGAACGTATTGGCATAAAAGTGCTTCGTAAAGATTACCTAGTTAAAGTCCTAGTGGTTCCCCTAAGCCTTAGGGTAGAAAAGGGACGCTAGGTAGACAATACGGCAATTATATATAAGATAGTAAAACAAACGGAACGCCTTATACTAGGACTTAAGATTACCCGAATCCAATAGCTTTAATAGGAAAATGTAAACTAAGCATGCGATAAGAATAATAAAAGAATATAAGGGTCGCCAGAGACTCGCTAAGGAAACGCTAGTTAAACGCATAGCTCCCTTATTATTAGCATACATATACTAGGAATGCAAAAACTCCTTATCTAAAAAGGTATTATTATAAATAGCCTTATATACAACGCAAGGCTCTATAACTATAAACTCCGCCTAAAATAATGCTACCGCTACGCATAATAGGGACACACCCAATCCACATACGCAGTATAGGTGTGCTGCGGCCACTATACAGGCCCCCACGATATAAGAAACTGCTTAAATTAAGACTAAATAAAATACGTAAACTGCCACCAAAGCATACATAAGGCGTAGGAGAGAGGAGACTGCATTAAATACAGGAGACGGAAGATAAGAGCTTAACAGCTATGGGAATAACTGCATACTAGGTTATACAAATAGAAACAATAGGCGATAAGCTAGGGGGGCGTAGGTGCCTTTCTAGCATTTCCTACCTTTAATACCGGGGGGCTAGGCTAGCCATCCTAAGCCTTAACGGGCTAGAAGCGTTACCGCGCAATATTACCAGACCGTATAGGGATATAAGGATTATAGGGGACATAAGAAAGAGGACGCCCTATAGAAAGACCATTATAGATAGCTATAGTAAGCTCAAAACTAGGATAATTAAGAATTAGACTTAACGCGGCAAACATAATATTTACAGCCAACTCTTAAAGAGTATATAGCTAACCAGTAAGAACAGGGAAGGAACTGGAGATAATAACAGATTCAGATATAGAAGCGCTACTAGGAACACAAGATATGGGAATAGAAAGCTCTATATAAAATAAGTAGTAACTAGGATATAAACACAAGAGACAGAAGCTCTAAATGTCCTAAAGAAAGTAAAAATAGAGGAAGTAAGGAACGAAGAAGAGGTAAAGGACCCCCACTGGGGGTCCGCTACCTATCCATTATACAATATAACTGCGGTAACACAAACCACCGTCTTGCAAGGCCCTTACTAGATAGCTTAGACCCAGAGAAACACTATATCCTTACTATATAAGAGCCGTATTATAATACCTATATATAATTAACATACTGCCCCCAAGGATTCTAGCTCCTATATAAACCAAAAGCAGCCACACGCGTATACTTTATAATTAGTAAGGCTATTAGCCTATCCTTATAGTTATAGCAGGCAGTTAACCTAGATATTATAGTTATAACAATCCAGATATATAGGGGACCGGTTTAGATTATTAATGTATATAACCCTAGGGTTAAAGGGGTCCCATAAACAGAGAACATTATATTGGTAATAAGCTTACTAAAAACCAAAGACACAAAGTCTATCCTATTAGGAGACATAAACCTCTACCACCCGCGGTAGGGGGGTATCTATATTACTGCCAAATAATAGGCAGAGTGCCTACTAAAAGCTATAGATACCTAGGGCCTTAAGCTAGCCACCCCCCTAAGAGTAATTACATGGCAATAAGGCACCGCTAAAAGCACAATTAACCTTACATTTATGGACGAAGGCCTATACTAGAGACTTAAAAGGTACAACCCCAAAGAAGAATGGGCACTTGCTCTAAACTATATCCCTATCTAGATATAGCTAGATCTAAATATTAAGGCACAATTAAATAGCAAAAGATACGCAATAAGAAAGCTTAAGATAGACAGCTTCCTTAACACAGTTAAACAACAACTTTAAGACCTAGAAGAAATCCACCCGATACCAAATAAGCGAGGCTTAGTAGCTACCCCTAAGGAAATCAACCAAAGACTAGAAAGGATCTAGGCAGCAATTAAAAATGGGTTAGAAGAGCACTGCCCAGTCTTAAAAGCGGGCCCCTACGCGCAACACGTATGGTCCGCACAATACGCGGTTCTTATTACCAGCTAATAATAAGCAAGAAGAAAATATATAAGCAGCCATAATCCTAAAGATAAGAGACATTACAAAGATATAAGAAACCAGCTAAAGAATACCCTAAAAAAAGAAGTAAGGAATAGCTGGAGATGGTTTATAAATAAGCATACTACTAACCCAAGCCTCCCCCACAATAAAGATCTTTAGAGGATAGCGAAATAGGCAAAAAGAAAGGCAGGACATTTAGTAGAAGACCCACACCTTCCGCCCCTGCGAAGACTAGGTAAATTACTAGCTATAAGCGACAATAATAAGAAGGCAAAAATCCTTATAAAAAGATTTTTCCCTTAACTAGCTTTAGTAGACCTTAGCGATATTATAGGCGAAGCACCAGTGACTCGCCTAAGGGTTAACAGTGACATAACAACCGAAGAAATGGCCAGAACCATTAGCCGCCTTTTAAATAATATAGCACCAGGACTAGATGGGATCCTAAATAAAGCCCTAAAGACCTACGGACCACTAATAGCACCTTAGCTTACGGATATAGCTAGAGTATGCTTTATAATAGGCTACTACCCAAGACTTAAAAGAGCTATAACAACGTTTATTTTATGTAAAGAAGGCAAAGCAGACTACTTATTTCCAGGGAGCTACCGCCCTATTGCCTTAGAGAATACCCTTAGCAAGATCTTAGAAAGGGTAATAGCGGACCATATAGCAGATACGGCAGAGGAATACGCCCTACTACCACAAAGCCAAATAGGGGCAAGAAAGAACCGCTTAACACTATCAGCACTTACGCTACTCGCTGCCACCATTAAATCAGTATGGGTGATGCGAAGGAACTTCGTAGTATTAATACTTAGCCTAGATATCAGTGGCGCCTACGACAACGTACCCCATAAGCGTCTCCTATACATCCTTAGAGCAAAAGGCTTCCCAAAATAGATTATATAATTTATTTAAGGGTTTATAGGCCAAAAAGAAACATTACTAGTCTTTAGCGGATACTAAAGCCCCCCTATTATAGTTGCAACAGGAATACCATAAGGATCACCCCTCTTGCCTATACTTTTCCTTTTCTTTATAAGCAACCTACTTAACTCCTTTAAGGAAGGGGCGACCCAAGGGATAGGCTTCGTTAACAATACAAACCTAATTATATACGGGCTAACAGCCGCAGAGAATTGCAGAATGCTAGAGAAAGCTTATAACACCTATATAAAATAGGCAAGACAATATAGAGTCCAATTCTCACCAGAGAAGTACCAGCTAATCCATTTTATAAGAAAACACAACCAATCTGCAGATCTCCAGCATATAATTCACATCTAAGGCTTTAGGGGTTAGCCAGTTTAGGGCCTAAGAGTATTAGGAGTATAGGTAGACAGTAAGCTCCAGTGGAGCGTATATACGGCCCAAGCGGCCCGTAAGGGCCAAGTATAGTACATCGCATTATCTAGGATCGTCAATTCTATATAGGGCCCATACTTCCAGAGGTCACGCCTACTATATATAGCAGTTGTCCGGCCAACCATAACGTATAGGTCCAGTATTTAGGCCATTAGAGAATCTAAGAAAGGCCCCCCTAAATCGCTCCTTAAACCACTCTAAAAGGTCCAAATAGCCTACCTCCAGAGTATAACAGGCGGATATAAGCGAACGGCCACAGCACTGCTTAAGAAGGAAGCTAATATTCCCCCCCTACAACTATATATTAAAGCCGCTGCAATACAAAGGGCGCAAAATAAATACAACTCTAATGTTACAAAGTATATTAAGACACGCCTAAATAAACTATAGAGGACCCTAGGGCGCCTTATAGGAGAATAAACTAACAACCCCAATATAGGGAAGATATATTAGAGAAATAGGTAAAGAAAGCAGAGGAAGAATAGTGCTGCTCTAGGGCCCAGGCCTATATAAAGGAGGAAAGAAAATACGTAAGAGGCCAGCAAGGACAACAGTAAGAGAGAGAAAAGAGCTAAAGTAAAGCATAAAAGAACGCTAGGAAACTAACTACCGTAATATAATACTGGCTGGACTAACGCTAAAGAGGCGCATGGGAGTTAAAGGTACAGAGGTTAACTAAGGCAAGAAGAACTTAAGCCGTAGCATGGTTAACGCTATAGGGGGTAAATACTCTAGGGCTCCAAGAAGGCCTAACAAAGGCAGAAAATATAATAGCAACACTCTTAAGAACAGGAGTAA
>Ga0307515_10022904_pt1 | contig 10985 bp, 8 predicted proteins | sample 17_EM_MG_FD_194513 | JGI IMG/M metagenome (GOLD analysis project Ga0307515, IMG submission 194513) | Populus trichocarpa ectomycorrhiza microbial communities from riparian zone in the Pacific Northwest, United States - 17_EM | ecosystem: Host-associated > Plants > Roots > Unclassified | place...
GATCGACATCCGGACGCGCACGGTGTCAGCCGAACAGCAAGAAACCATCACGCGCGACAGCGTCACGATCAAGGTCAACGCGGTCCTGTGGTACCGGATCGTGGATCCCGCCAAATCGGTGATCGAGGTGGCGGACGCCGAGGCGGCCGTGTACCAGCTGGCACTCACGGGCCTGCGCAACATCATCGGCCAACACGACCTCGACGAGGTTCTGCAGGCGCGGGACAAGATCAATACCCTGCTGGGCGAAAGCATCGAGGGGTCGACCCTGGCTTGGGGGCTGGAAGTTCAACGCTTCGAAATGAAGGACGTCGAATTGCCGGCTGCCATGCAGCAGGTCATGGCCATGCAAGCCGAGGCCATTCGCGAAAAGCGCGCGCGCATCATCAAGGCGGAGGCCGAATTTGAAGCGTCGGTCAAGCTGTCGGCGGCGGCCGCGCAAATCATGGTGAACCCGGCCGCACTGGAGCTGAGGCGGATGCAGATGATTTCGGAGGTCGGGGCAGAGAACAACAGCACGACGGTGCTGATGATCCCGTCCGACTTCGTCACCTTGTCTCAGACCTTGAGCCAGCATCTGCAACGCGGCGGGGCAGTGCCGCCAGGGGCGAGTGCCTGAGGTCGCAGCCGGCCACGGCCAGTGCGCGGCGGCGCGGTGCTCGCGCCCATGTCGCCCCGTTGACAGCCGCCGCTGCACGGCGTGGCTAGAGTGGCCGCACTGATCACTCGCAAGGAACGACGATGGGCGCGCTCAAGGATCCGCTGGCGCAACTGCGCACCGTGAACGAGACCGCGGCGTTCAACCGCTGGTGCGGGATCGAGGTGCTCAGCGCGGCGCCCGGCCAAGTCGAGATCGCGATGCCATGGCGGCCCGAGCTTGGCCAGTACGCCGGCTTTCTGCACGCCGGCTTGGTCGGTGCGCTGATCGACACCGCCTGCGGCTATGCCGCGGCCACGCTGGTCGGCCAGGTGCTGGCCGCGCACTATTCAGTCAACTTCCTTCGGCCCGCGATCGGCGAGCGCTTCATCGCCCGGGCGCGGGTCGTCAAGCCGGGTCGATCGCAGGTGTTTACCGCCTGCGAGCTCTACGCCTGCACTGGCGCCGAAGAGACGCTGGTGGCGACCGGCGAGACGCTGCTGTCGGTCGTGGCATCAAGCGCCGATGAGTCGCCGCCGCGTTGAGTTCTGCGGCGGAATCTAGCGAATCAGCGCGCCTTCCACACCTTGCTCAACCGGTCGGCCGCGCCATCGACGCGCTCCAGCCGCGGGTAGCGCAGACCGCCGCGCCAGTCGATCGTCACCGTACGGTACAACTCGCCGTCCTTGACCAGCAGCCGGATCGGCGCCTCGCCCTTGGTGTTGGCGCGCACGGCCGCTTCGAGCCGCTCGGCCTTGTAGGCGAGGTCGTTGACGGCCAGCACTGACATGCCCTTGGTCAGGCCGGCGTCGAAGGCCGGGCTGTTCCAGAACACTTGCGTGACGCGGCCATCGCCGATCAAGCGCAGCCCGAGCGAATAGGCCAGGTTCTGCGGCCGCTCGGTGCCGTTCTCGCCTTCCCAACCGCGCTCGTTGCTCTCGAAGCTGCTTTCTTCGGCGGCCCAGGTCAGGCGCCAGCCGCTGTTCGCGAGGCCGGGCGTCGGGCCGCCGACACGGTCGAGCCGCTCGTGCAGGAAGCGCCGCCAGTCGTGCGGGTGGATCGCATTCAACGCGGCCAGCAGCTCGTCTTCGGTGTAGGGCTGCGGCGCGATCGAGCCGTCGTCGCGGTGCTGCGTGTGGCCACCGAAGAAGGCGCGGCCCAGGTCGTCGAGCGAATGCTGGTCGTGGCTGAGTGCGCGCAGCGTCAGGTCGACATCGAGCCAGACCAGCTGCGCCTCGTCGTAGTAGTCGGCATTGCGTTGCCACTCGTCCCATTCGCGCGTCGGGCCGGGGCCGATCGCCGGGTCGATCACCGTGTCTTGCAGTGGCCGCCAGCTGCGGCCGCTGCGCGCGGCGACCTCGGCATAGACATTCGCCAACCGGTCGCGCGCCTGTTCGGGCGTGCTCAGGCCGGCGCGTGCGGTCAGCACATGGCCCCAGTATTCGGTCAGCCCCTCGTAGGTCCACAGCAGGCTGTTGCCCATCGGCACGTGGTAATCGGGCGTGGCCAGGTCGGCCGGCCGGCGGTGCTTGCCGTTCCACGAGTGCACGTACTCGTGGGCCAGCAGTTCGCGGCCGCGGATCGCCTTGTCCCAGTCCTTGAAGTAGTCGGGCCGGAGGCCGTTCTCGCTCGACTCGTGGTGCTCCAGCCCGATGCCGCCGAACTCGTCGGACAGGGCGACCATCAGGTCGTAGTGGCGAAAGTGCCGTGCGCCGCCGAACAGCTTGTCGGCCTGCGTGACCAAGGCGCGGTGCGCGTCGAGCTGCACCTTGCTGGCGTCGAGCATCGTGGCCTCGTCGGCCAACACCGTCAGCGTGACCGGGTGCGCGACGCCGGCCGCGTCCAGCGGCACCTGCTTCACATGGCGGCCGGCGAAGACCGGCGAATCGACCAGCGACTCGACCGACAGCGCGGCGAAGTCGATCCAACCGTCGGCGCCCGCCTGCACCACCGCCCCCGACGGCCCGCGCAGCGCGCTGACCTGTTGCCACTTGGGCGGCAGCTTCAGCCGCGGTTGTACGCGGATCGCGTGCACCGCTGGGCCGGCCGGATACAGCAGCACGTTCTCCCACTCGACGCCGAGCAGCTCGCGCGTCACGCTGATCCGTTCGCCGCTGCCGCGTACCGGCGCGAGGTACTGGAAGTTGAGGGTTAGGCTGGTCGCGCCGGCGGGCACGTCGACCAGGAACGTGAACGGATCGGCCGCTTCGCGCCGCCACGGCAGGCGCTGGTTGCCGGCCTGGACCGTCAAGCCGGCCAGACGTGTCACGTCGCCATACGGGCCATGGCCGCCCGGCAGGTAACGCGCATAACGCAGCGCCAGACGCTGCCCGGGCGTCGCCACCGGCAGGGTTTGCTGAACGCGCAGCACGCGGCGATCGAGGTCGGTTGCATCGACCGCCAGCGTCATCGTGCCGGGCCAGCTGGCGGGTGGTGGGACCGTGGGCTGGGCCGCAGCGCTGGCGGCCGGCTCGGCGTGATCACCGTGTTCACCACCATGCGCACGAGCGGGCAGCGCCGATCCGGCCAGCGCAGCCCACAGCGCGAGGCCGAGCGCGCTCTGCCGGAGCGACGCTGCCGCGCTCATTTCGCCGCCCAGATCGCGCTGAGCCGGTCGGGCGTGCCGTCCGTGGGTTCCAGCTTCGGGTAGCGCAGGCCGCCGCGCCAGTCGATGCGCATCAGCTTGTAGACCTCACCGTCCTTGACCAGCAGCTCGATCGGCGCCTCGCCGTTCTTGTTGGCGCTGATCGCCGCGGCCAGCCGTTCAGGCTTGTAGACCTGCATGTTGACGGCCATCAGCTTCTGACCCGTGGCAGCGCCGGCCTGGAAGGCCGGGCTGTTCCACATCACCTGGTCCAGCTCGCCGTCGCTGGCGATCTGCAGACCGAGCGAGAACAGGAAGTCATCCGGCCGCTCACGCCCGCTCGGGCCGCTGCGGCCTTCGTTGTGCTTGGCGAACTCGCTCTCGGTCTCCGACCAGCCGAGCTTCCAGCCGCCGCGTGCCAGGCCGTCCAGCGGTGCGCCGGGGCCGGTGCGGTCCAGCCGCGCGCGCAGGAAGGCTGCCCAGTCGTGCGGCTGCACGCTGTTCAACGTCTTGACCACGTCGTCGAAGCTGTAGGTCATGCTCTGCGGGCTGCCGTCGTCGTGCGGCTGCATCGTCGGGCCGAAGAACGCGCGGGCGAAGTCGTCGAGCGACTTGGTGTCGCCGCTCTTCTCGCGGATCAAAGTGTCGGCGTCGAGCCAGATCAGCACGGCTTCGTCGTAGTAGTCGACGCCGCGCTGCCAGTCGCGCCAGATCTTGTCGCGTTGCGAGGCCAGTGTGCCTTCGGTGGTGGTGTCCTGCAGGCTGCGCCAGGTGCGGCCACTGCGCGCATCCAGGTTGGCGGCCAGCTGCGCCAGCGCGTCGCGCGCCTGCTCGGGCGTGGCCAGCCCGCTGCGAGCCGTCAAGACCTGGCCCCAGTACTGCGTCATCCCTTCGTAGACCCACAGCAGCGGGTTGCGCATCGGCACGTTGTACTGCGGTGTCCACAGATCGGCCGGGCGGCGGAACTTGCCGTTCCACGCGTGGGTGTACTCGTGCGGCAGCAGGCCACGGGCGCGTATGGCCTTGTCCCAGTCCTTGAAGTAGTTGCCGCGCACACCGTTCTCGCTCGACTCGTGGTGCTCCAGCCCGATGCCGCCGAACGAGTTCGACAGCGAGAGCAGGAAGTCGTAGTGGCGCCACGGGCGCGAGCCGTAGAGCTTGTCGGCCTGCTGCACCAACGCCTTGTGGGCGTCGAGTTGCGCGTTGTTGGCTTCCAGCTGCGAGGCCTCGTCGGCCAGCAGGTTCAGCGCCACCGGGTTCGGCGTGCCGGGCGGGTCCAGCTCGACGCGCTTGGCGTTCGGTCCGGCAAACAGCGGCGAGTCGACCAGCGTCTCCAGCGACACCGGCGCGAAGCGCACCCATCCGTCCGAACCGGCTTGGGCGACGCTGCCGTCTGCCCCACGCAGTGCGCTGGCCTGCTGCCAACCGCCAGGCAGCTTGACGCTCGCGGCGACGCGGATCGCGCTGGCGTAGTGGCCGGCCGGGTACAGCACCGTCTGGTTCCACTGCACGCCCAGCAATGCGCGGGTCATCGAGACGCGGCCTTGGCCGCGCTCGGTCGGCGTCAGGTGCTCGTAGCTCAGCGTCAGCGTTGAGACACCGGCCGGCACGTCGACGTGGAAGGCGTAGGGGTCGACCATGTCACGCTGCCACGGCACGTTGCGCTCACCGGCGCGCACCTGCAGGCCGGCCAGTCGGTCGACATCGCCGTAGGGGCCGTGCGTGCCGGGCAGCCAGCGCGGGTACAAGAGTGTGAGCCGGCCGGGTTGCGCCACCGGCACCGTCTGCTGCACGCGCAGCACGCGGTGGTCGAGGTCGGTCGCGTCGACGGCCAGCGTGATCACGCCGGGGTAGGGCGCGTCGCGCGGCGTCGGCTGCGGGATCGCGGCCACATCGGCCATCGGCGTGACGGGGGTGATCGCCAGCGCCGCGATGGGCCAGGTGCTGGCGGTGAAACAGGCGAGCCCAGCGAGTCCGGTCCGAACGGCGCCGATCAGGCCCGCCCGGCCGCCCGCTGCGAACGCCGTGCCGGCCGTGTGGGCCAGGCGGTGGGTACGCTGCATGGGTCGGTTCTCCAAAAGCCCCGCACCATACACGAGCACGCCTCACCCCCTAACCCGCAGGGGACACGGCTTTCCGGAATCGCGCGCGCCCACCTGTAAGCGGGTGTCAATGCCACCCGCCTGCGCACCACCCGTTCAGACTCAGCGATTCGGCGCAGTCTGCGCGCTCAGCGAGATGCTGCCGTACAGCCCGCCTTCCTCGTCTTCGACGCCGGCGGCGAAGAACAGCGTGTTGGTCGGTTGACCGAACAGGCCGTTGCCGAAGGCCAGGCCCCACAGCCCTTCGATGTGCAGCTTCTTGCCGTCTTCGCCGTGCAGGTAGCCGCGGAAGTGGCCGGTGCGCGGGTTGTAGGCGGCGACCGTGCCGTCACCGAAGTTGCCGACCAGCAGCGCGCCGCTGTACTGGCCGAAATCTTCCGGCGCCATCGCGAAGCCCCAAGGAGCGTTCATGCCGTCGTGCTTGACCAGGCGCTGTAGGAAGTGGCCGTCGAAGTCGAACACGTCGATGAAGCCCTGGCCCTTGCCGGCATGCTCGTCTTCACCTTCCTTGTCGCGCTTGGCGTAGGCCACGTAGAGCTTGTCGCCGAAGGCCTGGACGTTGAACGGCGCGTAGTCGTTGTGCAGCTTCGGGTTGACGAAGCCGCCGCCGGTGGCGACCGGTGCGAAGCTGGCATCGAAGGTGTCGATGCGGCCGTTGACGAAGTCGGCCGCGTACAGCCGGTTGCCGCTCGGCGTGGCGGCGATCGCCATGCCGCGGTAGCTGGCGTACGGTGTGGTGACCGCGACGATTGCGTTGTGCAAGTCGACGTTGGGCGCCCAACCCGAGATGGTGCCGTCTTCGGTGCAGAAGATGAAGCGGCTGGGGCCACTCAGGCCATTCGCGCCGACGACGAAATCGCTCGAGCCGCTGAAGACGATGCCTGTCGGCGAGCCCATGTCGCCGCCCGGCGCCGGTGGCACCGCGACGACCAAGGTCTGCGGCACGCCGGCACCGTCGTACAGCGTCGAGGTGCCGGTGTGGTTGTTCGCCACCCAGACAAAGCCGTTCGGGTTGAACGCCACACCCCACGGATTTTTCAGGTTAGGGTCGGTGTGATCGGCCGGCACGCTGCCGTCGGACACCAGGTTGTGCACGCTGTAGGCACTGCGCTCGGCCAACGCGGCCGGACTGAAGGCCGTGCCCAGGGCGAGCGCCAGCAGCGCGGCCAGTGGGCCACGCATCAGAAAACGTCGTTGCATCAAGTTCTCCTCGCATCCATGGTGGCCGCGCGCGGTTCACGCAGCGCGGGGTGGCGAGGCACAGGACGCCGGGGCCTGCTAACGCATAAATCGCGGCCGTGATCTATGCGTTAGCAGGTCCCAATGCACACCCGCCACCGTCAGTGGGTGCGGTGTGCGGTGCGCAAAGTTGCTGGCGGCTTGCTTTTCGTTTCAGCGTTGCCAGCCGCGCTGCAGCGCCTGTTGCTCGGCCGCGGCGTTGAGCGGTGGACCGTCGATGCGGCGGTCGACCTCGGCCAGCAGCGCCGCCGGCAAGGCACTGCCCGCCTGGCGCATGCCACCGGACACGGCGGCGCCTGTCGGCGAGTCGACCAGCAACTGCACCGCCCAGTCCTGGCCTTCGCGGCAGGCCAGGCCGGCGTTGCCGCCGGTGCTGAAGGTCCGGCAGTAGCGCCCAGCCTGGTCGACGAAGCTGAAGTGCAGCTGCACCGCGGCGCCCGGCTCGGGCGTGGCCGCGGTCTGGGTCGACAGCGAGGCCCGCACCGGGCCCCGCGCGACCAGGTGGCCCGCTTGCAGCGCAAACCCATCGGGCGCTGCGTTGCCGCCAGGCCACGCGAAGTGGCCGATCAACACGCCGACGGCGATGCTGGCGGCCAGGCCGCCCCACTGAACCCAGCCGGGGCGGACGCGCGGTGCTGCCGGCACGCGTGCAGCTTCAACAGTGGCACGGTGTCGGGCCAACGAGATGACGGGGGCGCGCGCAGGCGCCGGGGCCACGGCCTGCAGCAGGCGCTCGGGCACAGGCTCGTCGAGCTCGTCGGCAAATGCGGCGTGCAGACGCGACCGCAGCAGCTGCTGCTGCGCCAGCCGCGCGGCCAGTGCCGGGTCGGCGGCGACAGCGGCGGCGACGCGGTCGCGCTCGGTGCCGTCCAGCTCGCCATCGGCCAAGGCCATCAGCTGCTCGTCGGTGATCGGGGTCGGGTTGATCATGGTCTCGTTCTGGATGAGGTGCCGGCCGTCATGGTGCCGACAGCAGGCCTTGCAAGGTCTCGCGGGCGCGGGCGAGGCGGCTGGTCAAGGTGCCGATCGGGATGCCCAGCACCCCGGCCGCTTCCTTGTAGGGCAGGCCCTCAACCAGCACCAGTGCCACCACCGCACGCTGGTCGTCGCCCAGCCGGGCGACCGCCTTGCGCACCGCGATCGCGTCGATCTGGCTGTCGTGGGTCGACACGCCGACCTGCAGGCCTTGCTCTTCGGGAACGAAGGTCTCGTTGTGCCTGCCGCGGGCGCGCAGCTCGTCGATCCAGGCGTTCTGCATGATGCGGAACAGCCAGCTGTCGAGCCGGCTGCCGGGCTGCCATTGGCTGCTGCGGTTCAAGGCGCGCTCCACCGCCAGCTGAACCAGGTCGTCGGCGTCTTCGCGGTGGCGGGTGAGGGTGCGGCCGAAGCGACGCAAGCGCGGCAGCAGGGCGGCGATGTCTTGGCGCAGCGGGTGGGTTTCATCGTCCATCATGGCTTTGTCGCGACAACGTCGGGCGACGGGATTTTCTTCCCTTCGGCCGTCGTTATGCTCGGCATGGTGAAGATGCTGAGACCCGGTGCATGCCTGCGCGGCCTGCTGTTGGCCACCGCTGTGGGGGTGGCCTTGCCGGCGTGGGCGCAGCTGCGCTTGCCCGGCACCGGCGGGCTGCCGAACTTGCCGCGTCTGCCCACCCAATCGCTGGGGGTGCCGCTGGACAGGCAGGCGGTCGAGCGGCAAGTCGAAGACCGTTTGCGCGAGCTGCGCCGCACGACCTTGCGCGCGCTGCTGGCCGATCACCCCGACGTGGTCGAAGCCGACCCCGCGGGCGAGCCGATCGTGCGCGGCGAGTTGCTGCTGGTGTCGCCGTCGGCCGCACTGTTGACCGCGGCGCAGGCGCAGGGCTTTTCGCTGCTGCGTGAACAGACGCTCGACGGCCTGGATGAACTGCACAGCGTTGTACTGCAGGCGCCGCGTGGCCGCAGCACCGTGCAGGCGCTGGCTGCGTTGCGGGCGCTGGACCCGGCGCTGGTGGTCGACTTCAACCACCTCTACACCCGCGGCGGCGAGGTCGATGCAACGGTGACCAGCGCACCCGCCGCGTCGGCGCCGCCACCGTCTGCGGCCAAGCCGCTGCGCGTCGGCCTGATCGACAGCGGCGTCGACGCCACGCACCCGGCGTTGCGAGACAGCGCGCTGCAGCGTTGGGGCTGCGACGGCGCGGTGCGGCCCAGCGTGCACGGCACGGCAGTCGCTTCGCTGCTGGTCGGACGGGACGGTCGTTTTGCCGGTGCCTTGCCGGGGGCCACGCTGTATGCAGCCGATGTCTACTGCGGCCAACCGGTCGGCGGCTCGGCCGAACGCGTCGCGCAGGCGTTGGCCTGGTTGGCGCGGGAGCGCGTGCCGGTGGTCAACGTCAGCCTGGTCGGGCCGGCCAACCGGCTGCTCGAACAGGCGGTGCATGTGTTGGCCGGCCGCGGCCAGCTGGTGGTGGCAGCCGTCGGCAACGACGGCCCGGCCGCGCCGCCGCTGTACCCGGCGGCCTATGTCGACGCGGTCGGCGTGACGGGCGTCACCAGCCGGCGCCGCGTGCTGCCCGAGGCCGCCCAAGGGCCGCAGGTGCTGTTCGCTGCACCGGGCGCCGACCTGGCGGTGGCCGCGTCAAGCGACGGCGGCTACGGCACGGCGCGCGGCACTTCGTTCGCCGCACCGGTGGTGGCTGGATTGCTGGCGGCACAGCTGACCAGTCCCGACGCGGTCGCAGCGCGGGCCGCGGTGCAAACCCTGGCCCGCCAGGCGCTGGACCTGGGCGCCAGCGGCCGCGACCCGGTGTTCGGCTGGGGCCTGGTCGGCGAAACCTTGCGCACCGCGCCCGAGCGGGTGCAGGCCCGCGCCAGCGTCTGGCCCTGAGGCGATCCAACGGCAAGCCTGCAAGGCTTTGTAAGCGGCGGAAGAAGCGCTCGGTGGGGCGCGTTGTCAGGTGGCAAGGCGCAGATGGTCTGCCGCCGACACCCACGACAAGGAGTTTCACCATGAACACCCGCACCACCACACGTATCGCTGCTGCCTTGATCACCGGGACCTGCGGCCTGCTGATGCTGCCCTCGGCCCACGCTGGCCTGTTGGGCGGCGGGGGCGGCAATCTGGGCGGCGGTCTGGGCGGCCACGGCGGCCTTGCCGGTTCGCTGGGCCCGCGCAGCTTCGATGCCAACGGCGGCTTGGCTGGCCAAGGCCAGCAGGACCTGCGGCTGCCGCGCGCGCAACGCCAGCTGAATGGCAGCGCTGATGCGACGGGCGCGGCCTCGGCGCAAGGCCGTCAAGCGACGGCGGCGGCGCAGGGCAACGGCCAGGCGCTGTTGAGCGGCGCCAACACGCCGGCGGCCCCCACCCCGGCCACCCCAGCAGCGCCCGCCACCCAGAGCCTGAGCGGCGCTGCGACAGGCGCGGCGGCGGCTGGCCCGGCCGCCGCCAACGGCGCTGCCGCGGCGCAGGCCACGCGTGAAGGGCGCAACGTCAACGCCGGCGGCAACGCGTCGGCCAGCGGCACCGTGCAGCGCTGACGGCCCCGCGCCTCAGGCGGGCTGCTCTTCGATCAGGTAGCTCGCCCCGTCGTACTGCGCCAGCACCTCGGTGAGGTAGGGCATCACGCCCTGCAGCGTCTCGTGCAGCGTGTACGGCGGGTTGATCACGAACAAGCCGCTGCCAGACAGGCCGAAGCCTTGCGAATCGGCCTGCGCCACCGTCATGCGCACATGCAGCCAGCCTTTGGGCGACAGCGTCATCAGGCGCTTGGGCAACTGCGCGGCTTCGACACGCGCGATCTGCGGGTACCAGATGGCGTAGACCCCTTCGGGGAAGCGCGTGATCGCCTCGCGCATCGCGGCGATCACCTTGCCGTAGTCGCCGACCAGCTCGTACGACGGGTCCATCAGCACCAGCGCGCGGCGCGGGTTCGGCGGCACCTGGCCCTTCAGGCCGGCAAAGCCGTCTTCGTTGAGCACCTGCACGTGGCGGCCACCGAAGTGTGCGGCCAGTGTGCGCGCGTCGCTGGAATGCAGTTCGAACAACCGCATCGAGTCGCCCGGACGCAGGTGCATGCGGGCAAACGACGGCGAGCCGGGGTACAGCGCCAGGGGCGGCGTCATGCCTTTTTCCAGCACCGGCGCGGGCTGGCCCGGTTCGGCTGCAGGCAGGTTGAACTGCTGCACCAGGTGCACATAGTCGGCCACGGCCGGCGGCAAGTCAGGCCGGCTCCACAGCCGGTTGATGCCTTCGCGGTACTCGGCCTTCTTCTGTGCCTGCGCGCCCTTGAGCAGGTAGCCACCGGCGCCGGCATGGGTGTCGATGTAGCGGAACGGCTTGTCCTTGGACGCCATGTAACGCAGCACCTGGTCGAGCACCAGGTGCTTCAGCACATCGGCGTGGTTGCCCGCGTGAAAGGCGTGTCGGTATGCGAGCATGGCG
>Ga0307515_10022905_pt1 | contig 10984 bp, 13 predicted proteins | sample 17_EM_MG_FD_194513 | JGI IMG/M metagenome (GOLD analysis project Ga0307515, IMG submission 194513) | Populus trichocarpa ectomycorrhiza microbial communities from riparian zone in the Pacific Northwest, United States - 17_EM | ecosystem: Host-associated > Plants > Roots > Unclassified | place...
GCTGTCCTCGCTGAAAGGTTGTTCAAGATTGTTACCGGAAGAAAAGTGAGAGGAATATGGGGGTGGCTTTGGATGGCCTTCTGGATCATCGGTGCCTCCCAGAAAATGGGTTAGTCGAGCCTAAAATCTATGTCGTCTCCGCTGATCGAAATGCAATAGTGGATGCTTGGCACAGACGTGGACTGATGGGAGGGATGATAATGCCGCCTACGCTCAGTCCTATCCGTATGATTTTGATACCCCTTGTACGGACGGTGAAGGACTTTATTAAGGCATAGTTGACTAGATATGTTTACGTCCTGTATTCTCCAACCCTCCTAGTTACACTTGCTATCCAGTTTACGCTTGCTATCTGCTGCATGCGAGGTGGTAAACAAAAGTGCGCTCATCTAAACACCTACTACGCCAATGGCGACTAATGGCGCCGCCAACAATGGTGCAGCATTTGACGACCCAAAAACGACATACGAGAATGCGAAGAAAGACTTAATAGCTGCACTTCAACGCAAGCGGCAGCTCGACAAGCAACTGGTCCCGCCCGGTCTTGGACCATATAGTGCCGCTGACTGACTCCAGTCCCTCTAGATGGAGCTGGAGACACAAGTATACAACTCCGAAACCAACTACATCGTTGAGACGGCTGGCACTGGTGGAAATATCTTGCAGGGCTTTGAAAATTACTTGAAAGCGGGCACATCAAGTCGCAAGAGGGTGGAAATACTGGAAACAGACCGTATTTTCTCTCATTCCAGTAGCTCTGCACAAAGGGTACGTCGGTTTGTGTTCTCGAGTGGTGAAGGTTGACACTTTCCCGTTGCATTTAGAGTCTGAACAGATTAGAGGACGATTCAGCGATTGATGATCAGTATGGGGTGCGAGCCAGTGGGACGCCTGGGATCCAGACCGTCTCGATTGCCCCTGCTACTCGTGCACAAGAGGCTCAGGCAGCTCAGAAACGCGAGCGTGACCGATTGTACCAGAGAAAGAAGAGAGCTAGCATGCGACAGTCGACCATAAGCGATGATGGAGAGGCTTTACCGCCCAGAAAGAGACGCAAGTTCACTGACGACTAGACGACTAGACGTGGCTGCCTTTCGTTCTCTTGAAGTTCTGTATTTGTTTACTCCTACCGCGCTTATTTGCATATGTGCCACTTAAACAAACCATTCTACAAACCCAAACGTTACATAGCGTTAGACGCGCACATTTTGCCACCTACCGATCCCGTAAAAACACGACAACTCGCGAACTTTGTGTGGACCGAAAGAAGTGATGCCAATGAGCCAATCACAGCAACCTGTGTATGCAGCGGGCTGTAGCAGTGACGTCGTTTCGCGTAAGTTATGCCAAATCCTCTCGACGAAATACTGATTAGGCGATTGATAGGCTGCTGGAAGTCCCAAATTAACCGTGCCAATAGCACGGGTCTTGCCCAGTCTTATCCTGTAAATCCTCAAGTTCCTGTTGAAGTTGTCCGCATTGTACTCGAGACTGCCGCAAAAGCCTTCAACCACCAGCCAGACACACCTACATCCATCCTCACCTCGAATTTCTTCCACTTTGACTTGCACGTTGCTGCACAGCAGGAACTCCTACGATATAGTGGAGTCTGTCGAACGTGGCGGGCAATCGCCCACGAGCTTATCCACAAACGCCTAGTAATACCTGCGTTCAATGGATACCAATTGGATACGACGCTCTTCTTCTCCGTAATTGATGCCAAACTCCATCCCGGCGAAGTTGGTTTAGGATGGTGGACGACCAGATTGGACGTCCTCATAGGCCTCCACGACAATTCCGGGACAGATTTGCTCCTTCAGAACACATTAGATATTCGCGAAGCATTTCCAAACGTTCAGCACCTATTCCTGGGCGAGTGGTCTCCAGATTATCGCGAACCCCGACCTGGTTGTGTCTGCGTCGCTCGTTCAATGCTTTCCCAATACCAGGCCTTCCTCACTCACCTTACTTGGAGGGGTCATCTAGAATCGTTCTATGATGCGCTCGTTGAGATCGGTGGTCTCCCTAAAGTGCAGGTGTTGAAGTTGGAGTTAGACTCTGCAGTCCTACCTTCGAACTCTTCCATAGTTCTCAGATTCCCCTTACTTCGTGACCTTCATCTTGCTGGGAGAGTATCCAATGGTGTCGGAAATCTCGATCTCTTCGACATGCCGAGATTACACTGCTTCTCAATACACCACCGATTGTCACAAGCCCCTTTATTTTTGGATGGTATCCCATCTCTGCATTCCCCTGCTATCAAGCATCTCGTAATCGACTCATGGTCCCAGAGCATTGCCCACCATATTCTCACTTCCTGCCCAAACCTCACGACTATTGAAATAATAAATCCCCCTGGAGAGGATAGGCCTTCTATATCTGGGTTTAAGAACCTTCGCCACGAATACGACCTTTACGAAGGGCATAAATATCTCACGGAACTCATTTTTCATCCTTTCTGGGTGTACCGCCCACAAACCTTCTGTGATATTCAAGAGGTTGCAGATAGGAGTCTTTTTCCTTCGTTGAAGAAAGTCAGGTTTCTTATGAAGGAACGAACTCATGGCTTTTATATCCCACTAGACGCCGCCCATTCAATTTATAAGCTCTGGCAGCGGACAAGATCCACGGGGGTTCAGATAGTGGATGGTGAAGATGGTGAGCTACGTGCGCCAACTGGAACAACTTCGTGTCTGACGCGTTATCGCAGGTCCTTGGTTCATTGACTCGACTTGACCACTTTTCATGCTTAGTCTTAATTGAGCTGGTCATGTTTTTTATCATGTCTACGTCAATAACATGCTCTCTCTAGCTTTGGTCATTCTGATTTATGGGCACAACCTGCGTTCTGCTATGGGACAGTCACCCTGACTAGTGACTCATATGCTGTATTTGAATATAGAATATCTCATTCTGTCCCCTTCGAGTATGCTGCATTCCGTTAAGTGGTTGACAAAGCTTTCGTAGTTGATTTCGACCTTGTTCCGTAGTTGGCGAGGTCGCCATCTATGACTTCATTTGTGTCCTCGTTACGTATTCCACTTGTCACTCGTCCAGTTTCTCCTACATTTTTGCGAACGGCCCTCGTTCATCCCAAAAACACGCGCAGAATCCAGTTTCGGACATCGACCACGTCGACCAATAGTCAGAACAATGTACAAATTGAAGCTTCAAATGAGGATAAACCAGAAATTAGAACGAGCACACTCGAAGAGTCCGTGCCTTCGACAATAAAGCCTTCAAAAGTTGGTGTTTGGAACAAACTCCCACCAGAAATACGCCAATGGTCTCTAGTGGCTATAGATCAGAGCAGGGGAATGTTTTCCTCTGTAATTGCTGCCATGCAAACCAATTTAGCGGTTGTTGGCGGGAAACTCAACGAAGTTACTGGATATGAACGCATTGAGGATCTCAAGCGACGTGTGCACGACCAAGGTAGAACGCCAATCCTTTGGTTGCTTGTCAGCGTACTAACATGCTGCCAGAGCAACGACTTCAGTCAGCGAGGCAAGCGACCCGCGAGGCAAAAGCCGCATATGAGGCTGCCGTGCAGATTCGGGCTACTTCGCAACGGGACCTAACGGATCTACTGCAACGTAAATCTACTTGGTCTTCTGAGGATGTCTCTCGGTTCACGTCACTCGTTCATCAAGATCACTTGAACACAGTCACGGAATCATCATCCAAGACTGCCTCCCAAGCCGCCGATGACGTCTTGGAACGCGAATTTGGTGCTCTCACCCAGATTATACTCGAACGATACCACGAAGAGCAAGTTTGGAGTGACAAGATCCGCAGTGCAAGCACATATGGTAGTATGGTCGTGCTTGGAGTTAACGTCTTCGTTTTCCTCGCTGCCATTGTCATTGTGGAGCCATGGAAGCGGAAGAAACTCGCAGAGGCGTTGGGAAGGCGCGTGGAGGCGTTGGCAGTGGAGACAAGGGGGATGGTCGGGACCATGCAAACACATTTAGACCAACAGGAACAGCTTCTCAAAGTTCTCATGGAAAAGGAGGCCGCTGTGGTTGAGGCCCCAATGTCCAAGTCCCGGACAGAAACGCCTGTATCCACCTTGGTGCCACCTGAGGACACACCAGTTACCGCTGTAGAAGGCTTTTTGCATGGACGGCGCAACGAGATACAGGCAGCCCTTGTTGGTGCGTTGGCAGGGACAGTGTTGTGCTTGGTGATTCTCTTTGAGTTTCGATAAATCGTTGGGTATGTCTTGTGAGTACATTCTGTGACCAAAATACAACAACTAATGCCCAAGATATTCTGCAGATACAGGAGGATAACTTTAGCTCCCATGCATCTAAATCATTAACCGGAATTCATATCTCCTTCCTGGCCCGAAAGAACTGCCCAAGTTCTTTGATGCATTGTCCGAACCCTTCCGCAACAACAGCGCTGTCCCTGATCCATCCGGGGAGCTTCGTGCGGATACGAGTGGTCGAGTAGCGTTGGTCCAGGAGTATGAGAGCTGCCCAATCATTTTGATGGCGTATCGCACGGCCTGGAATAGTTTAGAGTTAGTGACCCTAACGTCTCGATAATCTAGTAGGCCTCACCGATCGACTGGTTGACTGCTTTCATGCACAAGTTTTCATACAGTTCCATACCACCGGAATCCTCATTATTCGTCGGTCTCGCCTTTCTTTCCAACTCAGTCACATATCGCATGCGTTCTTTGAGTTCCACAGAACCCATGTTGGCGAACGGAAGGCCCACTATGATTACTGCCCGAGCAAGGCCATCTGAAAAATTCAGGCCCTCAGACAGCTTCGCACCAACCACGGCAAAGAGGAGGGCACCGGTCTTGCCTTCAGCCTACAGGGCGCGAGAAATCAATGGCTCGCTTGTGAGAAGGGAGGCGAACGAACAGACCTTCTTCTTGACTTGATCAGCATAGTCCTTCAAAACCCCATCAACGCTCCCTCCATCCTGCGGCTCGAATAGTACCTAGGGCTAACCTCAACCAGGGGTCGAGGGGTTCTGGATAAACAATCATGTACCGCTTTTTTGGCTGCAAACCTGGAGAGCATCCCGCTGGTCTCCCAATGACTCTTAATAGTATTAAGGAATGCGTATGATGGAACGAAAACGACCATTCCATCTGGCACTAGGTTCGTAAGGTTGAAGAGGATTTGGCCTAATTCCGTGACCTAGAAGGAAAGTGTTGATGCAATGATTACGCGATAGCGAATTTCTGAAGCCTAGAGCGTACGGTATTGGGGTCCTTCTGCTGTTGATGTTTATAAACGAGTTCCTTCCCTGTCGGTCCGCGAGTTACCACTAGTGTTTTCAGGTTCTCTATCGGGATAACGTGGCCACAGGAGAAGATCGAGATCCTGTCCGGACTAAGGTATGGAACAAGTTGCGTACTGAAGTCAGATACCTGCAACGGGTGTCAAAATATGATCTCTGCAGTGGGCCCAGTGCTTACCGGTGCCATAGTGCCACCAGCCTACCGCGTAATAGTATTAATTCGATTTCCACGGAGGGTCCTGAACAGAGACCACATACTAGTATGACACTCCTCGCGGAATCGACGACCTCCCTGAATTCACGCGAAGGATTGAGCAATTGGTACTTGAACACCACATGGCCAGCACCACTCCCGTCTTTAGCTGGTGGCCAAACATTTACGAAGACTCTTCCATCCTCATTCGAATTTGTCAAGGTCAAGATGAACGTCTCCACTGCGTGCAATGGTGGTGTGGTACCTTTCCTCCTGTCACTCGCACCATTTGATTTCTTCTCCGCCTCCTTGTCGCTATATCCACTGATCTTCCTGGCAATTTTGCTGCTTCGAAGGTATGCTTCAATTTCAACCAGGTTGACACCTTCAACTTTGGACCCCAGTGATGAGACGAGGTCGGATACAGTATACATTGACTCGGAAGGCGCAGTGGATGAAGCCGTTCGCGCGTCGCATAGACTATTCAGTGCGGCCAAAAATTCAACCAGGCGACGAAGGTGGATCAGATGCCGTGGAGTGAGTCTCTAGTCACAAGTTGAGTATTAGCATTAACTCAACATGAAGCCACAGTTCGCCGAACCTTGCGGAACCGTTGAACATAGAGCTTGAGCTGTAGAAGAGAGACCTTGAGGGTATTACTTGATAATTGCACAGTATATATTCCAAGGATGGAGTCAATCAGGTCTTTACCCAATTGTCAGTGGTCGCAAAATCTGAACGGGGAAGGCCACACTTACTATGGGCTTCGTCAATGATGACAACATGATTCGAAAGATCAATGCCCAATGCCTCTCTTGAATTCTTCTGGAGGAGTAAATTGTAGGGCAAAGCCACTAGCTGCAATTACTATTATCGAGTGTGATCTGGTAGGTCAACAAATCGCTTCACCTGTGCTTGCGGGATGGCACGCCGACTTCCATAATAGGGGCAGGTACCGAGTTCTTTACCAAGTTCCACAAGATCTTCTATGTCCCTTGGAGTAGCCAAGATATGATCACGGAGATCGAGCATTCGTGTCTCCTCTTCTGGTGGTGGTAGGTGGGGGCAGCGCTTTTTCCCTTTCTCTAGTGACAATTTTAGTACCTCACATATGAATAGGTTGAAATGCTTACCACCCATGAGCTCACGGCAGCCCTCGTCTAAATCTCCTCCTTTTCGTCGTAGTTCTTCATTGATGCAAAGATTCTTTCGGGACCCAAGAGGAACGACCCTGGCAACTGGGCCGATTGGAGATGAATCGGATAGGTTCTTGAGTTTCAAAAACTCTCCATGAAGCTGCGATAGTTGACTGTGAGTGCGCGACGCGTAGAAGATCTATCAGACAACCCCCAGTCAGTCAATTTGAGAGTTGCGGCCTTCATCTGCCCACTTTAGTGCACGTAGGCTCCAATTCTGTCGAGTGATGTTCTTTCGTACGGGACTGATCTAATTTATGCATAAGTTCTTTCACTTCTGGAGACAGATTGTCGTCAGTTGAATCTTCTGGTAGAAAGACGTCTTCCGACTCTTCTTCTTCTGCTACGTCATGAACGACTTTCTATTAATTATATCAGATTTTGCTGTGCATGAGCACGGTTGCTGACCCTCCGCTTGGTAACTCGAGCACGTTCTATTCGGCGAAGAGATTCCTCCTTCCGGCGAACTCTTTGAAATCTTTCTTGCAAGTCTTGCTCTTCGAATTGCATTCGTCTCTTTTGGAACTCCACGCTCTGCTCGATGACCCAAGCTGGGGCTATGAAAAGTATCAATCATACGCTGTTGTGCTTGTGCCAGTCACTGACTCGTGTCGTCCTTGACGCTTGCTTCAAAAGCGGCAATGGTCGCCTTTTGGGATCGGTCTTTCTCGTCCAGAAGCCACGTTAGAGCTCCAGTGAGCAAACTAAGAGACTTTCCCTGTATTTGATTTGTAAGACACGTTCAGACGCGTTGCGGCGCGCGTGCTTGCCGTTCCAGTGGGTGATTCCAGGATCGCAAATTTCCGCCCCTCGATAGCCATAAACAGATGCCTCATAAGTTGAAGTTGAATATTGTATGGAGTTGCATATGGAAACATAGGAAAGGCCTCCGGTGTTGGCAATGAGAGATCCATGGTAGTGGTGCAGTCCAACTTGGAGCCAATGACCTCGCGGATTCCAAAGGCGAGCTCGAGAACCAAATCAGTGTCTCAACCCGCTCATGGTATCAATCCAACACACGTGTATCATGCCCTCGAGAGCCTCGGGCTGTTCAAATCAAACACTGGTCGCTCCATCTCGCAAGCCGATGTACAGAGGTCGTTTTTTCCGCAGCGTGATGACTTCTCCCTTTCTAAAAATATAATTAGTCTATGTACCGGAAATTTTGGGGTCGTCCTCGACTTCCTTTCTTCCCATTTGTTGGGAGAGGCCGAGGTCAGCCAATGGCGGAGTGCGATTAACAGGTACGACTTTCCGTTAGGTGCGACCCAACCAAAGTTTGATCATGAGCAGTCTGTACAATACTACCCAGGATGAAGCCACTTTAGAGGAGATCTTTCCACCAGACACCACGGTTGGGAACTACAGTCAAACCGAGCGCAACTTGAAGCACCAAAGGATGCTAAAGGAAGAATACGATATACGGGGCGTGAACCTGGAGGGCAAGTTGAAGCAACATGGTAAAGTTGTTTCTTGTTTCCTGAGCCGCTCTTTGACCCAATGACGTTCAGAGTACTCGAGTCGAGAGCTCCTCAGCGATTACTCAACTATCAAGGACGCACTTTGCTCTATTAGGCAGTCCTCAGGAGGACTCGGTCAGCAACTCCAGCTCATGCGGAATCTCCACACCCTAGTCGAAACACACGGGTAGGTCGTTCACTTACTCAAGTACCCTGCCTGAACAATTCTAAGGCTTCCTCGCGCGTACTTAGACTCAAAGGTTGGTCAGATATGACTGGTCTAGAACCTGCTGATATGCAATGATCCTAGCCACGCGAGGAGGACGCTTTGCTGCTCGTATCTGACTCAATACCTAACTATGAAACGAAGCTTCGACAGCTTTCACCACAGGTATCTCCATTCTTGACCACATTGTAAGACCACTAACGGTCGTGAAATCCCACATGCAGACCGATTTTACTAAGTCTACGTCTGTTCTCCGAGCAATCCAAGATATGATCGAACATTCTGGAGAAATCAAGTAATTCCATCCACACATCGCGTTCCTTTTCTTTTGACTGACATCTCGCCCAGGACACCTTCCCCGTCCCAAGAACACCCGAGCGTTGTGGAGGAAACATTGGTTGTGCGTAATGTTTGCCTTCCTACACGAAGCTTCTGAACTGCCCCTACAGGTTCTTGAAGCAAGCTGGCTCAAGTTATTCAAGTCGGCTGCAGAACCTTTACCTGGAACACCTGGCCGTTCCAGGGACCACGACCCACGCCGACACCTCTCGGAAGGCGACAGGTTTGGCTTTTCTTTTTAGAAATTTTGCTTGGGGCCTTTCATTAACCGTTACCCCAGGGAGCGACTGATTGAGCTCGCAAGATCGAAAGCGCGACGTCGTCTTGTAACGGCTATCAAGAGTAATTGTCACTCGGAGTCACCATCCAGCTCTCGCGTCTCTGAAGCCTCAGAACGAAATGTGGGCCACTCTGTTACTTCGTTAAAATATGATATTCTCATGCTTGATATTCACAGGCAGCCTCAGTAAAGGAAGCTAGGGAACTCATCGGCCTCTCTAAGACGATCCTGCAAGAAACAAGACGAATGGCGCTACTGGTGGGCAATCAATCACTCGTTCTCGTTACTTACCTCTCAATGACGTTCATTAGATGCGTGAAGATGTCCGCAATCACAATGTTACCATCCTACCTCTGCTTGAACAGGTACCAGCATCGACGAATGAATACGTCCAGGAATTCCTACGAACCGATAATCCACAGCCAAGGGCCGGAACCTAATCTCAACAGGCGGGAATGTGCTATCCTTGTGTCGAGCCTTGCATGAAATGCTTCGACTTACACTAGGCCCTATATTGTTTAAATAATATCGCGCCAATTCTATATTCGTCTCTGGATATTCGAGGGTTAGCGTCCTTCGCCAAGTCAAACTAGGCGAATTATATGGTAAGGATATGAGGGTAAGTGGGACATCTATTATGTCATATGGTTCGTGCAGCAGTACAACGAAGCCTCTAGGAGGAAGAAACCCCGCCTACACGACGGTGTGGAAAAACAACTAAATAGAACGTGCTCAACGTAAGCAATTTCAAACATAAGGAGGAGATAGATTGTTCCTCAGAGGAGCTGGCGAGGAGCCGAGGTCCAAAACCCAATAGTAAAAAAGGAAAGAGTGGGGGGTCTTGAACGGAACCTATGACCAAACATCCGTGAGATATCGACTCTTCTCCTTCAAAGTGTTGAGCTCCTTCAGTCCCTCAGCCTCGGCATTCCCCTCCGCTCCAGCCTTAACCTTGCCCTCCCCAAGGATGTGCACAAGCTGCCCCTCGACAGCTTTACTCATATTCTTTGCATCACCGCAAACATAGACGTATCCCCTCCCATTGAGCAAAGCGTCTGCAATTCCCTCGCTCTCCTTTGCGAGTAGGTCCTGCACGTAGATCTTGCTTCCATCCGGCTTGCGCGGGCCCTCGCGGGAGACGGCGACGAACATCTTGAACTTGTTACCGAGGACGGCTTGATACTCTGGCCATTCTTCCTTGTAGAGGAAGTCCTCTTTCGAGCTGCGGCAGCCGTAGAATAGGTACATCGTACCCCACTCAGCGAGCGCATCTTCTCCGTTCTTCTCGATTGCGCGCTTGGCGAGCGAAACACGTTCTTGGACGAAACCGCGGAAAGGGGCGACACCCTGAAAAAATGAAGGTTCAGAAAACAAGGGGGGATAGACACGGGACATCTAGAGTGCTTACAGTACCGGGGCCAATCATGATCACGGGGCAGCGGGGGTTGGTAGGCAAACGGAAGGTCGATCGTCGAACATGGATGGGGACTTTGTACGTCGTCTCTTCGAGGTACGCTGCTCGGGGACCGAGAACATGGTAATGAGGCACGGCAGCCAACTCAGGCGACGCAGGATCCTCAGAGACCAAAGGCGCCGTGTACCCATTAGCCGCAAACCGCAAGTTGTGCAGCAGGTTGCTCCCAACGCCATACACCCAGCGCGTGGGTGCCCCCATGACCTCTTTTGATTGATACTTGAGGACGACCGCGGTTACATGGATCGAACCTGGTGTGTACTTGGGTGAAGATGAGATCGAGTAGTAGCGCGGCTGGAGACGGGGTATACAGGAGACGATCGTCTCGAACGGAATGTTCCAAGCGCTCGTATTCTCGGGGCTTGGCGGAGCAGTAATACTGTTCCCGCAAACGAGTTGGAGGACCTGGCCAACTCGGAGACAACCCTCAGCGACGACTTCATGATATTTTCCCTTATCAGTGGCGAGAGTCTGCAAGTTCTTTTGCGCGTCTTCGTTGGGAGCAAACTTGGAAACGATGCCGAGTAGTTGACGAGATGCCACAGCGGAGA
>Ga0307515_10022906_pt1 | contig 10984 bp, 4 predicted proteins | sample 17_EM_MG_FD_194513 | JGI IMG/M metagenome (GOLD analysis project Ga0307515, IMG submission 194513) | Populus trichocarpa ectomycorrhiza microbial communities from riparian zone in the Pacific Northwest, United States - 17_EM | ecosystem: Host-associated > Plants > Roots > Unclassified | place...
AAAAAAAAAAAATAACAACTGAACACCGAAATAGTGCCGTTTTGAACAACAATGTTCTCCTTCTTCCCTGCGCATACAGAGACAGGGAATAAGAAAATTGTAAATCGTTTTTCCCACTCTCCCCCCACCCCCGACTTGACCACTCACCCGACACAACCCATACCCCTACATACCCTGCCACCATGCCAAAGAAAAGACAGAGGCGTCATGCCCTACAAACAGGTGGCCACCTTACCTTGCAGAGGTAAGGTAGCACCGCTCCCCCCTGCACCACGAAGGGATAGAGCAGGGGGCTCCCTCTTCTCCTACTTATAAATAGAAGGGGAGGAGAACGAACCGAAGGGAAGGGGAAAAATTTAAGGAATGAGAAACAGAGGGTTTTGAGAAGATAGAAAGATTTGAAGAAAAAAAAATAGGAAACAGAGAGGAGATTTTAAAGAGAAGAAAGTTGAAAAAAATAGGGGGATTGTTTTGAAAACAGAAACTGAACGAAGGAGAAATATAGAAAACGCTAAGAAAGGAAGAAGAATCATTGTTTTCAGCTGTGGTCCGCCACCTACAGTGCCAATGCCATCGTTAGAGAGAGAAAGAACAAGACATAGGGAAGCTGAGGGTGGACGAAGGGGAGAAAAGAAAGGAAACAAAAAATGAAAGAAAGAAGAAACACAGAGGAGAGAAGAAGGATCGCCGTCTGGAACCACCGCCATTCTTCCTCTCCACCGCCACCAGCGAGCACCACCGTGAGCCACCGCAGGTCAGCTCCTTCTCCTTATTGGTTCTGCTCGGCCCCCACCCCATCTCCATTATTCTGCTAATGAACAATGGAGAGTGAATTATAATTCACTCTCCAATGTTCACGTAGCATCTGAACAGTGGAGAGCCAGTGTTCACTGTCTGGCCTTGTCCGAAATTTTTTTTAAAAAAATCATTTCAAAAATTTGTAATTTTCCCGCGTATTTTTCTACTGAATTTTGCTTAATATTGGTTTGTAGTTTTATACCGTAAAGATACAAATCCGGTATTAAAATACCTGTCTTTCTCTGAAATGATGCAAAAAGAAAATTATAAAAAACAAAAAATGACTTGCTTTCTTGCATACGACCAAGTCTCTAAAAAAAATCATATCGTATTTCCATACAAAGAAAATTTCAAAAAAAAATATGTTTTAGCGTGCATTTTCGCTTTAATAACCAGTTTATTAAAGTCATGAGAACTAGGTCAATATTTCAAAAACTCCAAAATTATCATTTTGTTTTCTTTTAATAGTAAGGATTTCGCACTTATACGTAAGGCGTACTCTCGATATTAAAAGGATAGTTTTTTTATTGACATTAGAATAGTTAGGTTTAACCCAATAAGATAAGGATCTCCTTACCGAGGGGAACTTTTCTTAAACCATAGATAGACGAACAATTAGACCTTAACGTTTATCAGACAATCAAACAATGCAGCTTACCTTAGTAGGGCGTATTTGGGGTGTTAATACCTTCCCTTTACACAATCAGTCCCCGTGCCCGATCTCCGAGACCAGTTAGGGTTCCTAGCGACCAAAATACTAGGTGGCAACTCCCATTCCATTTTTCCATTGATAAAAGACAAGAATCCCTTGTCTCCTCTTATTTGTCAGATAGATACCATACCTGAGAGTGGAAGATTCGCCACGATGTCCGCCCACATGCGACAGTCTGAATATGATTTAAAGGCTTTGATGAGTTCTTAACCGGCAGTTTGTTTATGTCTTCGGATGAAGATTTATTCGTGTGAATAAATCTGGCGTTTTGAATTTATTATGGGCTCGTGTGTCCAAACAAATTCTTATGGAAAAGGTTTATGTAGGTGCGCTGACAGGGTTCACCTATCTTCGAAGGTAGAAGAATTTTTCACAACTCGTGTGTTGTGGTGAAAATACTTCCAATTAAAATGTAATGGACCTAGTAATCTCATTCAAATGAGACACCTCTTTAAAGTAAAGACAGGCAATCCAGGCAGCATCTATAATTTTTTTTTTGTTTTTTTTTTGTTTTAAACATTAAAAAACACGTAAGAAAATACAAACACACACACATATTTGTTTTATTATATTTTACTCACAAAAACTACAATTATATTTTTTACATATCACTAAAATTCAAAACAATTCAGACACACACACAATAGACATTTATAATTTACAAAATAGACCTTCTAAAATTCACAAATTAATCCGGAGAAATTGCTAGAATTTCAGGAACAGTGCTGGGAAGCTTCCAAGTTACAGGAACAGTGGCGATGTGTGGGTCTCACACACCACCACCACTTACGGCGAGTGGAACAACGTGTCGTCACCGGTGAAGACAAGAAATAGGTGGATCAAAGACTGCTTCTTCTCTGTTTTCTTTTTATGTTGGCAGTGAATTTTTTGTTGTTACCTGCAAACAAAAGAAATCTCAAACATGCACAATCAGTTTTTGGATTAAATTATGTATCCTTGTTAATCCAATCAACTTCATGTATGATCTTCCAACAAGGATATTGCACATGTCAGGTGGTTTTTTCGTTTCTAAGAGAACTGCTTTCTTCTTTTATTTAACACACTGCCACTACACCGTCTCGCCTGCACCACAAAAAAACTGAAAGGGAAAACCACCCCGCTTATTGTACTTCAACTTGCATATATAATAAATTGAAAGGGAAAACATTCATTGTATTGTTCATAAATTGCTATTCATACGCATTCATTGTACTCTTTGCTTATTATTATTATTATTTGCTTTGCTTTTGTTTTTGTTGTTTGCGAACGATTTGATAAAATAAAATTGTATAGAAGTTGATAGCAATTAGCTCAATGCTATGCATCAACTTTGTTCTGCAAAATCAATCAATATCAAGCTAGGACTCTAATATTTTTTTTCAGTTTCTAGGTTTGAAATAGTAAAAATAATGATACTTTAAAATAACGAGAAAGAAAATTATTGGTTTGATACAATGAAACTCGTTTCTCCTCTGTGAACAAATGTGATCATTAGCTGTTTCTCTGTAGGGGACCATTAATTTGAACATTATTTTTTTCTTAAACCCTATAATTCCAAAACCTTTTGCCTACTCGGTCAGTTACCTTTCTTTTAGTGAGTTGTCATCCTTTTTCCATTACTTTTCCATTGGTTTGATTTATTGTTTTTTTTTTAAAATGGGAGTACTGTTTAGTTTCTTTTTTATATATAAAACTAGGACCAGATTCAACCCCTAGAATAGTGTAACGTGATTGATGTGGGACCCATATGTGCCATGTATTTTGGGACCAAGTTATGATTCAATCCCTCCAATTCTAGTATAACGTGCACGCATGGCATACGTGGGACCTATATATGCCATGCATTTGGGATAATTGTTTTTTATGTTGTACGCGTATGTGCCATGTATTTTGGATAATTGCTTTTGATGTCGCACGTGTACGTGTGGTGTTGGGTGGTTAAGGGAATCGTCATCCAGCTGTTTAGTTCAGAATTGTTAAGAAACTCAGGTGATATTTAAATACCAGCCTACTTGCAAGTTCAACATTTATACCAAAATATTGACTATTAATTCTCATGAATTAAATTTTTTATAATTATTGGAATATTGGTCAAATTCTCATGGATTAAATAAATTGATTATTGAATCCAAAATGCATGCTAAAAAAATAAAACATACCATGTATTTTATTTTTTAAACAAGATATGATTTTTATATTTTTGAGAGACTTGGCCGTATGCAATTACGACATTTTTTTTTTGTCTTTTTGGTTTTAAGCATTCAAAAACATGTAAGAAACTACAAACACACACATATACATTCTTTTTACTAGATTTTACTCACAACACTACAATTACACTTTTTACATATCACCAAAATTCAAAACAATTCAAACACACACACTTACAATTTAATTTGAAATTTAGGTTAAATAAAAATTTTCATTGTAAAGTTTGAGCAAAAATCACGATTCTTGCTTCATCATACAAGAGTTATGACCATATGTCACCCCTCGAAGGGCGAGTTCATCATATAGATTACATGCTCATACATTTGTCATGCATGCACAGGGATGAAAGTAGGTTCCCTCACCCGAGGTCTATTATACTAGATTGAGAAAAGTGGGAAAATAAAGAATGGGGTTCGATAAGGCTCTTTGTCAAAAGGAAATTGAGAGCATCAAATGTGAAGTAGCTAAATTTGATCTGCTTGAACAAGTGCTGAACTTCAAGAGTGGAAAGGGAATGTCTGCACAGCCTCTTGTGGAAGCACTGTCAGTCCATGTCCCACACAAGGAAAACATCATTGACTCTTTTTCTCAGCACTCCACCAGCAGTGGCCAAAACATTGAAGTGGCAATGCCTCTCATTTCAGTCAGGAACAACAACAACGCCTTCAGTCATCAATGAAAGATAATCTCCTTTCTGGTTCAACTGCATTATTAGTTGTTCACCACCTTCATGTCTTGCAATAGCACCTAATAGCTGCTAGCTTTTTGTGTCTGACATTCTTTGAAGTCACCGAACTCCATTTATGTCCTGCAGGATGTTAATTTGAAAAACTTGAGTCTACCTTGAACTTCAATGTAGCAAAGCTTTCTCTACAGAGATTTGTTTGTGCATCTGCCAGTGGAGAATTCAAGAAGGAATGCAGTGGTTTTAGATCATCTATAATTTTCTCCTACCAGTGTCAGCATGAAAACATAGAAGTAGAGAGAAGAGACATGCCTAGACTGAAAAACATGAAGAAGACCGAAACTTCAACAGAGCAGAACTCCCTCTATGGGTGCTAGTTTGCTACACCGTTCGGGAGGAATCAAAGAGGAAATAGAGGAGATTCATGGTCATCATTTTCTCCCCTAGTAGAGACAATGTGTGATTCCACGCATCGGCAGTGGCAGTGCTGCGCGCTACCATGATATCTAACAACCTTGAAAGGTTTCCACTAATCTTCAAACAACCACAACAAGCATAAAAGATTGGCATGAGATTGTGAGGATTGCTAAAAGAGTTGAACAAGCTATAATGATGGGAAAGATTGAAGGTTCTGTCATGGATTCCAGAACAATGATAAGAGATGAATCGGAAGATAACTCTGAAGGTGGAAAACCTTATTTATGTGGTCTAGCCATGTCGTTAATATGGTTATGGAATTTTGACATTTTGCATTTTGTTTTGGAATCACATCTCATCCTTTAATGGAACATGTCTTTTCGTTGTCTTCCTGTTGTTTTGAAATCAAGAGATGCATCTTTCAAAGGGTATTTTGACAAAATATTTTGATGAGTGGAAAGAAGAAAAAGAAAAGAAAAAGAAAAAAAAATAAGGTTTTTAGATGAGTGGATATTAAGCAAGTTAGGAAGATAAGAAGACAAGTTTTCTTTACAAAGCTTACTATGCAAAACATTGAGGAGTTTTGCTTCGTAAGCATTGTAAAGAGGGGGCATCTGTTGTTACCTAATTTTTTACCAATATTTTTTATAAAATTTTCGAAAAAAATCCAAAAATAGCGAAAATCAACGAAAATTCAAAAAAATACGTTTTTTTAATATATTTGCATCGTTTTTAGCATTTTCAGCATCGTCTCAAAAGAATTTAAATTTTCAAAGATCTTTGGAACGCGTTCGACTTTTAACGCGTTATTTTTAAAATCACCAATTTTTTTCATTTGAGTCGATGTTGATAAGAAAAACCCAAGAAAGTAAGAAAAATCAAATTTACAAAAAAAGAAAGAAGTTGAGGGACCAAGTTTGGAAACCTAGCAATATTTTTACATATAAATAGAAGTTTCAAACACACACAGGAGGGGCAATTTTGCACAATTAAAAAAACACAAAAAAACCCTAAGAATTGGAACCCTTTCTTCTCCCTCACTAAAGCCGCCGTCCACTCCCATTCTCTACAAAAAAAGAAGCCAACCCCCCTGCTTTTGATTTTCCTTCACCACAACAGCCGATCGAACACCAACCCTCACTATCTCCTTCTCCCCTCAGCCGAGCTGCCTCCCCTCACCAGACCATCCCCATTTTGCCTTTAACCAAACCTCCCCTCAACCAGCAGACCCAACGCCTGCACCCAACGTCCACCCAACACAAGTTCCCCTCCCACTCCAGCCTTCACCCAAACCTCCAGCAGCGGCAATTTCTGCCCACAGCTGATAGACCCAGCTTTATCTCCTTCAACCGACCTCTAGCAGCAGCCTACACACAGCGGCGCTCGTGGAAGCAACCCCATCGCCGGCTTTCACAGATCAGCTCCCTTCCTCGGCCAGCCGTTCCTCAGTTTTTCCACCCGACAAACGAAGCCGGCCACCGCCAGACCTACAACCTGATAGCTCCCTCCCAACCACCAAATCTGCCATCGGCAGAAGAAAAAAAAAACAGAGAAGGAAAGAAGGACCGAGAGCAGATCTGTAAAGGAAAGAAAAATTAAAACCGACTGCTGTTTGTGCATTTTTTATTTTGTTGTAGGTGACGGTGACCCTCACCGTCGGCGTAGGAAGATAGTGAAGAAGAAGACGTTCCCAATCCACCGGTTTTGTTGGCTTCATCGGCGGCGGCGGCGCGTGGAACAAACACGCCGCCACTGTCTTGCGGCTCCAGAAGTCTGCCTGACACTGTTCCGGTGGTGCAGAAGGTCTTCCCTGCAATTCCTGGAGTTTTAGGGGCTGTTTTGTAATTTTTAAAGTGTTTAATGTAATTTTTGTTTAGTTTTTGAATTTGTATAATTTGTAGTGTGTAAGAAAAAAAAAGAAAGAAAAAAGGAAAAAATATAGTAAAAGTGTATGTGTGTGTTTGTATTTGTTTTATGAATGGTTTTGTTTTTTGATAAAATTGCAAAGAATAAAGAAGAATTTAATATTTTGATTTGCTCACGGTAAAAGATTATGAACTTACACATAAGTTATATTTCTAATATCCGATGAAAAGATAAAATTTTTAAAACTTCTTTAACACATCAAAGCCACGAAGCAGCTTACCTCAGGTAGGGTGTGTTAGGGGTGCTAATACCTTCCCTAACCACAACTAGTCCCTTACCCGTGAATCTCTGACAAGACCAGTACACCCGGGCTTCCTAGTAGTCCTCAATTAAATACTAGGTGGCGACTCCCAACGAATCAAATCAAACGAAAAGAAAAATCGCCAAACAGACGCCACGCGGGTGACGTGCGACAACGATTCTCTTTGCACTTAGTAAGTTAACTAGGTCACATCGAGACAATTCCTATACAATTTAATTTGAAATCTAGGTTAAATAAAAGAAGGGTAAGAAGTTTTCAAGTTTTACTTATTGGGCCAGGTTTAATATAAATGCTTAAGTTTTCCTACGACCTGAACAATTTTACATATATGTGGACTTGTCTTTGAAGAGAGAGATGGAGAGCGAAAGAGTCCCACTAGACTGTTGTGATCTGAGGAGGTTTGTTGTTGGTGTATATTTTTTTGCATTTAGTAAAGACTTAATTTACTATACAATAGAAACACACATTTATAAACACTTAGGAGGGATAGACATCTTTTTCTTCTTTATTCATTTACAAACTACACACTTGACCGTTGTGATATGAGGAGGTTTGTTGTTGGTGTATAATGTTTTGCATTAAGTAAAGCGTTTTTAAATATTCTAAAAAAATTATAGGGATTTATTGTGTAAAATCACATTATTGATTCCCTCACAAAACACTTTGTATTTATTGTTCATGGTCTTTTTCTTTTTTCATCCCAAATTCGACACCAATTTGAGTTAATTTATTAGGAAAGAGTAAGATTAATTATAAGACATGGGACTAAAGTGAAGGAGGTAAAGGAAATGACTAACTTTTTCAAATTTTATGCAAAATATTTATTGTGGACCTTATACTTTCTAAATTATATATATTAAGTCCCCTCAATTTTTAAAATTTCATAAAAAAATCATTTTCAATCTAAAACTTTATTTTTCTCATTTTTAGTCCCTAGTTCAAGAGAAGAGAAAGAAAGTCTCTAAATTTTGATAATAGAGAAAGAAAATCATCGTTGACACTGATTATAACCATTAAAATGGTCGATCTTGGTGTTAACAAGTTCCATTCGGTGAGGAGAGTTTAACTTGTGTGTTTTTTCACTTTCAAATTACCTAAAAAATAGATCTGAGCTTTGAAAGATTTTTGTTTTGGGTTGATTTTCAGTTTTTGATGAATTTAACAAGTTGTCTAGGATTTTTTTTCTAAGCGTTTTGGGTCAAAATGGGTTGAAAATCAAAATTTTCTCCATTTCACATTTCATTGTGGACTCGCAGTTTAAAAATTTTGTATTTTTTTAATTTTGGTCAGACGTGTTTTGAGGTGATTGCCTCTTTTTGGGACCAAATTAAAAGACAATGGATTCAAATCTATTGACCAAGGACACGATTGAAAGAATGAGAACCAAAGAGAAAAAATAGGTGAAAATAGGTGGTCCTTTCAAACTTTAGTCAAAAAGTACACTTTGGTCCTTATATTTTTTAAATTATAAGCTTTTAGTCTACATATTTTTTATACAATTTCATTTTGGCCCAAAACTTTATTTCTACTATTTTTTAGTCCTTTGTTTGAGAGATGAGAAAGAAAGTGGTCAAATTCTTGTCGTAAAGAGAAAGTTCTAGTTTACATTGCTTTTAACCACGAAAAATATCGATTTTAATGTCAGTTGCTTACACTCAATGAAGGGAGTGTATCGTAGGTGTTCTTTTATCTTAACTTTGACTAAGATGTTAGATTTGAGCTTGAAAAGTTATTTGATTTCAGGTTGATTTTGAGTTTTTTGTTGTATTTTTGGGTTTTTAGTCCATTTATAGGGTTATCAAGGTGTTTTGGGCATTTTATAGGTGTTAAGATCAAAATGGATTGAAAAATAGGTTTTTATATCAAAACACCATCGGCTCGGATTTCTCAACCACCATAATGGCAGGAATATATGGAAAAGTAGACGACGCATTGTTTTCTTCAGTAGGTGACTTATTGTCTGCTTAGTTTTTTTCAAAAAAATTAGGGTTGTCTGGCCTTTAATTAACAAATAAATAAAAAATTCAGCCCAAGCATGCGAGCTTAGGCTCAAAGGCGCATGCCCTAGGCCTTTTTTTCAACTTTAATAAATTTTTATCAAAGTTTTATAATGATTTTTGATAGAATATGATTCAATTTGCATTTATTTTATAGGTAAGATTTTATTTTTATTTTTTTATATTAGGAGAGATTCTTTATTTTTTGCCTTACTTAAATTTATTTCCCTTTAATTTTATTCAAACGCTCTCCTATGCGTATATTATTATTATTATTTAATTAAATAAAACATTTATTCCAAGAACAAAATATTATTAGATACAATAAAGTCAATACAATCAAGTTTATTATCCAAGTTTCGAGATTAAATGCCTAGAGCCACATCTATCTCTCAACTTTGCATTTTTTTTGGTTAAATATCACTTGTTTTTTACTTGATTTTAGCAAAAAATTATTTTATTTTTTAAATATATGCAGCCTTGCATAATTTTTTTTTCTTTGATTTTATTCTAAGAAACAAAGTTATTAGACATAACTGGATACATGACCCATGTTGCGAGATCAAATATCTTGAACCACATCTAGCTCTCTATTTTTTTTTAGTTTTGTCTTTAGTTATCATTGATAGCTTTTTTTGAAAAAATTTAATGGCATAGATAATTATTTGACTAAATAAAGAATTTATTCAAACTAACAAAGTTATTAAACATAACTATGTATATGACCCTTATTATGAGCTCAAATATCTTGATCTATATCTTTCTGTTGATTTTTTAAGTTTAGTCTTTACTTATCATTAATGTCTTTTTTATATTTATTGGCAATAATAATTATTGATTTATTTAATTAGATATATGTATAAGCTTTTTATTTTTGTTTGTGATTTTTTTATGCTGAAAAAACACGTTAAAAAAGTATGCATATTCATTGTTTTTGCTGAATAGTAAAATTATTTAATCTGCAGTGGAGCACAGGTCAAATAGATAGAATAATAATTGAATGATGCAACTTTAAATATATTACATGTTTATTAATATATATGGAATTCTTACATGTCAATCTCTTGATCAATAATAGTTTACCATCTAATTAAAAATTAAAACATATATCTCATATCTTGTGTGCATCATATCAACACTCATTAAAAGGTTTTAGTGTCAACCTCATCTTAGATTGCTAATCAGCCACGAACTTGTCATAAGTGGAAACAATGGTCTTCTACTATATGTTATCATTAACCTTCATGGAGTTGCCAAGTCGTCTAGGCATGTATCTCATAGCTTGTAGTAAAAAGCTCATTGTTGCATGCTTCATGTTCTTCTAAATGGATTCCTTTCGGTTTGTCTAATCAGATTGTGAAAAGAAAAGCATTGACATTATCAACAATGTTCGTTTTATAACCCATCTTCATGTGGTGAAATGCACTTTTGGGCTTCAAAATAGATGGTCTTGCAGTTAGTCTTAGTGGTGTGCATCTTTCCAACATTCATTCAAATGCAACTATGCAATAACATTTGTTAGGAGTCATAGCCATGTTTGAGAGGGTAAACCGAGATGAAGATATGAAGATGTCCTTCACGTGCAGCATTGTGCCACAGTTAGTCTTGGTGGTGTGCATCCTTCCGACATTCGTTTAAAAGTAGCCATGTGATAACATTTTTTTGTCTATCATCAAAAGGCACTTGTCATCATACCTTTGATGGACTTCATTGATTCACCATTTGATTATATTTTTTTTTTGCCAGCTGATCTGAATACTATTTGTTTTTTTTCTCAGGGTCCAGTGTATTACTCCTAGGTGGTCAGCTTTTCAAGGATGAGCAAGAAGTGTCAATGTTAGCTCTGTCAAGAATTTTGCAAACTCTATCAATGTTGTTCTTATTTGACAATATTTATTGTGCTAGAATCAGCTCTCACATTTCAAAGATCATATATCTATTCAAGTCTAATTATTGAAATGAAATCAAAGAGATGT
>Ga0307515_10022908_pt1 | contig 10983 bp, 2 predicted proteins | sample 17_EM_MG_FD_194513 | JGI IMG/M metagenome (GOLD analysis project Ga0307515, IMG submission 194513) | Populus trichocarpa ectomycorrhiza microbial communities from riparian zone in the Pacific Northwest, United States - 17_EM | ecosystem: Host-associated > Plants > Roots > Unclassified | place...
GCTAGACGACCGTCGTTATCGCCAGACGACCGTCGCCAGAGCTAGACGACCGTCGTCAGAGCCAGACGACCGTCGTCAGAGCTAGACGACCGTCGCCAGAGCCAGACGGCCGGAGCCAGAGCCAGATAACCATCGCCAGAGCCAGACGACCGTCGCCAGAGCCACACGACCGTTGCTAGAGCCACACGACAACCGTTCAAACGACCAGCCAGCGAACACTATAAACGATTCGATCAATCGATCGAATCAAGGTAACATAGACAGGTAGGCACAGGCAGGTAGGCACAGACAGGTAGGCACAGACAGGTAGGCACAGACGGGTAGGTATAGATAGATAGACAGATAGATAGGTAGGTAGGTAGGTAGGCAGGCAGGCAGGTAGGCAGGTAGGCAGGCAAATAGGTAGGCAGTTAGATAGCTTTATATTTTATATAGTTATAATATAAATATATTTAAAAGTATATTATAGCAATCTATAGAAATATGTAATAATTTAGTTATTATATAATATAATATAATTTTATATAGTTATAATTTGTACAGTTTATACAGTTTGTATAGTTTATATAGTTCGTATAGTTTATACAGTTCATATAGTTTATACAGTTCGTATAGTTTATACAGCTTATATAGTTTACGCGCTATTTATTTATAGGGTAGCAAAAAGCTAGCATTAGTTTAGTGGTTAAGCGTTTTACTATAATTTGCTAGCAGAAGCTGCAAATTTGTTACAAAACGCGCGGTTTGCGCAAATCACTAACGACCATATACGACTGCCCGAATCGCATAGTTTGCAGCAAATTACCGCAATCTGTAACAACGCGCCCAAAAAAAAAATCCTAATATAATCTAAGATAAAAATAAAGATAAGAACTATAAGGAGTAGACCATTAAACAAATTATTAACTCTAAATACTTTAGTAAAGGTAGAGGATAATAGCTTTACTATAGAGCTATATACACAGGATTTAATATAGAATAGCTAGAATAGCAACTATAGAAAGACTTTAAAAATATAAAGGATCTAATTAGCAACTTTTACTATACAAACCTATAGAAACTGGGCCTAAGTAGAGATTTTATACCTAATCCTCTATAGGAGCCCTTATAGAGTTAAACCGTTATATATTACCACGTAAGGGCAAATTACCATTAAATTGCGGTAAAGTGTAATTATATAACCCGAATATCATTAAGATATCTAGGAACTTTAACCAGCGGTTAAAGTTATCTAATTGGTCGGATTTTTAGATGCTAAGCCTTATTATATAGCGGGGACCCGATATAGAGCTTCGTGTAGAGCCTCTGTGCGCAGAGCTTCGCGTAGAGCCTCGTGTAGAGCCTCTGTACGTAGAGCTTCGTGTAGAGCTTCGTGTAGAGCTTCGTGCAGAGCCTCTGTACGTAGAGCTTTATATAGAGCCTTGCGTAGAGCCTCGTGCAAAGCTTTGTGTAGAGATTCGTGCAGAGCTTCGTGTAGAGCTTTGTGTAGAGCCTCGCGTAGAGCCTCGTGCAAAGCTTTGTGTAGAGCTTTGTGTAGAGCTTCGTGTAGAGCTTTGTATAGAGCCTCGTGTAGAGCTTCGTGCAGAGTCTTATGTAGAGCTTCGTGCAGAGCCTTGTGTAGAGCCTTATGCAGATCCTAGTGTAGAACCTTGTGCAAAGCTTCGTGTAGAGCTTTGTGTGGAGCTTCGTGTGGAGCTTCGTGTAGAGCTTCGTGCAGAGCTTCGTATAGAGCTTTGTGTAGAGCTTTATGCAGAGCTTCGTGTAGAGCTTCGTGCAGAGCTTCGTGTAGAGCTTCGTGTAGAGCTTCGTGTAGAGCTTTGTGTAGAGCTTCGTGTAGAGCTTTATGTAGAGCTTCGTGTAGAGCTTCGTGCAGAGCCTCTATACGCAGAGCTTTATGTAGAGCCTTGTGTAGAACCTCGTGCAAAGCTTTATATAGAGCTTCGTGTGGAGCTTCGTGCAGCGCTTTATGCAGTTTTATGGTATTTTTATTACATTTTTATTGCATTTTTGTTGCAGCCAAAAATTAGGGTCTGCTTAAGTCGCTTAAGTCGTAATTTTAGCAATTTATATAAAGTAGCCTGCAAATCGCTGCAAATCGCCGTAAATTGCTAAAATTGCGACTTAAGTGAGTTAAGCAGACCCCATTTTCGGCTGCAACAACGCGCCCAAAAAAAAAAATCCTGATGTAGTACTAATAGGGGTTTAGGCTATATCTACCCTAGTAAGGGGTTAGGCTAATAGAGGTGTAGTAACTATAGGTAAAATATAGGCTATATCCCGCGGGTAGTTAGGGTAAGTAAGAGTTCTAGCTTATATGCGGCTCCCCTATTAATAACTCGTTTAATTAAATAGGGGCTAAGGTTCTTATAATTAAGTGACTTTATAGGCCTCTATATAGAGATATTATATATATCTAGCTATACCTAGTCGCTAATACGCATCTCTAGTAGTAGCGTTCTATAGCAGTTAGTAAAGTAGGCCTACTTTACTTAAGCCTAGGCCATTTCTCCCTTATAGTAGTTAAGTAGATTTTTTATATAGTCTATATACTAGTTATTAAGTAGCATCTTAAGGCGTTTTCTATATAGCAGTTTCTTATTAATAGGTTCTAGTGGCTCTATACCGGATTAGGGATAATAACCCTTATTCGCGAAGAACGGGGTAAGTCCTATAGTAGTTAAGACGTAGTTATTTACTACAAATTCACCTAGTAGGAGGTAATTTACCCAGTTATCTTAACTATAGGCAACTACCTATTATAGGTACGCTTTTATACTAGTATTAGCGTTTTCTAGTTACCTAGTAGTTTTATAGTAGAAGGATATAAATATCTTAATAGAGATGCTAAGGCGTTAACAGATTCGTCTTTATATATTAGAGTTAAATTATATACCTTAGTCAGATATAATTGAGTTAGGTAACCTATATAGTCAGTAAACTTTATAAAAGAAGGCGTTAGTAACGTCACTAATAGCTACGCCTTTAGTTGGGACGTAGTGGCGCTCCTTTATAAGTCGGTATATTATTATAAGGATATTCTTATAAGTATAGCCATATCGTTTATAGGGTAGTGGGTTAATAACGAAATTTATAGCGATATCTGCCTATTATTATATAGGTACTAATAGAGGGTATAGTAGTCCTTAATACTTTATATTAAAGGCCTTAGCGCGCTTATAACTATAGTAGGCGCCTATAAAGTGTTTAACTAAGTCTATTATTTTTAGCTAGAAGTAGTATTAGCTAAAAAGCTTATAGGTTCCTTCTCTACCTAGGTAGCCGCTTAATTAGAGGTTATAGGCTATTTAGATTAATTACCGTTATAGATTTTCTAAGTTAGGGATAAATAGGTGACCTTTATAATAGAGCCTATTCTCTTTTACTTTTAAGGCTGCTATATTAATCTAGCCTAAGCTTTAAAGGTTAATAGGCAGTATATGGGCGCCGGCGGTTTTTGCGGTAATAAGTTAATATAGTAATAGGTTAACAGAGGTGTTATATACTATAATAATAAGCTTATTAATTTCGGGAGGTAATTCTAGTTTTATAGTATAAAGCTAAGGTATAGTTAGCTCTATTATAGGTAGTATACCTAGGGCCAAATTTTATACTTTTAGGATTGTCTGTTATTAGAACTAATTATAAGGGTTATTTTTAGACTAAGGAAGGTCTTATAAACGGCGTATTAGGCTATTAGGTTTAGTACCTTATACTCCTAGTCTATATATAATTTTAAAGTCAAAACTAGAAAGGAACTCGTTCTAATATACTTAGCGTTAGTTTAGCTACTTCGTGGTTATAAAATACTTAAGGTTATAATAGTCCGTAAGGACTTTAGTTAGCTAGTTAGGCTTTACTAAGGAGAGTTCTAGTTAGAATTCTTTAAACGCTTATACAATTATAAGGAGTTCTTTATTATAGATCTTATAGTTACACTTTTATAGTATAAGCTTAGACGAGTAGAATGCGACTAGGTAAAGAAAATCGTTATTACCTATCTAAAAAAGGACGCCTATATTAACGTGGTCTAAGGAATTAGTTTTAAGATAGAGTTATTATCTTAGTATAAAGTGAGCTAGAATAGGTGCTTTAGTAAAGGCATTTTTAAGGTCTTAGAACGCCTTCTTATATTTAGGCGTCTAGGTAAAGTATAGGTGCGTTTTTCTTCCTTTTATAGAAAGGCCTTTTATTTATATTATTGCTATAAGTAGTACTATTACGCCTAAGAAGTTATATATAAATTTCTAATAAAAGTTAGTAAAACTAAGGAAGGCTTATACGTCCTTAATACAATTAGGGGCTTACTATTTAGTAATTATATATACCTTCTTAGGGTTTATACGGATACCCTTAGTAGTAATAATTAGTTTAAGGTATTTTACTTCTATAACTAAGAATTCGCATTTCTTTAAATTAATATAAAGTCCTATATCCCTAAGGCGCTATAGGACCTTTTAAACGTGTTCGGTATATTTAGAAGGGTTATTATTATAAATAAGTATATTGTCCAGGTACGCAGAGCAGAAGTTATTAAGGTAGTCCTATAAGGCGTTATTAATATAATTTTAGAAGGTGCCTGGGCCATTATATATACTAAAGGGCATAATAGTATATTTAAATTAGCTGAAGCGCGATGCAAATGCGGTTTTCTATTTATTACCTTTCCGTATTTAGAGATAGTTAAAGGCGGCGATAATATTAAGCTTAGTATAAATTTTAGCTTAACTAAGCCGCTTAAAGGTCTTCTATATAAGTGGTACTAAGTACCAATTTTTAACTATAATAGTGTTAAGTCCTCTATAGTTAACGTAAAATTAAATACCTCCTCTTAGCTTCTTAGTAAGAAGGATAGGGGCGGCTATTAGTAATATACTTGGACGAATAAACCCTTTATTAAGGTTCTTATTAATATACTTTCTTATAACTAAAAGTTCGTCTTTTAATATTAAATAGGGTCTCTTATAAGGTGGCGTTTTTCCTTATTTAATATTAATGGTATAGTTATTAGGTTAATGTAGGGGGAGTATATTTACGCCCTTTTGTAAGTATATATTAATAAAGTTATAGTACCTCTTAAGGAGGAGCTTGCAGAGTTCTTTATTAGTAAGTCCTTTTTTAAGTTTTATAAACTTTTTAAAGTCTAAAGGTAAAAGTCTATAAAGTTCCGCAGGGGTATTATCTTCTAAAAAGTTAACTATATCTATCCTATTACTATAAAGAACTTAGTTTTATTCTTTATTAAGCTTATATAGTTATAATTAGGAAGCTACAGCAACGGTTTAGCCTTTCCTATATGCTATATAGTAGAAGGCCGTAGCACTTATATAATAGTAATTAGTCGTAAATAGGGTAATAAGGGGTTTCTTAGGTTAATATCCTGGTAAGTAAATAGAGGCGGCTAGGTTATATCCTAGGCAAGTCTCTCTATAGTATTTAGAGTTAAAGGTTGCTTTTCTCTTTTCCTAGTTAATAGTGGGATTATATTATTTAAGCTAGCTTATTTTAAGGATAATAGGGTAATTAGTAAGTGGTATAATATAGGCCTAGAGCTCTTTCTAGTGCCTATTTATATCTAAGTAGAGTTATACTACGTGGGTAATCTTCTATATAGTATAACTACTATTAGCGAGTTATAGGGCGTAGGCTTTAATAAGGGGTAAGGTAGGTAGGTTATAAGTATATATAAGTTAGGTATCTATAAATTAGTTAATAGCTCTATAGTTAATTATAGAACGGCTTTTATATTATTTTATAGCAGTAGTTCCTATTATAAGTAAAACTATCTATTTCTATCCGTTTTGTTACAGACGCTTTAAGTACAATGCTATGACTACTTGGAGAAGAGTCGGAGGAAGCTAGTTAGTTAATATAGGCACGGTCTAGGATAGAGCCGGTAGAACTATGTAACGAGGAATGGTAACTAAGGTTACATAATATAATACGTAAGGAACGCGAGGTATGGGAGGAACGTTACGTATATTACGTATATTACGTATATTACGTATAAGAAGGATTTTATAGGAGTACGGTTATATATTTAAGGACCCTTAGTCCCTACCTAGATAGTTCCTTCCTTATAGTAATTCTTAGAATATAATTAGAGTTAATCTGTTAGGCAACTACTCTACTAGTTATTATTATGTTATTAACTTTACGTATTACCTATATACCTAGCCTATTAACGAACCTACCGTAGTACTTACTATAAGGTTCCGTTATACAATTACTACCTAGTTATGGTATTAAAAGTTAAACAATATGCCACCAAAAGCAGCCACTATGACGCTATTGACGGCGGCAACTACTTTAAGGTCAGGAGGTGATACCAGTATAGTAGATACTGACTTATAACAACCTGTGACGGTTAGACAACTATAGGAAATAGTTGACTAGTTAATAGAAAATAATGCAGTACTTAAACAGAGGATTAATAGGATAGGAGCAGTAAAGGTTAAGTTACTATTAATTAAAAGATTCTTAGGAGAGAGATTAAAGCTTAAAGGATTCCTTATGTAAATGCACTTTAAGGTTGCGTAAGAGGGAGCAAAGCTGGTAATACCTATAGATTAAATAGCGTATGTAGGATTGTTCTTGTTAGGAAGAGCACTTAAATAGTTTAAGCCTTACCTTATAGAGATATAAGTAAATGGAATAATAACGACGAACTAAGAAGTATGGTTTATATTCTTAAGCTAGAATAGATTTATAGAGCGACTTATATAGATATTTAGAGACCTAGAGGTAATAACTATAGCGGAAAGAAAGCTTTAAGACATTACGTAATAAACCTTAGCTATTAAATATATAACGCAGTTCCAAACGCTAGTAATATAAGTTAAGTGGAATAATAAGGCGCTTATAGTATAGTATAAATAGGGACTTAAGGCTAAAGTCTAGGACGTAATTATTCTGATAGAAGATGCGGATACCCTAAGGGAATTAATAGATTAAGCAATAAAGATTAACAATAGGATCTACTAAAGGGAACAGACTAAAAGAGGTTAGGATAGAGTTTTATAGTTATATAAGGCGCAGAATACGTATTAACTAAAGCTAAGTTAGAAACTATAGTATAGCGTAGAGCTAATGGACCTAAGTGGTACTAAAGAAGCCTATAAGAGATAGAGCAAGACACTATAGAAACTAAGAGAATAAGGATTAAGTAATTGAAGGTTTAGGGAGCAAAGGCTAAATTAGGGATCTTAGTAGCAGAAGACATTTAGGCGGACTCTATAATAAGAAAGATGGTTTAAAAAGGGAGCTTATATAAATTGCGGAAAATAGGGTTATTTCGCTAGAGATTATAAAAATGGTTAGAGTTATTATGTAATAAAGGGAACCGGACTAGTAGACAGTATATACGTATAGAGGAATAATAATACACTGCAAGGAATAAAAGATTGTTTAATTAACCACTTTACGTTTTATTATAATAACGCGTGCTAAATTTATAAAGATGCTAAGTACGGCGCAAGCTATTAGCTATAGGAACCCAGTTTAAAGAAACTAAGAGCTACTTAAGACTATAAAGAGCAAGATAGGCTCTATAAATGCGATAAAGATTTAATAGTAACTTTTAGTATAGTGTTAATAGGGCAGTATTTAGAAAGGGACTTTAAGAAAAATCCATTCAGCAATGTTAAGAAAGAGGATCTTAAGATATTAGCATTAGAAGTAGAGACTGAGACCGCTACAGAGTAAGGTTTAGTAACGGGTATTATAATACCGTTGGATACGGCATCTATCGCTTTATAAGACGGTAGGAAGAGTATTTTATAAAGACTAAGTAAGCAGATGACTGCTAGTGCTAATTTACTACTTAATAAAGGTAAAAGGCCAAAGGCTTAAGATTCTTAAGATGAGATAAAAGACGACTAAGATTTTTAAGACGAGATAAGGTATACCTAAGGACCCATAATAGACGAAAACCGATAGAGTAGGGTAGTAGCTTAGTTTAGGAATATATAAATAAGCTCGGGATAGAGTTTCCCATAGGTATTAAATTCTTAAGACGAGATAAATAAGATTTAAGACTTTTAAGATAAGATGAGAATACTATAGACGCCTAGTTGGACTAAGGCGGGAGCTAAGCTTAAGTTAGAAGTAAGCTTAGGATTAAAGAATCTAAGGGACTAAGAATTTGGAGTATGAATAAGGACACCTATAGGTAAGAGGCAAGGAGCTTTTTTATAGATTAGAGAATCTATAATCTAGGTAGTAACTAGACTAGGAGATAGATATATAGACCTAAAGGACTTACTAGTTAAACACGGTGTTTAGCCTAAAGATTAAAAAGTTAATACTAAGATTAAGAAGTACGAAGACTTTAAGGATCTACTTATAAGACGCGAAAAGAAAGAAACTATAGAGGAATTTAGAGCGAGAATTACCTTATAGTAAGAGTAGAAACTAAATAAGAGATTTAGTTTGCTAGGTTGTATAAGGGATAGAGCGCTAGTATAAAGAATTACTAATAGGCTGAGAGTAGGTATACTAAGAGCTAAGTAGCTTACCGAACTGGAATAAGAAGAGAATTTAGGGATTTTAACTAGGTTTAAAGAACGATATATAAAGGGCTGTTACGATATAGTAATAAGAAGATACTTCCTTATAGATAGAGTGTATATACTTAAGCAGCTATACTAAAAGTGGTATAGGCAAAGGCATAATGACGAGTGGGAAGATTTCTATATATGGTTAGATGAAAAAGTTGTCTAAGACTACCTAATTATAGAAAAGGCTATGACTTATATTAAGGGGGCCTTAATTATAATATTAAAAGATCTAGAGGAGTAATTAGAGGACTAGAGAAGTGAAAGATGAATCTTAGTACCTGCGAATAAAGTTGCGACGCTTAGATTAATATAAGAAAGGTTTAAACTTAAGAATAAAGACGAGCTAAGAGTTAACCCGAGATACTAAGTATATTATATACTATTATAGATAGTATGCGTGAATAATATGTGTAGTATATATAGGATACCAAAAGATAAAAATTAGAAGTATTTAATAAGAATATATTGGATAACGGATGAAGTAAAATACTAAAACGCTAAGTATATGTATAGCTGGCACCTAGTAGAAGTTTAAGAATAAGGGGACTTAATACTTTAACTAGGAAGATTCCTTACGGAAGAATGCCTAGATAGATAATAATGGTGGGAATGTCTAGAGAACACCTATTTATGGTATATTGAAGATAAGAAACGAACTAAGTATTGGCCTAAGATAAACTAAGTATAAATAGGATTTAGTAGCTAATAGTTGGGAAAAGTAGAGGCCTATAGAATTAAAGGGAACTAGTGGTAGAGCCTTAGACCCTTAAAGGAATTTAAGAAAGACACCTAAATTTATAAGTTAAATAGTAAGATTAATAGTTCGAAGCACTAATAGATAGTGGAGTAATAAGGAACTATATTTTACTAGCAGTAGTTAAAAAAATGGGACTACTACACAGAAGAAAGGAGTACCTATATTTATTAGTAATAATTTTAGGAGATCTAATAGCCTATAGGGACGGCATTATTAATCTTAAAATAGGACCTATTTAGTTAACTATTAAGGGAAGACAAATTTGGATGTCTTTTAATATCCTACTATTGGGAAAGGATAAGGCAATACTAGGGATGCCTTAGTTATAGAAATACAATCTAAAGATTAATTGGGTTATAGGTTAGGTTAATATTAGAGATACTTAACGCTATAAGATGCGATAATAAGCTAAGTTGGTATAGTACTAAGTAGGAGCGACCTACGAGGAAATAGAAAAAGGACTGAGCTATATACTAAAGAGATACTATAAGTATGGCAAGAAACTATGGTTACTAGAAAGTAAAAAGCTATTAGAGTATATAGTATGGGACTATAAAATAGAATTGGAACTAGGAATAAGTCTAAGGTTCTTTCTAATCTATAAGCTTACTAAAGAAGAAGGTAGAGTATTAAAAGAGTTTGTTTAAGAGAACTTATGAAAGGGATATATTAGACTATTGTAATTATTAGTAGGTTATCTAGTACTATTTGTCCTAAAGAAGAATAGTAAGCTAAGGCTATATATTAACTATAGACAGTTAAATAGTATTACTAGAAAGGATAGATATTTTTTATCCTTAATTAGCGAAATTTAAGACAGGATAGGTAATACGCAAATCTTTATAAAGATAGATCTGAGATAGGCGTACCATTAGATTAGAATTAAGGAAGGCGATAAATGGAAGGCAGCCTTTAGGTTAAAGGAAGGACTATATAAACTATTAGTTATGCAATTTGGGCTTATAAACGCACTAGTAACGTTTTAGAAGTGAATTAATAATGTGTTAGGAGAATACTTGGATGAATTTGTTATGGTATACCTTAATGATATTATTATCTACTTAATAACTAAGGAAGAATATAGGGAATACGTTAAATGGGTTTTGAAGAGACTATAAGAGGAATAGATGCTAGTAGTAATTAAGAAATACGAGTTTTTTACTAGGAAGACAGATTTTGTTAGATTTATTATTAAATTAGGCTAACTTAGTATAGATCTAAAGAAGATTAAGGCTATAGTAAATTGGTAAGAACCAGAGAATGTTATACAGTTAAGATTGTTTTTAGGGTTTTATAATTACTGTAGAAGGTTTATAGCGTAATGGTTAAAGGATATTAAGCTATTTACGCGGTTAATAAAGAAAGAAGAACTATAGGTATAGGGAGAGAAATAATAGGAACTGTTTAGAGAAGTTAAAAGGTTGTTTACCTAGGAGCTAGTTTTTAAGATCTATTAACTAGGTTTAGAGACGGTTATTAAGACAGAGGTATTAGACTTTATACTAGGGGCGTGCTTTATATAAAAGCATCCAGATAAATGGCACCTAGTGGTATATTATAGTTAGAAGATAATATTACTAGAATTAAACTATAACATCTATAATAAGGAGTTGTTAGGTATAGTTGCAGCACTAAAGGAATAAAGAGTATTCTTGCAAGGCATAGAAAAAC
>Ga0307515_10022909_pt1 | contig 10983 bp, 9 predicted proteins | sample 17_EM_MG_FD_194513 | JGI IMG/M metagenome (GOLD analysis project Ga0307515, IMG submission 194513) | Populus trichocarpa ectomycorrhiza microbial communities from riparian zone in the Pacific Northwest, United States - 17_EM | ecosystem: Host-associated > Plants > Roots > Unclassified | place...
ACCGATGCAATCGGAAAACCCGTTGAACAAAGCAACCGTGCCTGCTGCGCTGGCCCGGACGGTCCACCGCACAAGGTTCGGGTTCGAACCCAGTGGGCTGCCCCATCCAGCCAAGCCCATGCCGGAGAAGACACGAAAGCCGTCGTACCCGCGAGCCCTCAGGCGCGTTCCACCTGACGGCGACGCTTCATAAAGCAGATCAAACCCAGGCCGCCCAGCATCAACGCATAGCTCTCGGGCTCCGGCACTGCCGACACCGCCCGCCCGTAGTCAAAGCCCGAATCACTGGTGATGGACAAAGTTCCGAGGTAGGGGCTGCCGTCTTGCAGGGTCACGCGCTCCAGACCCTTCCACTCAAGCGTGTTGCCGAAGTCGGCAAGGGCGCTCTGACTGCCATCATTGCCCCGCTGGACGCTCGCGCTGACCTCGGCAAGCATCGACAAGTTGAAGGTCGTCCCGACCGGGCCCGGGGTCACCCCCACCAGCATCGAGAACTCGCTGAAGCCGAGGCCGGTTTCGGTACGGACGATTCTGATCAGGAAAGGGTTGCGACTGACGAGGGTCGTCTGTTCAGCCACGCCGCCCGAGGCTGAAAGCGAGACATCTGGCCCCGACAGGCTGATCTGCCAACTGGCCGTTGCGCCGACGCCGCCAAAGCCAAGGTTGGCGTTCGTAGCGCTATTGAACGCCGTCACGTTGCCGGCGGCATGCAGCGCGAACACCATTTCTATGGGAGCGTCGCCGGTCGCGCTGACTGTGAAGCTGTCAGTCAAAGAGGCGGTGGCGGTGGTGGAGGCGCTGGTCGGTTCTGCGCCCGAGGTACCGGGTCGGCTGTTGAAGGCGCTGGCGAAGGTGGATATCTTGCCGTTGCCTGCCGTGGCGCTACCCGAGGTGGTGATAGGCGCCTTGGTGTAATCGCCGATGGCCGCACGCAACCGGTCGTTGCCAACACCGGCGAAATTCTGGGTGTTAGGCGTCTGCGAATCGCCGACCTGACGAATGGTCACCGAGGCGGCCGTGGTTGCGGCGAGGCTGGGGTTGCAGAGCACCAGCAGCGCACCACTGATGGTGGCCCACTTGAGCGAATCGGCTCGCCTGGCGCGCGGCGGCATCGGGCGCTTGTTTGAGATCTGTGCAGTCAACGTCGTCTCCTTGGGGCTAAGAGGTTTCGCGCCCAGCCAGACCAGAGGGGCGCGGTTCGCTGCCGGGCGGTCCACGACCTGACGGCGGACGGCGGCAATGCGGCCCATGTTGCCCAGGCAGCGTCTCCGAACCGTCTCAATCGCCGCGTTCCAACGCAGTCGGCTCCCCCCGAGCCAGGGGGGAGCCACCGCAGGCCCTAATACAAGTCCCGCGCCGCCAGCCTCACCTCATGCAGCAACTGCCTCGCCCCCGGCGACATCAGATGCCCTTCACGCGTGATGATCCCGAACGCGTCCATGTGGCAAGGCAGCTCGATAGGCAGGATGGCCAGCACGTTCAGCGACGCGTAATAACGGGCCACCTCAACGGGCATCACATGCAGTGAATCCGTCTGCTGCAACAAGGCCGTGATGAGCAGCAGCGCCGTCGTGTCGACGTTGTTGGCCGGTGGCTCCAGCTCGGCGCGGCGGAACATCAGCTCCCAGCGGTGGCGCAGCACGCTGCCTTGCGGCGGCAATATCCAGGGCTGGTTGGCGAGGTCGGCGAGCTTGAGGTTGTCCGCCTTCAGCAGCGGGTGGCCTACGCGGGCGACGGCGCAGGCGGGCTCGACCGTCAGCTCCTCGTAGTGCATGCCGGTGGCGCCTTCGTCCTCGAGGATGCGGCCGATCATGAAGTCGAGCTTGCCGCGGCGCAGCATGTCCAGCAGGGCCTTGCTGCTGTCCATCTGCACGCCGATGCGTAAGCGGGGCGCTTGCAGCTTGATGCGCGAGATGGCGCGTGGCAGCAGGCCCATGGCGGGGGTCATGATGACGCCCACTTCGACCTGGCCCGACAGGCCATGCTTCAGCGCGACGATGTCGTCATGTGCAGCCGACAGACTCGTTAGCGCCATCCGCGCATGGCGGATCATGGTCTCGCCGTAGAGCGTGGGTTCCATGCCGCGCGGGTGGCGCTCGAAGAGCTTCACGTCCAGCATGTCCTCCAGGTCCTTGAGCTGCTTGGACGCGGCCGGCTGCGTCATGCAGAGGACTTCGGCGGCGCGGTGGATGTTGCGCTCGTCGTCCAGCGCGATCAGCAACAACAGCTGGCGCGTCTTCAGCCGCGCGCGCAGGAACCAGTTGGGGTTGGGGCTGGCGTCGGTCAGGCCGCTGTCGTCATCGTCGTCGCGGGCCATGGGGGTGACTTTCTTAAGCAAGATTGACTCTGCCGTCGTTGGCTAAAACGCTGTTGATGTCGTCGCCGGTTTCGTCCAGCTGCACCAGCGTGGCCTGGCGGGCGCCGAGGGGGTCGCGGGCCTGCAGCGCGGTCAGGATGGCCTTGTGGCGCGGCAGCGAGAGCTCGTGCGTGTTGGGCAGCTGGCTGGACAGCGTGATGGACTCGCGCAGCGCCAGCGACAGCATGTTGCCGATGTAGGCCAGCAAGTCGTTGCCGGTGGCCTCGGCAATGCGGCGGTGGAAGGCCAGGTCGGGCTCCAGCAGCTCCTCGGTCGTCTTGGCGGCGGCCATGCCGGCGTAGGCGGTGGCGATGGATGCCAGCTGCTCATCCGTCGCGGCGCGCGCGGCCAGCGCGGCAGCGGCAGGCTCGAAGATCTGGCGCACTTCCAGCAGCGTCTGCACGAAGGCGCGCTGGGGCTGGGCCTGGATGAGCCAGTACAGCACGTCCGGGTCAAGCAGATGCCACTCGTTGCGCGGCCGCACGATGGCGCCGGCGCGCTGGCGCGACACGACCAGGCCCTTGGCGACGAGCACGCGCACGGCCTCGCGCAGCACGGGGCGGCTGATCTCGTAGCGCTCTAGCAGCTGGGCCTCGGGCGGCAGCTTGTCGCCGGGCTTCAGCTCGCCGCCGACGATGGACAGGCCCAGCTCGCTGACGATGCGGCCGTGCTGGCTTTTGCCCTTGCCCTCGGTCTGGGCGCTGTAGGTTGAGTGGTCCGCTCGGGTTCGCATGGGCGCCAGGCTGGTCAGTAGTGCCTTCATTATCGAAAGCGCGCGACAAAGCCGCCCTTGGGCGCCAGCGTCAGCTTGGCTGATGGCGCGGTGAGCTTGCCTTCGGTGAACTCGCGCTCACCCGCGCCATCGGTGATGAACTGGCCTTCGCGCGTGCCCAGCCAGGCGAGGTCCAGCTGCACGTCGCGCGGCTGGCCATCGGCATTCAGGCCGGCGATGAACCACTGCTTGCCGGCGCGGCGGGCCAGCACGACGAACTTGCCTGGCTCGCCGTCGAGGAAGCGCACTTCATCCCAATGGCGCGGCAGCTCGCGCAGCAAGCCCTTCACATAGGCTGGCACGGTGGCCATGCCCTCGGGCGTCTCGACGTAGTGCTGGATGCCCGACAGGAACAGCACGCTCTGCGCCAGCTCGAAGCCGTTGCGCGTGGTGCGCTTGATGCCAGGGATGTCGCCGAACACCATGGGCGTGAAATCCATGGGGTCGAACAGGTTGCGCGTGAAGGGCAGCATCGCGGCGTGCGTGACGACGGCGTCCTCGTCGTCCTGCGTGAAGGTCGTGAACTCGAAGCCGCGCACCGCCTCCACCGTCATGAGGTTGGGGTAGGTGCGGCCCCAGCCGCGCGGCAGCGTGGCGCCGTGGAAGTTCATCAGCAGGCCGGCCGCCGCGGACTCCTTCAGCAGGTCCACGTAATAGGCCTGCATGGAGGCGCCGTCGCCGCCGAAGAAGTCCACCTTCAGGCCGGCCACGCCGATGGCCTTCATGCGCGCGAACTCGCGCTGCCGGTCGGCGCCGGTCAGCAGCTTGCTGCGCGGCGTCTGCGGCGCGTCGTTCCAGTCGCCCGCCGAGTTGTACCAGGCCAGCAGGCCGATGCCCTTGCTGCGACCGTAGTCGGCCAGCTGCTTCATCTTCTCGTCGCCGATTTGGCGGTCCCACTCGGCGTCCACCAGCGTGTAGTTCCAGTGCATGTCGGCGGCGTAGTCGATGAAGCGTTTCTGCACGTCGAAGACGGTGGCTCCATCCTTCAGCAGCGCCCAGCTCCAGGACGCGTGGCCGGGCTTGAGCTTGCGCTTGTCGAAGGCCACGGCCGCTGCGGCGAGGTCGGTGCCGAGCGTGGACTCCATGACCGTCTTCAGCGGGCCGATGGCGAGCACGCGCCAGGGTGTGGTCAGCGGGCCATCGGTTTGCGCCAGCAGGTGGCCGCCGGTGAAGACCTCGCTCGGATCGGGCAGGCCGATGCGGTAGGTGCCGCCGGCCGAGTCGGCTTGCAGGCGCGACGCGTGGAAGCGGCCGTCCATGCCGGCTTCGGTCAACGCCACCCAGTTGGCGCCGCTGCGGAACAGCGCGGGGAAGATCCAGCCGGCCGGCATGGGTGACGGCGTGCCGACGGCGATGCCCATCCGGTAGTGCTCTTCATAGGACGGGTTGGTGCGCGCAAAGCCCGTCTTGGCGACCGACATGGGTTGCAGCCAGGCAAGTGATTCGGCGGGAAAAGCGAAGCTGGTCAGTTCGTCCTTGAACGTCTTGCGGCCCGTGCCGTCCACCGTGTAGCGCAGCGCCAGGCCGTCGTTGGAGGCGCGCAGCGTCAGCGTGAACTTCTGGCCTGCGGCGTTGGCCACGGTGAAGCGCTGCTCGTTGGCGCGGTAGTCGATGTGGCTCCTCTTGCCGGCCGCCAGCGTGTACTGCTCGCGGTGGGCCTTGACCGGCGACGTCCCTACGAGCTTGAGCCCATTGGCGAAGTCGCCCTGCTCCAGCACCAGGCCCAGGCGCGAAGCCCGCAACACGGGCTGGCCGGCGCGCTGCACGGTGTAGACGAGGTGCTGGTCGGCATTGACGGACACGTCGACCTGGAGCTGGCCGTCGGGGCTGTTCAGCGCGTGGGCAAGGGCGGGCAGGGCGAGCAGGAACGAAGCGATGAGGCGCATGTTTGTCTCAGATCGATCAGAGGGAATAGGGGCCGTCGGCGACAGGCGTGCCGAAGTCGGGGAAGCCGTCGTCGCGCCAGCCAAAGGCCTGCACGCGCGCGTGGCGGTTGGGGTCGTTCAGCGGGTCGCCAACGATGTCGCGGTAGTTGCGGGCGTGATAGACGAGCAGGTCGGTCCTGCCGTCGGGCGTCGTCGTGAAGCTGTTGTGGCCGGGGCCGAACTGGCTCACCGATTCGTCGGTGGTGAACACCGGCGTGGGCGACTTGTGCCAGCTTGTCGGGTCCAGAAGGTCCGCGCCCTCGTCGGCCCACAGCAGGCCCATGCAGTAGTTCGCATCGGTCGCGGCGGCCGAGTAGGCGATGAAGACGCGACCGTTGCGCTTGAGCACGGCCGGGCCTTCGTTGACGCAGAAGCCGATGCGTTCCCAGGCCAGCTCAGGGCGCGTGATGACGACGGGCTCGGACTTCAAGGTCCACGGGTTGGCCATCTCGGCGAGGTAGAGATTGCTCTCCGTCGGCGGGCTCTTCTGCGCCCAGCACAGGTAGCGCTTGCCGCCGTGCTCGAAGGGCGTCGCGTCCAGCGAGAAGCCTTCCTCTGGCGTCGCGATCTGGTCGCGTTCCACCCATGGATCGCGCAGCGGGTCGTCGCCCTGGCACTCCAGCACGTACATGCGCAGCTTCCAGATGTCGTCGCGCTCGCTGGCCGCGAAGTAGACATACCAGCGGCCATCGATGCGGTGCAGCTCGGGTGCCCAGACGTGGAAGCTCGCCGGGCCGCTCTCGTGCTTGGTCCAGATCACCTTCGTCGGCGCAGTCGACAGGCCGGCAACGCTGTTGGCGGCGCGGATCTCGATGGCGTCATAGCTCGGCACCGACGCGGTGAACCAGTAGCGGCCGTCGACGAGCGTGATCTGCGGGTCGGCGCGTTGCTCGACGAGGGGGTTGTTCCAGGCGGTCATGCGCGGACGGCTTTGGTGACGATGACATTCCACGACGCGGGCTTGAGCTTCACGCGAAGCTGCTCGCCTTCAATCGAAATGCCATCGAGAGGTTGAGGCGCGACGCGATCGGGCGCGTCGGCGGTGTTGGCGGCGTTCAGGTCGGCGCTGTAGAGCTGCTCGGCCTGCACGAGCTGGCGCTCATGCCCCAGGCCGCGCAGCGTGATGGACAAGTCCATCTCTTCGCTGAGGTGACGGTTCAGCAGGAAGACGGCGGTGCGGCCGGTGGCCGGGTCATCGACGACGCTTGCGCACAGATAGGGCAGCTCGCCATGCTTGGCGTTGGCATAGCCGGGCGACTTGACGACAGCCCGCAGCACGTCGCCATGCGCCCAGCGCGCCGCCTGCGCGAAGGGATGGAAGATGGTCTGCCGCCAGGCTGCGCCACCGGGCTCGGTCATGATCGGCGCGATGACATTGCACAGCTGCGCCATGCAGGCGACCTTGAGCCGGTCCGCGTGGTTCATGAACATCGTCAGCATGCCGCCGATGAGCAGTGCGTCCTCGGCCGTGTAGACCTCTTCGAGCAGGCGCGGCGCCTCGGGCCAGCCGGCCTGCTTGAGGTGCTCGCCATGCCGGGCGCGGTACCAGACGTTCCACTCGTCGAAGGACAGCTTGAGTCGCTTCGCCGACCGCTTGCGCGTGGCGACCGAGTCTGCAATGGCCACCGTGTCTTCGATGTAGCGCGCATTCGTCTCGATTTGCGCGAAGAAGCTCTCGGTGCTCGTATCGACCGGAGGCTTCACGAAGTAGCTGTGCAGCGACAGGTAGTCCACCTGCTCGAAGCAATGCTCCAGCACGCGGTCTTCCCAGACGCCGTAGGTCGGCATGTCGTAGGCCGAGGAGCCGCAGGCGGCCAACTCGATGGTCGGGTCCACCCACCGCATCAGCTTGGCGGTCTCCTTGGCGATGCGGCCGTACTCGTCCGGCGTCTTCTGGCAGATCTGCCATGGGCCGTCCATCTCATTGCCCAGGCACCAGAACTTGATGCCCAGCGGCTCCTCGGCGCCGTGCGAGCGACGCAGGTCCGACAGCGCCGTGCCGCCCGGGTGGTTGCAGTATTCGAGGTAGTGGCGCGCCTCGTCCGGCCCGCGTGTGCCGAGGTTGACGCCGAACATCGGCTCGATGCCGACCTTGCGGCACCAGGCCATGAACTCATGCGTGCCGACCTGGTTGGTCTCGGTCGAGAACCAGGCCAGATCCAGCCGGCGCGGGCGCTGGTCTTTCGGCCCGACGCCGTCTTCCCAGTTGTAGCCCGACATGAAGTTGCCGCCGGGGTAGCGCACGATGGTGGCGCCCAGCTCCCTGGTCAGCTCGGCCACATCGCCGCGAAAGCCATGCTCGTCGGCGGTGGGGTGGCCGGGCTCGTGGATGCCGTTGTAGACGCAGCGGCCGAGGTGCTCGACGAAGACGCCGAACAGGCGGCGGTCCAGCGGCGCAATGTCGAAGTCGCGGTCGACGATCAGTGAGGCTTCAAACGTCATCGCCTTGCCTTCTTCAGTGCCTTGTTGACCCGCTTCTCGACGCTGGCCTGCACCTCGTCAATGGGTTTGCCAGAGATCATCACGTTGGCCACGTCCTCGCCGATCAGCAGCTCGATGGCGCGCTGCGTCGGCACATTGCCGGGCATGCCGGTGCCGGTCTGGGTGATCTCGGTCAGTGCCTCGCGCAGCGGCAGCGCCTTGAACGCCGCGCTCTCGGCCACCGTCTTGCTGACGGGCAGGTGGCCCGTGCGCGACCACTCGGCGCTGTGGTCCCAGACGAACTTCAGGAACTTGGACGCCGCCTCGTGCGCCTTGGCATCCTGGGTGCCGCCCTTGAACAGCGCCCACGAATGGCCGTCGGCAAACACGGCTGGCTTCTCGTAGAGCTGCGGGAAGGGCTTCACCGTGTAGGCGCCCTTGAGTTTGGACTCGTCCTTCTGCGACTCGCGCAGGAACTGGTCGATGGTCCAGGTGCCGACGACGACGACGCCCGCCTCGCCGTTCAGAAAGGCCTGGTTGGCGGCGGCGTAGTCGAGGTTGGGCCGCACATGGCCTTCGCGGTAGAGCGTCTGCATCAGCGTCAGCGCGTTGACGACGGCCGGCTGGTGCATGTCGATGGTCTTGCCATCGTCAGAAAACAGCTTGGTGTTTTGCTGCGCGACCAGCGTCAGGAAGGTGCGGTCGTTGGCGGCCGTCTCGTTGGCCACGGCCCAGGCGAAGTAGGGCTTGCCGGTCTTCTGCTTGAACTGCCGGGCCTGCGCCAGCAGTTCCTCGGGAGAGCGTGGCAGCGTGGGCTGGCCGTCGGCACTGGTGAGCCCCGCCTTCTTCATCAGGCCGGTGTTGATGTGCCAGAGCCAGGCCCAGGTGTCGAAGGGCAGCGCATAGGTCTGGCCGTTGAACGACGTGCCGCGGCGCGCGTGTTCGGTGAAGTCGTCCACCGGCACGCCGATGCGCTTGAAGTCGTCGTCCAGCGGCAGCACGAGCTTGCGGCGCACGTAGTCGCCGAGGGCCGATTCATGCATGACGGCGATGGCCGGGATGTCCTTGGAGACGAGGCGCGCGGTGAGCTGGTCGTAGTACGGGCCCCACTCGCCGATCTGCGTCTTGACGATGATGCCGTCGGTGTTGGTCGCGTTGAACTCGTTGACCAGCGCCGTGACGATGCCGCATTCGCCGACGCCCTCGGATGTCTTCACGACCTGTCCGAACTGCGCCTCGCAACTGCCGAAGAAACGCATCAGCGTGATCTCGGTCTTGCCGGCTTCGGGCGTGCGCGCACCGCAAGCCGCGAGCAGTGCAGCGGTGAAACAGATCAACAGACGCTTCATGACTTGCCCGTCCCCGCGACGGCCGTCACCAGATGACGTTGGAAGAAGAGATACAGCATCAGCGCCGGCATGCCCGCGAACACGGCCTGCGCCATCAGGAAGCCCAAACCTTCCGACTGAGCGAAGTTGGTCTGCGTGGAGGCCAGGCCCCGCGTCAGCGTGTACATGTCAGGCTGCGTCGCGATGACCAGCGGCCAGAGGTAGTCGTTCCAGCAGCCCAGGAAGGTGAAGATGCCGAGCGTGGCCTGCGCCGGCAGCGTCAGGGGCAGGATGATCGTCAGGAAGGTCTTGAAGCGCGAGGCGTTGTCCAGCATCGCCGCCTCTTCCAGCTCGGCCGGGATGGCCTTGAAGTATTGCGTCATCAGGTAGACGCCGAAGGGCGCGGCCAGGCCGGGCAGCGTCAGGCCGGCAATGGTGTTCTGCAGGTTCCACTCCGAGAACAACCGGTGCAGCGGGATGAAGACCGACTGCGCCGGCACGGCCAGGCCGAACATGACCAGCGCAAACAGCCACTTGCGGCCCGGGAACTCGCAGCGCGCAAAGCCATAGCCGGCCAGCGACGACAGCACCAGCACGCCGACGGTCTGCAGCAGCGCGACGAGGGCGCTGTTGCCCAGCCAGCGGAACACCTGCGAGGTCTGCAGGATGTCCAGGTAGTTAGCCAGCGTGTAGGGCGGCGCCAGGAAGACGTCGGTGCGCGTCAGCAGGAACTCGTTGGGCTTGAAGGACAGGGCCAGCACCCATAGCAGCGGCGCCATCCAGACGAGGGCCAGCAGCGTCAGTGCTGCCATGACGGCGCGGTCGAACCAACCGCGTCTGAGCAACGGATTCATTTCCGATCTCCCCTGTCGCGTTCCAGCCAGAGCTGCGTTGAAACGCCGATGAGCATGATGGCCAGCAGCACCTGCGACGCGGCGGTGGCATAGCCCAGCGAGAGTTGCATGAAGGCCTGCTCGTAGATGAACTGCACGACCGATCGTGTCGTGTTGTTGGGCCCGCCGTTGGTCATCAGCATGATCTGCGGGAAGACCTGAAATTGGCGGATCACCTCGATCAGCGCCACCAGCACGATGGCGCGCTTGAGGCTGGGCAGCGTGATGTGGGTCAGCACGCGCCATCTGGGGGTGTTGTCCAGTGCGGCCGCCTCGTAGATGTCCGACGGGATCTGTTGCAGCGCCGACAGGAACATGATCATCGGCAGGCCGATGATCCACCACACGGTCACGAGGGCCACGGTCAGCAGTGCGAGGTTGTCGCTGGTCAGCAGCGGCAGCTCGGGCAGGCCGAGTGCGGCGAAGAACTGGGCGATCAGGCCGCGTTCGGGCATCAGCGCGAGCTTCCACACCAGTGTGATCAGCGTGACCGAGAACACCGATGCGCAGAAGAAGGTGGCGCGCAGGAAGGTGGCGAGCTTGCCTTGGCGGTTCAGCGCCAGCGCCAGCATCAGCGACAGGATCACGAAGATCGGCGTGCTGACGAGCACGAAGCGGATGGTGTTCCACACGACTTGGTGGAAGACCTCGTCGCCCCACAGTTCCTGGTAGTTGCCCAGGCCGACCCAGAAGCTGTCGTTGGACAACAGGTCGTGGTCGTGAAAGCTGGTGTAGATGCCCTTGGCGAGCGGCCAGAGCAGCAGCAGGGCGTAGAGGGTGACGAAGGGGAGGACGAAGAGGGCGTAGGCGGGGCGCGAGGCGCGCAGGCCGACAGTCGGGGTGCTCATTGGGGCTGCTCCGACGACTTTGGCTTGATGCCGAGGCCCATGCCGGGATTTCGCCCCGGCGGGCGACTCACTTTCTGGGCCGCCAGAAAGTAAGCAAAGAGCTCCTCCCGACCGCCCCGCCCTGCGCTGCGCTTCGGTTTCCCTGCGGTACTCAGACCCGAAGCCCCGCGCCGAACTCGCGTCGCTACGCTCTGCTCAGACAGGCGTCGCGAGTCAGTTCTTGATGCGAGCTTCGCTCGCGGGCTTCGGGTCTTCCGTTCCTCGGCGGGGCTAAAGGGGGCAGACGAAATACATCCGCCGCCCGGACTCCGGGTTTGGCGGTCGGCCGCCGGGACGAACCCCCGGCTGGGCCTTGCCACCAAGCCGCCACTCACGACAAAGCCTCCTGAGCGTGGTGAGCGAGACCACCCTCATCAAACAAATGCGCCTCAGCCACATCA
>Ga0307515_10022910_pt1 | contig 10982 bp, 6 predicted proteins | sample 17_EM_MG_FD_194513 | JGI IMG/M metagenome (GOLD analysis project Ga0307515, IMG submission 194513) | Populus trichocarpa ectomycorrhiza microbial communities from riparian zone in the Pacific Northwest, United States - 17_EM | ecosystem: Host-associated > Plants > Roots > Unclassified | place...
TCATGAGCAAAATATACCAGTGCAGCACACTTAACATCCATGTGTGAACATGGAAAATGGTAGTTCAAAAATAACAAAATCGCATGGATATACAATGTTCAAACAATGAGGTTCCATGTTCTGCACAGGTGCCGCAATTAGGCAGGACTCAGTGTGGTGCACACTGGGATTCCTTGTTCAGAACATGGTGTGCAGAACACTGAATTTCTCTGTTAAAAATTTTCACAGTGTGTGTTATGGGCAACTTAGTATAAATACCACTTGCAAACGGACTTACTAGGCTCAGTTCGCTGTTCACGTACTGAGCCTAATACTATTTAGCTCCAACACACACCTTATGAATCACCACCTTCAAATCGTTTCCCTCACTGTCCCCAGTCGACTTGTTACACTTTTACATGTCACGCGCTGTGTGGGGAAAGGGGAACGACCAAACAGAACACAAGAACGTATGTAGGCGTGTGATGAGAGCAGCGAGCTCTTTCATTTTGTGCATTGCCTGCCTACCAACGACTCTGCCTTCTCCAATTGGGTTTTCGATCGACACGTGGTGCATGTCCCTTCTTTGGCGGGTGTTGGCCATTTGAGTTTCGTGAAGGAGTCGACGGACGGGAGGCCGGAAGGCGGTTGATGCATTTGCGTATATCGAGAAATTCGATCACTCGAACTCCAGATAAGACGATGAAGCGCTTCAAGGTGGGTGATTCGAGGTTTCGAGGAGAGAGGGTGGTCTTCGTTGGCACTGATCAATCAATCAATCCGTTGACTGCGAATTCTGCTATATTGGAGAGAAGAACTGAAGAGCAAAGGCGGAAGAAATTAACAAAGGTATATTGTAGTTAAGTTGTCGCGTACGACCCAGTAAACGTTCGTTGCCTCTGACCCAACCCAAAGCGAGAAGTGAAAGGTGCCTCTTTTGTCTAAATATTGACCCTTTAGGCTATATATGTCTGGTCTGTATGGGAGATATGAGTAACTGGGGAGTAGTTACAGACTGAACTCTGCTTTTGAATCTATAGTAACCATTTCTTCTACAAGTGCGTGCTTTAGATGGTTTCCAATAGTGGTCACATTTGTAGAGTCCTGTTGGAGAGCGGGTAGATATCTCTTCATTCATCTGCCGACCTCGAGTACCAACTGATACCCGGATGTTACGGCTAAGGAGGCCATCAATGAATGTATCATGAAAAGGGCGGATACTGAGAATCATACAGATGTGATATTCTGTACCAATGTGAGGTTATCCTTCCTGTTGGATCACTTAACACTTAAATCTTTCAAGTACAATCAAATCACTGATATATAACAAGATGGATGAACATAGAAAAGTGTAATGTGAGTATGTGAACGGGTACAAGTTCAAGGATTGCTCAAACAAATAGGCAAGCATGTGGCCAAATGATACAGTAAGTGACGGTGTATGAACTAGAAGGCAAAAAAACTCAAACTACAAAACATTGTATGGCGCACTTACCACCAATATTGATACAAGGCCTTCAGCACGCGTTGTCGAGGCTGAATGGAGTGTGATTGTAAGGGTCCACTTGTGGCTATTCTCATTTCCTATTACATAATATAACCCTCTCCTATATAGCCCTGTTGTTTATAAGCCCTGTGCCCATTCGAATTTACTCCTCCACCACAATACTCTTACCGTCACACGTTCAACTAGTACACGCTTGTCTCTTTCAGTAATAAAGGGATTCGATTGTACTCGGACGTCACAGTAGGAAACAAGGTCAAGGAGGAATTGGACCCTTACAACGATGAAAGCAGTGGCAGCTATACTATTAGTGAGAGTAGCCATTTAGGCGGGGGTGATGCACATGGTGGACATTGACAACTCCGCCCCACAGGACAGCGGGTACACACAGCAGCAGCCAACAATACAATAGGAACAGGTCCACAAAGGAGAAATTGACATCCTATTTGTTTGTCACCTATAACTGTAGAGAAGCCCCGCAACCCATCGAGTTATACAGAGCAGCTTTTATCCTTCCTTGCAGGGCCTGGTATTAGTGGCTTGACGCACACGCGCATCAGTGGAAGGACGGATTTACGTTGTTGGTATTTAATAACTATTGTCCTTTGATAGGATAATAGGCTGGTCACCGCTCTCGTTTCTTATCTACTTGTATCGTGTCCGGCGCCGACTTGCTTTGTTTGCCACAGTGGTACACAAATCGATCGGTTCACACAAGAAACCTATGTATTACCCAAGGGTCTGTGACTGCGGAAGCACCACTAAACGAGTAATTTGGGACGATTTCCACAGCTGTAGCTATGTAGACATGGACCCCGCTGCAGAGGGCGCATCTATATAAGGGCATTCCCTGAGTGGACTTTTTTAATATCATCATTTTACTACCACACAAACCATTTATCCACAACTCCTTAAGGTCCCATTAGAAAGCCTATTTAAATAGAGGTATGGAGTGCAAGGGACAGTAGGCCCGGGATAAATAACTGGTATTGAAGACATCACTGTCACTCACACACTGCTCCATTTCCACACTACACACTCTATTACATCCCATATACTATGTTCTGATTCACATCTGAGGTCTAGAAACCTAAAGAACACTTTGTGCAACTGTATAGTTTCATATTCCATACGCCCTATTTGCTCATCTCCTCCGACACTGCCGGCCAGTGTCAGGCTCCTACTCTATACTATCAAACGCGTGTATATGTAACTAGTTAGTGCTAGATTCGTATACACGTGGGACTGAAAGCAGAGTCCTCAGGTTTAGACTTAGGATATTAGATGTTACTTTCATTACAAGCAAACTACGAAACGTAACAGGGCCGTGGTTCTTAATGGTTCAAGAGAGAAAAGAATGTAGAAAACATATATATCTGAGTTTATACATGAAGGTAATCCTGTTAGAAGTGCATTTATGAGAAAATGAGAAGCTTAAGCTGGAAGACGGGATCGAGCTTCAATAACCGCAGAGCATCTCATGTACTAAATTATATACAAAATGTTACGAGGGAGGAATGGCTAACGCTGTGCGTTGATGAAAATTTGGGGCCAAGCGGTTCCAAAGGCAAAGTCTTCAAAATCAAGTAAAACTGTTCGAACGTGAGATGTAGGAGGGATTGTAATGAGAGCAGGTGAATGGAGGCCTCCACGACAATCTAGAGGTACCCAATAGAGCAAGCCACCATCTGAGTCTCTGACCCAACCCTGTGAGTCAGGCTGTGAACAAAAATGAGCATGGACTGGGTTACAAGAGGAAGATGGTTGGTGTGAAAATGGCTCCGACACAGCGATGGTGTTACTATTAGATCCAGAAGCAATTTGCTGCCCCTTGGGAGAGGAAGCAACACTCGAAATATCTCCCTCGAGAGGTCTACCATCTCCTGCATTAGCTTCGGTATCCCGGATTCGAATCATCTTGATATCAGATCCAATAGTGATGTACTGTCCATCAGGAGAGTAGCCCACGGACAACACACCCAGGCTATGCCCTTCCGGGGGTATGCCAACTGCAGCACCAATATCGGCATCCCAGATTCGAATCGTCTTGTCATCAGACCCAGAGATGATGTGCCGCCCATCGGGAGAGTAGGCGACGGATGACACACTGTCGCTATGCCCCTCCAGAGGTTTGCCAACTGCAGCGCCGGTCTCGGCATCCCAGATTCGAATCGTCTTGTCATAAGATCCAGAGGTTATGTGCCGCCCATCGGGAGAGTAGGCAACGGACGATACACAGCCGCTATGCCCCTCCAGAGGTTGGCCAACTGCAGCGCCAGTCTCGGCATCCCAGATTCGAAGTGTTCCGTCATAGGATCCAGAGATAATGTGCCGCCCATCGGGAGAGTAGGCGACCGACGACACACCCTCGCTATGTCCCACCAAAGGTTTGCCAACTGCAGCACCAGTTCCGGCATCCCAGATTCGAATCGTCTTGTCATAGGATCCAGAGACAATGTGCTGCCCATCGGGAGAGTAGGCGACGGATGACACATCCTTGCTATGTCCCTCCAAAGGTTTGCCAACTGCAGCACCAGTATCGGCATCCCAGATTCGAATCGTCTTGTCATAGTATCCAGAGATAATGTGCCGCCCATCGGGGGAGTAGGCGACGGACCGCACACTCCCGCTATGCCCATCCAGAGGTTGGCCAACTGCAGCACCAGTCTCGGCACCCCAGATTCGAGTTGTCTTGTCATAAGATCCAGAGATGATATACCGCCCATCGGGAGAGTAGGCGACGGATGACACACTGTCGCTATGCCCCTCCAGAGGTTTGCCAACTGCAGCGCCGGTCTCGGCATCCCAGATTCGAATCGTCTTGTCATAAGATCCAGAGGTTATGTGCCGCCCATCGGGAGAGTAGGCAACGGACGATACACAGCCGCTATGCCCCTCCAGAGGTTGGCCAACTGCAGCGCCAGTCTCGGCATCCCAGATTCGAAGTGTTCCGTCATAGGATCCAGAGATAATGTGCCGCCCATCGGGAGAGTAGGCGACAGACCGCACACTCCCGCTATGCCCCTCCAGAGGTTTTCCAACTGCAGCACCAGTCCCGGCATCCCAGATTCGAATCGTCTTGTCATAGGATCCAGAGACAATGTGCCGCCCATCGGGAGAGTAGGCGACGGATGACACATCCTTGCTATGTCCCTCCAAAGGTTTGCCAACTGCAGCACCAATATCGGCATCCCAGATTCGAATCGTCCTGTCATCAGATCCAGAGATGATATACCGCCCATCGGGAGAGTAGGCGACGGATGATACACCCCCCCTATGCCCCCCCAGAGGTGTGCCTACTACGGCACCAGTCTCAGCATCCCAGACCCGAATTGTCTTGTCACCAGATCCGGAGACAATGTGCTGGCCATCCGGGGAGTAGGCAACGGACTGTACCCCCCCGGTGTGCCCCTTAAGGGGCTCACCACTTATAGCACCAGTCTCAGCATCCCAGATCCGAATGGTCATGTTGTGTGATCCGGAAATGATCTGCCGGCCATTGGGGGAATAGCTCATGCAATTAATACCTGCTGTATGCCCAACCCATGACGATGGTGGTGCTGGCCATGAAGACAACCTCCCCCTCACTATCTTGATGGCCTTAGTAAACCTCGTGCTGAAGGTCTTTGATAAAGTCGAGCGTAAGGGTAAGAAGGGTCGGGTTGAGAGATACGTGTGCGGAGCGCTGATAGAGATGGGGGTGCGAAAAGCGATGACGAAACGACAAACGTCCTGAATTCCCTCAAGAAGGGTCGGATTTCTATTCTACTGCCAATCAGAGGTTCACAGAGTACAAGCTGAAGCTGGGCTCACCTTGGCCCAGGATATCACGCTTCGAATGCTCGGAGCACCCATCAGAACCATTCCCAAAATGCTCAATACTTCAACCCAAAATAATGGGCACAATCCTACAAAGAATTTCTCCAGGCTACCCCACACCCGCGGATCATTGTCAGGAGCAACACAAAGATGATTTGACCAATAAAGAGAACTATATTGCAGGCAGACGGGAATGTTCTTTGTGATTCGGGATGGGAGATCTTTGATGTCCACATTAGGGACCCGGGAATCTTCGAGCCCGCAGATATTGAAACGGAGTTGGCAAACCATCGTCTCAAGGCAAGTAATTCCCAGCTGCACATGTGCACCCTGAAGGTTGATTTGATAGTCGCGGGGACAGTCGTCGCTGATAAGGAATTCTGAAATTGATAAATGCCGGACACGAATCCCTGCATTGGTCCCTTCGTCTTGATATAGCAAGGAGCTGAGGTCATCCACCCACATTTCCACGAGGTTTGGTTCTACTCCCGCGAGCTCTCCAATTGTCTTCTCGCATAGGGCGCGGTATGGGGCCGTTGTCAGAAGGACTCCAATCATCCGCCGAAATTCGGCTTTGCGATGCACTATTCGCGACTTTAGGATACTTGAGTAAAGTTTGTATAGAGCTTCCAACCCAGCACCAGCTGAGCCTTCGGAGTTTTCCCTCAAGAACTTTGTGGGGTCGTCACAATATCTAAGAGAAAGAACAAGGGTCTTGATGAAGATGAAAAGGCCATCCGCTCGAGAGATGACTCTGTTCAGGAGCGATTCATCTGGCCAAGGCGTGGAGAGGCGCCATTTTCGGCCGACTGGGTCAAACTCGCTTCGAGCGAAGGTTCGCAGATCATCGCTGGCTTCTTCATCTTTGGCCAGATCATATGCCAAGTACGACGATTGTGCGAGTCCATCAAAGAACTGTCGAATATCGGCTTCGGGTCTGCTGATGATGATAATTTTCAGCCATGAGGCACGCGTAGCCACGCCTGTGAGAAGTTTCAGGAGGCGTAGGCGACTACGGTCGTCGCCGCATTCGTCGAATGCGTCAATGACAAGGACGAGGAAATCGTTTGGGCGTTTAGAAAGGTTATCGAGCAGGTCAGGGAAGAGTGAGTCCTTCATCGACTCTGGTGTCAGGTGTGGGTCGCTACGAAGACAATTTGCCACAAGCCTTCCAAAAGGGGGAAAGGTTTCCGCAAGTTTGTAGATGAGAGTTGGGAGGATGTTTCGGGGCTCGCTCAAGTTCGGATCATCCCTCCGGCAGAAAAAGGCGCCAGCCAGCTTCTTCTGATCGTGGAGGCTCGCACAGATCGAATGAGCTAACGACGTTTTGCCGATTCCGGGTAAGCCGTAGATCCAGTAAGTGCTGCTCTGTAGAAGACCTTTCTCTTCTGATTTATTGGCCACCCAATCTGCGATTTCTTTAAGTCGAGATTTGCGGGTGCCTTCCATACAGCAGAAGTCCTGGTGATAGCCGATCTCGATGGGTTTAAGACGCTTGAGCAGGAGCTCTTGATCTACGCAAGCTACTGAGAATGGGTTCACGCGATATTGAGACAATGTGTGCTTACCGATCCCTTTGACTAGGCACAGGGCCTCGACATCGACTGCACGCAGGAAGTCTTCAATGACGTTTGCTAACTCTCCGTCCATGTCTTCCATCACTTCCTTGTCCTTCGAAAAAACCAGCGCATCCCCCGTTCGCTCTGCGATCATCAGCATCTGCGGAATCCAGAAAAGAGACAGCCTACTGAATCGCCCACGCCTGACGTAGTTGCATAAAAATTTAGCAATATTTTGCATCACTTCGAACATTCGCGGCATTATTTTAACCAAGATATCTGTCTCTTCGCTGACAATTTGGTCTGCGACCTTGTCCGCCAAAGGCAAGACGCGTTGCAACCGATCCAACAGCCTCGATGGCATCTGGTCGTATTTGGTTTGTTCCTTCATTAGCTGAACGATCAAGCGTTACTTCTGCTTCTGATCCGCCATAGCGAGAGCACGAACCTCAAATGCGACTTTGGCAACACCGAAGACAGCCTTTGCGATCGGATCGAACTAGGGGGTATCAACATCCTATTAGTTTCTATACGGGCAGAGCTGACCTCAGCGAAGACAGCGCCAAGTTGAATCCCTTTTCCCACAGCCCTCTCCATCGATTTACTCATCAGTGGCTTGTATCCCTTCATCAATCCTTCGAGTTCTTGGAGCGACGAGCGTAGAGATTCCGCCTATACGGACATTGTTAGCTAACTGAGGTGCTTTGTGGTCAAGTGACGAACGGTAGCATTCGCAGAGAATCGTAATTCTAGAGGCACAGGATTCTTTCCAATGCTGACAACGTCTTCTGCTCTTTGTTAGACGTGAGCGGACTAATCGGTCATCACGACTGACTCTGTACAGTAATCTCATGTTTGATGGAGTCCCAATATTCATTGGAAATCTCTTGCAGGTCGATCACCTCGTTTGCCTGTCGCATCTTCGGCAAAAACCGAGGACCAGTGATCTTTTGGATCTCCACGCGCATTTCGGATGTCGGAGAAATATCTCTACGAACACAGGCCCTTCAGTGGGCGTATATAGTGAACATAAGGGACATACGAGTGTTGGACTGGTGTCCAGGTCCGGTCACCATTCGTATGTAATTCTATCTTCTGATTTCCCAGAAACAACTCCAGTTGATACCTCGAATTTGTATCACCTTTCAAATTGATTTCTGTATGACGCACGAAATCAGCGGTGTGACCTAGATTGGAGTGAAGCGCCGCACGATCTAAATGCAGGCTTTTCGGTGGTCAGACAACCATGCCCCGCTATCTAGCTGTCTGGATGCTCACAAGTGGGTCGACTTGGGTGCTTGAGTGTCCATGTTTACTTGCCTTCGAAGACTTAGAGTTGAGGATAGGGAGAGGGGAGAAGGTGCAGCTCCCAAGTTAAATCAGTGAGGTGGATTGCCGCTGCAGCTGTCACGTCGAAAAGTGACCGGTCTGAATGCGGTGTCTACATGTTGAAGCAGGTGACAGAGAAGGGCGAGCCAACCGCAGCCGGTGACCCACAACAATTAACCGCTACAAAAGGGATGGAAGCTATTACAGATATTGTAATTTTGACTGGAATCTACTAAGTTTACTTCACGCTAGCTGCTGTCCACATACCCAGCCCTCTCCATCCAGAAGCCGCAATCCCCTCCGCTCCCACTCGTCGCCCAACACACACTCAATCCTCAAACCCCGTCCTCAAATTGGCTCAGTCCCTCGGAGTCCGATCGTGCCCTCTGCTTTGCGTAGGGATACATCCAGGCCGCTTCTGTCCATCCTCCTTGTTCTCACTCTACCAAATTGCCTCCACAGCCACCGGCCTCATCCACAGATGGATGTACTCTCCAAGGTGACACACCGGGCTTGAAGCCACTCCCTCGACACCGCACACTGCTTAATACCAATACTCCTTCTTTGCCGGCCTCTTGGGCTCTAGTACGCGGGCTTTGGAGTTCAGACCGCTGGAACACTGACGAGGACGTCCATCGCGCACTCGCCACCCATTGTTTGCATTCTACCTTCGAGTTTTTCTCGATCCTCCTCCGACGAAGACGAAGAAGAGCACTTTGCGTCCCCCTGCCGTTCACCCAGAATCGACCATAGTAAAAAAGGCTATCAGTCAAGTCCAGGTCTAATACCCTGAAATACGCCCAGCCCCTCGATCATCACAAGCTAGCGATCGCCAGGCGAGCGCAGCGATGAGGACCCCAGGTCTGGTATCGATGGAGGCGAGGAGTGCGCTTCGACTCACGTTGGCGAGTCCCCTAGCGACGGGGAGGAGGGGTTGCATCTGGATCGAGAGTGATGGAAATGATTTCGACCCGAGGTATGAATTAATAGACCACCTCGTTGAGATCAGCGAGCCCTAAATGCTCCGACTTCCCGTGTGGTAAACGGTCAGCCTTTTCCTGGCCATCCTCAGTGCGTATCCGCCTTCGTGTCGACTTGGTGCTGCGGTTTTCACATTTCCACATCTAGTCAACATCAAATGTGTAAGATAGCCGCAGCAATACCGCAGTAGTGCTGTCCTTAGAACCGCACTCTGTCTCTCGACCTCATCACCGAACCCAATTCAAATAGTCTTGAGTATTCTGCTGTCGAATATGATTTTACTAACACCGACAAGCAACCAGAGTATCAGAACACACCGCATGTATTCACTACTACCCAACGCCACCGCTCCGGCCCTTTCAATAATATTAGCAATACAATGGGCAGCAATCTAATGACGACCAAACGACGACACCTCCACTTGGACCTCAGCCTCAACCAGGACCCTCAACACTACGCTATTTCACTTCTCTTCATTACAACAACCATGTGCTTAACTCGGCCTGGAGCCACAACCGTATGGCGCACCTACTCTCCTGCTTTCACAAATTCTAAAGTACTGAATCACAATAAAATGACTGTGGACTTCACATTTCGACCCCTTCTGATGAGATTTCCGCGAGATCAATAATCTGAGCAAGTATCGTGTTTGTTGAGGCCCGCTACAAACACGGAAAGATACAACATCTAGAATCGTGACTTTATATCCATACAAAGCTGATGGTCTCGTACCCTGGGCCTTCACCCTCCGGAAGCTGTTTATCACAGGCCATGTGATATGGGTATCAGTGTCAAGTAGTAATAAACCCGCACGCGGAATTACTGTTTCACTTATACCAAACTTACTCTGCTTAGGAAATTCCTACTGTTGGGAGGCACGGATCATCCGTGACAACACGAACGCCAGTCCAAAGTGAGAGGGGCATAGGGACATATGGTCGTTCCATGGTCCTTGCGGGTGCCGCCCTGCCTATAGAGCGAGTCTAAGCTGATAAGTACACTGTTCGTGAAGGTGATCGCCAATATTGACGAGGACTTGAGGTGAGAACAACAGTGGACTGTGATAGGCACAAGATACCGGCGTACTACCCGTCGAACCAGTGAAAGTTGAGCTCATCACTCGCGTCACTCGGTCATCGAGCGCTTGTCAGTACCTAAACGCCTACTTCCAGACTCCCAGACTCTCATCAGACATCCACCAGACACTTATTTTCTGTTTTATCTGAGTGGCTAACGCGTTAACGGAAATGGAAGTGGTCAAGGTTCTTTTGTGCACCATACAGAACACACCATAGCAGGTCCGTAAGGAATTGAAACCACCTTGGAATCTCATACCACGTAGAAGGCGCATAATATGTTCAGATTGATGTCGTACATGATAGGGGAATAGAGTTGATACTGCCCTCGCACTTGTGCATCCACTGAATAGAGAAGTCACCTAGAACCATTAGGGTACTCAAAAGTCAATAAATTGCGTATTTGGAGGATCAAGTAAGCTTTCTGACCAAAGGGACGAGAATATGGAAAACGCAAAAAAAAGAACTCTCTGGCGGGGAGTCGAACCCCGCTTTCGCGCGTGACAGGCGCGTGTACTAACCGATATACTACCAGAGACTTGCTTGGAAAACTGGTTCCAGATATGATTATATAGCGCTTTTTTTATTCCTCAACAAACGAGTCTGCCTACTGCCCAAGCCTTTTCTCGCCTGTCCTCCACCACAACACTGGGTGCACAACTCCCACACTTAAACCCACCCCCCATTTTCTTCGAACCACTCCCCTCTCGTTGATTGAACTTGTAACCGCCCTCG
>Ga0307515_10022911_pt1 | contig 10982 bp, 8 predicted proteins | sample 17_EM_MG_FD_194513 | JGI IMG/M metagenome (GOLD analysis project Ga0307515, IMG submission 194513) | Populus trichocarpa ectomycorrhiza microbial communities from riparian zone in the Pacific Northwest, United States - 17_EM | ecosystem: Host-associated > Plants > Roots > Unclassified | place...
TCCTAATCCAGGTATGGAAATTTTGGACTCACAATTGGATGTGCTGTTTTCATTGCTTTTATCGATTCCCATGCGTGGTTGTTGAGCTCTCCATCCTTTTTTTTTTTTTTAAACTAATCACCATAAATTCAAGAATATCATCCCACCTTTCCTGTAGTCAATATGCAATAGCCTTACTCATAGTTGATTTGATATAACGTTTGAGTTATGAATTAAACATTTTAATGCATTGATGAGTTAATCTAATTTTTTTTATGTGAAATAACTATAATTTTAGTAAAATTATAATTCTTATATAAAATAATTAACCGGTTATACGACTGTATTGAACTGGTTAATCAGTTCGCGGTTATCGCGTTTTAAAAGTATTATAATGTCACTATTTTGAAGTATGACAAAATAAAAATGTGTTACTTCATTAATTTTTTAAAATGATATTATTTTATTAAAATTTTTAATTTAATGTGATAATTTAAAAAAAAAAATCCGATTTCTGCCAGCTTCTTATGGACTTTTGTTTATAAAATAAGCAATGCCTCCCATCCATTTTATGTCAAACAAGCAAAACAAAAACAGAGAGAAACACTCACACGTACACACAAAATGGATTGTGTAGAGATGGATAAGGAGAGACTCACAGCGGAGATGGCCTTTAAGAACTCCTCCGCCGTTATCAAAATCCGTCAACGTTTGCCGGACTTTCTACAGTCCGTTAGGCTCAAATACGTCATGTTAGGTTATGGCTACTCTTGTAACCCTGCTATTCTCATGTTTCTCATAGTTGTACCTTTATTCATAGCCACACTTGTTCAATTCACTGGTCTAGAACTAGATCGGTTTTATGAATTATGGAGGACCCAATCCCTTCATGACTTCGATGTGACCACAAGACTTGCCGGTTCAGCCATTTTGCTCTTTCTTCTTGCAGTCTTTTGGACTAAACGGTCCAAGCCAGTGTATCTAGTCGACTTTGCATGTTACAAACGGGAAGACGAGCGTAAAACGTCGTTCGAGAAAATTTTAAAAAAGGCAAAAGAACTCGGGACAATTGACGATGAGACTCTTCGATTTCAGAGAAGGATATCAACCCGGTCCGGTCTTGGCGAAGAAACATATATCTCAAGAGGATTATCGTCTCAGCCACCTAATTTGTCTATGGAAGAAGCCCGGTACGAGGCCGAATCGGTCATGTTTGGTGCACTAGATGCTCTTTTTAGCAAAACCGGAGTTGAGCCAAGAGATATTGGTATCCTTATCGTGAATTGCAGCTTGTTTAATCCCACACCGTCTCTGTCTTCAATGATAGTGAATCACTACAAGCTTAGAACGAATATCAAGAGTTACAATCTTGGTGGCATGGGTTGCAGTGCAGGGCTTATCTCTATTGACCTCGCTAAAGATCTACTCAAAGCAAACCCCGATACGTATGCTGTCGTGGTAAGCACTGAAAATATAACTCTTAACTGGTATTTTGGTAACGATAGGTCAATGTTATTATGCAACTGCATATTTCGCATGGGGGCTGCTGCTGTTCTTCTCTCGAACAAGGCACGGGAGCGTGCCCGGTCCAAGTACCAGCTGGTCCACACGGTTCGAATCCACAAAGGAGCAGATGATAAAAACTACCGATGTGTCTATCAAAGAGAGGATGGTAAAGGAAATGTCGGGGTGTCATTAGCTCGTGAATTAATGGCGGTAGCTGGCGATGCATTGAAAACGAATATCACTACACTGGGTCCTTTAGTACTGCCTTTAAGCGAACAATTCAAGTTTTTTGTCACACTTGTTAGAAGAAAGCTGTTGAAAGCTAAAGTTAAGCCTTACATACCTGATTTCAAGCTCGCCTTTGAACATTTCTGCATCCATGCTGGGGGTAGAGCTGTTTTGGACGAGATGCAAAAGAATTTGCAACTCAGTGATTGGCACATGGAACCATCGAGAATGACTTTGCACAGGTTTGGCAATACATCGAGTAGTTCCTTGTGGTATGAATTGGCTTACGCGGAGGCAAAGGGTCGGGTCTCGGGGGGAGACCGGGTGTGGCAGATTGCATTCGGGTCGGGTTTCAAGTGCAACAGTGCGGTTTGGAAAGCACTGAGGAAGATTCCAGCTGGTGAGTCAAAGGGTAACCCGTGGATCGACTCAATTGACAGGTACCCGGTCAAGGTCCCTGTTGCCTAATTGTGTATGTGGTGGCACTGTATCCATGGATGTGGCAGCACATTTGGATGTTGACGTGGCTCTATGGATCTTAGATTTTAGTGTTTTTATTTTTGACCTTTCTTCCTTCTTCGTGTCAAAATATAATGACATCGTTGTCATTTGTCTATCTTTGTCGGGTATTAATATGCTGAGAAAACTCATGTAATCAACGATAAGATAATACTATATATTATATTATATTCTATTCCAGAGTAGTGGGAAAACACAAGTAGCTTCAATTTGTGACTAATCATTCCATAATGATTATCGAGCTTTTTAGTCTCATGGATTTACTTAATTGGTTTCAAAATGTCACAGATGACCATATATTATTTTTCCTTTTCACTTTGTGTTTGTCCATGGAAGGCCGATGTTACTAGATGGATCTTTTGGGTATGCCATTAATAGGGAATTGTTTCCTTAAAATTCAGGTGTTTTAGATTTAAATTTCATGAGTAGACCAATACAAGAAAATATGTTTTTAGAAAACAATGGAGGACCCTGTTGAGCTATTTCAAGACGTCCTCTGTTGAAAAGTCTTTTCAGGTTAAAAATGGATCTTTGAAATTTTATGGGATGCGTATAAAAATTGATAAAAAAAAAAAAAAAAAAGGAGGGTTGGCGAGGTCAAAATTGATTATCCTCGATTTCGACGATATTAGATCGCCAAAGGTTGTCAAGGCAGGATCATATTCGTCTTGTGGAGTGGATGACATGTACTTCACCAATTTTGGGCCCAAGGGATCAAGATCATGAGTACGGGCCTAACCCTGTTTTGGGCCAACTCTCTTTCTTTCTTTATATATGTTTTTTCCATTTTTTATAGGACAGAGTGCTGATACGAAACCATTCCTTTTCTTTTAAAAAATAAGCATCGCTGATAGATTGATATTTAGAAGATAAATGGTTTAAATAATAAGGACTTAGTGATGATAATTTATCATTTTTAATTCATATTAATTTTTTATTGATTATGTTTCATTTGAAAGTTGATAGTAATTATTCAACAGATCTCAAGAATGTGACCCCTTATTCTTTTGAGGTGATATAAACACATCAAATTAAGAATCCATCACTTGATACTATCATTTTTCTATATAAATTTATAATTAGATTTTAATTAATCAGAATTAATATTTGAAATTACGTCAATGAGGAAAAAAAAGAGGTTAGTGAGGTTTTAAAATCAATATTATAAAATTATTAACTAAAGTTAAAGATCCTAACAATATAGATTGCTTAAACACATTTTCATGTCAATTCTTGATTTCTTTCAATTATTGAATTTTCTAACAATAATGGGGTTTTCTAGTATAAAATGTTGTTTTGTATTTGTTTTTTTATGTATTAAAATAAAATATTTAAATTAAAAAATAGCACATGATATTAAATACTATATACATATTTATTAAATTAAATTAAAAATCTCCAAAATGGTAAGCATACATATCTTTAAAAGACCTCAAACGGCTCACATTCTATAAATATGTTTGTGATTATTCATCGAGACAAAGACTTGCAGAAAACAGAATGGCTAAAAACTCTATTTTTATTTTTCTTTATTATTGAGAGAAATTAGTTTTTTAGGTTTTGCATAATGTTGCTTAGAGACTAATTAATTGTTTCCGCTATATTTATTATTGGATGCAAATAACATGATTGTTAAAGATTTAGAATTATATATTAAATCGAATTAATAGTTTTACACAAAATTGATATTGGTTGATTTTAATTTCGTTCTTCTAGATTTACAAGATTTATTAAAATATTAGAACTAATTTTATAAGATTACCCGCGTCCGCGTCCGCGTCCGCGTCCGACAACCTCAATATTTGTCAAGGGAATTGAAGCGTAACGAAACAGTCTTTTCTTCTGGGTAAAAACATCCTGTTACGCGACGGAAGGGACTTCCTCTGTGCCTTTAATCTATCTCTACGAGCTGAAAACATACTTTCATGGATATTTCACATTCCCAGCTGGGCATGCGTATTTACCACTTTAGTTTGACTTCTTATTCATTACAGACTAGCAGGTGCGAGGTCCCTGTTTTAGTTTATGAGCAACGATTTAATTCTGTGCCAGTCAACATTTATGGTTTCAGGAGAGTCTGGTTTAATGAAAACTTGTCAGTAGAGGGCTCTCGTTGCAAGAAATCCATAAATGCAATTTTATCACGGGGTTTTGGAGATGCATAGATTTCAAGTTTCAAATTTAAAAGCTTTAATTTGATTTTCTTTGCTGATTTTTTTTTTTGTTTTTTGTGTCTAGGAGGTAGGTAAGAGTTTTTTCATACAATTCTTTCTTGAAAAACAGATTAGAAATTTGATATTGAGTGTTGGTGGGTGATTTGATCGAATTCCAACGAGTGTCCTTAAGAACTAGCGAGACTAATCAAAGAACATAGCTATGAACAACTAACTCATCATTCATATCCATTTTGCTTCTAATTAAGATTCCTTCCTACTCAGGCACACGTAGACTTAGTTATTGGCCCAGGTACGATATTTTTCTTCTTCTTTGGCAAACCATTCTGTTTTTTTCTATGTAGTTTTTTTAAATATCTGTTAGATATATAATTGTACTGCGAGAATTTTTTATATTCTACGAAATGAATATTGAAGAAGATTAATTACCAAGGTAGATTATATATTATTATATTTTTTTCTATAATTATAACAATAAAAAATAACTAACCAATGTAAATTATAATTTATTTAATAAATATATTTTTTTAAATAACTAACCAATGTAAAAAATATTTAACAAATGTAAACGAGAGTCTTATATATTTTGTATTGTTTTGTTCATTGTGAACCAAGCAATACACAAATATATTTACTATATCTTGTAAATCATATATTTACGCAGTTAAGTTTCCTTATGGTATATAAAACGGTGGTCCAGACATGACAAGCTCCTTCGTACCTCCATCTGAGAGCATAGCGCCTCCCTTCAAACTAGACCATCCGCCTAAGGAGTTGACAAAATTTTATGCATTAAATTTTAGCAGTGTCAAACTAGCACATCAGACACCAGCACAGGTAAAACCATGCTATAGAACTGTCTAATATAATAATATTTGAGTTCTCTTGCGTAACTGGACACGGTGTTGAGATCTTCAAAAGAACTATTTGGTTGAAGGCTGGAAGCACAGACTTCATTCCAGTTTCATACTGAATTTGGTCGGCTCATATTCTTCTTTGCTTTTGACTGAGTGAAACTGTGTCTTGTTTAGAGTGGCTTTGGCCAGTAGATGCTATATTATCCAACTCTTTATTTTATTTTTTATGAGCTTGTACCGTTAGCACACCAGACCTGGACTGTGCGTGTTGCATCATCTATTTGCAGTTCCGCAGTTGAAGAGACTCACGTCCAGGTAGAGCACGACAAAAATAAGCTTGCTGCAGAGGTGGTTCATTTTATAATTGCAGCAGTTCATTTTTGAACTTTGAAACGAGCATAGGTCGATTTCTCATTTCCCAATTTCTGCTCAATGCCATGAACTACTTTCTTCCTCTAAAATTGATTCAACTCCATGTGGAAATGATGGAATGAGACTACGCATGGGAGAGGGCTGTTCCTGTTGTGCAGCCCGAAACTTTTAGGCCTCCAGTTGAACGTGAGAAATAGATTTTTCTCAAGCCTCTACATCCACAGCCTAGCCAAGGAGTCTTCACGTTCGACTTATCAAACCTGGGGCAATTTGCGAAAATGAACGCCTGTTACGCCAAGCTTCAATGTTGTCAATTAAAACCACCCCCAACAAAAATTTTATATTATAGCCACTTCAAAAGAGGGCATCCATGTGCGGCGCTTTGTTGTCACAACAATGTGCCTGCACTTTATGAGCACGGGACAAAAACTAAAGCCAAAACCCAAAAGCCCCAGCAACATGCCAACATCCTTGTGACGTTTCATGAACATTTTGATGATTTATCCAAAAGGCAGAAAATGAAACGATCCAGACTTTTACCTAACGCCAATCAGGAATTTCAAGAAACGGAACACTACAGGAACCTGGCACCTAGGATCTGAAAAGGTGGCTTGCTGGGTACCATAAAACAATGCCAACAAATAAAACAGCAATTAACCATCAACCGTCTCCTACCACATCAAAGTCACAATACTTCAGGCCTATTCTAACATCCTTCTACTTCCAATTTTTTGTTTCTTTTTTCTTTTTTAAAATTCTGGGGAGTTGTGAGGTGGATCAAAAGGGAATAGGTGATAGCTCTATTATTTGTTCAGCAGAACAAATCATCCAACTACAATGATTCTCAATTCCCCGAAAAAACTACAACACATCAATACACCTCCAACTAATAAGGCCGGTACCTTCTTCCCCGATTGCCATCATCGCTGCTATTACCAGCTCGCCCAGGCCCACTTGGACCATTGTTCCGATCAACTCTTCGAGGCCGAGGCTGTGGCATCTGTACTCCAGGCTGCTGACTGCAGAATACCACAACAGCAAACCAATGGTTGGAAATCCATCTAAAATCTATCTTGCTTGCAAAAGAAAGTAACACCAGGAAAAAGTAACTCACAGGACATAGCCAATTCGACCATCTGGTAAAACCATTGGCACCATATGCATCCCTGCTGGCATGGGACCCCTACCATATATTACTGGCTGTTTGCAATGCAAATGCAAGTACATAAGATTAAGTTTGATTCTACAGGAACTGAATCGAAAGTCAGAACGACCAAGATACCTGCTGAAAACTGGAAGCAACACCAAATCCAGTTCCCAAAGAGCCATATGGATTACCAGCAAATCCACTATATGCAGGAAGGGGAACAGGGTTTGGATGAACCCCAGCATTGTAAGGATAGGCAGCATCAGGTTTTTTATCAGCCTGAGGCTTAGCAAGGACAACTTCCAACACCTGACCTGCAGTTAAATTCATTGAACATGTTATTTGTGGAATCACATCCTATTTAACCAAAGTACTCATTTTGTGTAATGATAAGCATGCATTACTAATTTTAAGCACCTAAAAGCACTATCATGCCATAAGATTGATACATACATACATTAACCCTTCATATTGATTACATAGACTTGCCACAAAGGCATCCTGCTTTATTTATCACGAGATTTAAATAGGGATAAATAGTACCAGGAACTAGACAAGCAAGCCTGAAGAAGAGCAACCTTCCTTTTAGAGAGAGGGGGAGAAGGCACAATTCTATTCCTCTATCCATTTAGGGTCTTGGACAGATACAGACTTCCATCAAGAGGAACTATAAAATATTTTAAATGCCAATCTAAAATGACACATCTGGAATGAGAACAGAACTCAGTGATGTCCAACTCTAAGTGAATCCCCAAACAACACTTCTAATCCTGTTAATCTACAACATAGGCACATTTTTAAAATCTGCAATAAAGATAAGATGCCAGAACCTCACCTATCATCATCCAGGGAAAGAATTGTATCATCTGTAAACATCCTAAGACTCCAAACATAACATTCTCAATAAACCTCTTTGTAATACTACTTTTGTTTTAAGTTATATAACCTGCTAATCAATGTATGTCCCTGATATATAACACTTAATGGCTGTGTTAGCATAATCTAAATTAATTCACTAAGAGCTGACACACCATCCATAGGCATTCACATAGATTGGAGTGAAAATTACCATCAATTTCATACTTCTCTGCATCTCTGACCGCCTTCAATGCACTTGACCTTTCAGCATAGTGAATGAACCCAAAATCTCGTTTTCCAGCTTTGCCAGGTGGCATGACAACTTTTGTCACGTCCCCATGGCGCTGGAATAGTCCCTTCAGCTGCTCAGTAGATGTGTTCTCAGGTATGTTTTTCACATACAGAGCCTTAACCTGGGAATTCAAAACATATACATATTGTAAGTGTAACAGATTAAGTTATTGCATACACAGGAAAGGCAGCAAAAGAGAAAAACTCTTCCAGAGATAAAGATCAAGACTTATTTACTCTAGCTAAATAGCAACAATCAACTTTAAAGGTCTCTCAGTTCTTGCCAATTTCAAGTGGTACCAGATACGCCTACAAGTTCTAATTTGGCAGTGAAACTTAAGAAGATAATTGAATACTAAGAACAGTCAAATAAAAGATATTGGTATGCCATTAAACACAATTTATTAGAAGCTTCCACCAAGTACTCTATGAGAGAATATACTTAGGCATTATGGCAAACATAAAGAGAGTGACAGAGTCACTATTAAAATTGCTGAACGAAGGAGTTTAACAGGCGAGTAAGAGTGTCACCATTGAACAATCCACTGATTCTCAGAACACTAGCATTACAACACATGTTGAGTATGCAATATCACTGTAGCCAGGATGAATTTGAAAAAGCAAAGCATTAAGTTAATAGCCTATGCAAATCAACACCTAAAGAATTGACCAAATCCAAATTTTCATTCATAGGTTACATGCTGACCTATCCAAAATAGAAGCTCTCTTATTAGTTGCAATATTTTAGGCTACATACTCAAGAAGAACAGACTGAGCACCAAGAGAGTCAATTGATTCACAGCTCAATATTGTGTTTCTTGCAGATTTAAATATAAAATTTCGATAGAGTAAGATCAACTGTTATTATTGACATGACATGCTAACATATTTAACTTCTCTTTAACTTTCTTCCATCAACTATTGATTACTCAACATCAATAATTTTCATAGAGTTAGCAAAGAGATCCCTTACCTTCCTTCAGCAAGTTAGGTATAAAAAGATCTATTTTATGGGGAAAAAAATTAGAAAAAAACAAGAAACAGCTAATACAGGACAGGAGGATAAAGCATCTTCCAAATGTTAAAAAGCAAGGTAAGCATGAATGGACTCTTGCATACAAGTTTCAGGAGTTCCTATTATCCTTATTTGTCTTTCCCTTTTGAGAGATTGATGCATTGCATACAAGTTTCAGGAGTTCCTATTATTCTCACTTGTCTTACACTTTTGAGAGGTTGATGTATAGTGCACTTAAAACATGAAAAAGATAGTACTTACAGCTGATGGTAAAGACATGACAAGGACTCTGATGAATTACTTAGCTATAGGCATTTTAATACGCAAAAGATAAAAATCTTGACAATTTTTAAACATCTAAAGTCTCAGCTTCTTCCAACTACTTCTGGCATTTACCTGGGAAGAAGCAGCAGAATGATCAGGAGGTGTGCCCTTTGGATCAGCCCAGCTGACAGTTGGGGTATGGCCATCAAGCTTAAAATTGGCATTTAACATTTTCTGCCTTGAATAATCAGCACAGGCATTATTGTAGTACAATATAAAAGCAAAACCACGATTACGAGTAGGAGTTTGAGGATCCTGAAATTAAGAGGAAAATAGCATTAGCAAAGTAAGTAGTCACTATCTAATTGAGAGGTGAGAGAACTTTTCAATTCCAAATTCCACCTTTATAAGCTCGATAACTTCCACCCCAGGACCAACCTCCTCGATTATCTTTCTAAATTCATCCTCCGTCAAGTTCTTTGGAACATTACCAATAAACAGTCTATTTTTAGTTTCGGATATTGAACACCTTAAGGTTTTTCCCTGCAGGTGATGCTACAAAGTTAGTTAACATTAAAAAAAAAAATTAACAAAAAATAACGACATATCACGAGTACCTTGCACCAAATCATGAGTACCTTGTAGTCTTTACTATGAAGCTCTTCAATGGCCTTTCGAGCAACCTCTTTTGATTTGAAAGCTACAAAAGCAAAACCCTTGCTTTCACCAGAGTCTTTATCTTTCATTAGCCTTATCTGAAACATGCCAATACAAAAACCAAATGAACAATGCCAAAAAGAAAAGAAACACCAATATATCTCATGTACAAATCAACAAAATTATGACCTCAAAAATTTCGCCTATTGGTTCACAAAGATCCCTCAATTCATCTTCAATCACATCCCTGGGAAGACCACCGATGAAAACTTCAGAACCATGGGGAGGAAGGGCAAGAAGTTGAGCATGCTTCTCTTTTTCCTCTTCATTAACAGAAGCAGGGGGCTTTTGTTCGTCTTCTGCAGGTTCAGTGTTGGCAACGATTCTATCTGCCTCTGGAGATTGATCTTTCTGACTGCCCTCAGTTTTTGAGTCCTCATACTCCTCTTCAACATTTTCTTCAGCATGTGGATCACCAGCATCATCTTCTCCATCCTCATCTAGTTGATCTTCAACATCATCGTCTATCTCTTCCATATAATTGTCTTCTTCAAGATCCACTCGTTCCTCAATTTCTGTGCCCTCTGCCATGACTTTTTCACACACCAGGTCTTATGATCCAACAACTGCAGTTAAATTGCCCCTAAATTAACTGCAAGTTTAAGTAATCATCATGGAAAACGTGTGGAACCTGCAAGAATGTGCATAATGCACAAATATTGATATGGGCGGGTTCCAGAGGAGAAGTAAGGTGAGATTGACAAGCAGAGTTGAAAAACCCTCCATGTCCAGATTAGAGCTGGGAAGCTACAGAAATGTAGGGCCAAAACGACTTGCAATAAAAAAAAATGTTATAGTATTTGTGGTCTGTGGAGCATGTTTTAACATTTGTGGAGTAGTTATAGCATTTTCTGGAGTATGTTATAGTATTTGTGGAGTATGTTATAGTATTTTGTGGAGTTTCTATCATGGACAGAGCAACTATAGTTCTCCAAAGATGAAAGGAAAATGAAATAAAAAACCTAATTGTCCTTTGCATTCGATCCTGACAAAGACAAAAACAGGAACAGAAAAACCACTCAGATTCCATAGGTAGTATAGCGTTACTTGGCTGA
>Ga0307515_10022912_pt1 | contig 10982 bp, 9 predicted proteins | sample 17_EM_MG_FD_194513 | JGI IMG/M metagenome (GOLD analysis project Ga0307515, IMG submission 194513) | Populus trichocarpa ectomycorrhiza microbial communities from riparian zone in the Pacific Northwest, United States - 17_EM | ecosystem: Host-associated > Plants > Roots > Unclassified | place...
TTCCGCTGGTCGACGCGATCGCGGCACCGCGCGCGAGCCAGCGCAACCAGACGACCACCGAGCTTGAACCGGGCCTGTGGAACAGCGAGTTGAGGACCAAGCTGGAGGCCATCGGCCACGGCTTCCGCCTCAACCCCGAGATCGGCGCGGCGACCGGCGTACAGCGCCTGCCGAACGGCAAGTGGCTGGCGGCGGCGGAGACGGTACGCCGGGGCGGCGGCTCGGCGATGGTGGTACGACCGGCGTCCTGAACCGACCGGGGCGGGCGGCGCCCTGCGTGACGCGGGCCGCCCGCCCGTCCTCGTGGTCGCGGACCACGGCTACGAGGCCGGCGGCCCGCCCTCGTACACCTGGACCTCCGCCGCCGGCCACGTGTACTCGATCTCCGGCACGGTGAAGCCTGCGGCCATCCGCAGTGGGCGTTCGGCCGTGCGCAGGCCGCCCGCGCGCTCGTAGAACGTGATCGCGCGGGTGTTGCCGGCCAGGACCTCCAGGTAGACGTCCTGGCCGGGGTGGTGGCGGGCCGCCCAGGCGAAGCCGTGGTGCAGCAGGGTGCGGCCGACGCCGGTGCCGACGTGGTCCGGGCGGGCGTGCAGGTTGTCCACGTGGACCCGGCCGTCCGTGGCCGTGTCCAGGTGGATGAAGCCGCAGAGGTCTCCGTTCTGTTCGGCCAGCAGGAGACATCGGTCGGCCGACAGTTCGGTCGTGCGCGTTCGCCACTTGGCGAGGTGCTCCGCCGCCAGCGGGCCGGCCAGGTACGCGGCGGGCATGAGCGCGGTGTACGCGCTGCGCCAACTGGCCGTGTGCAGGGCCGCGATGCTCTCCGCGTCCGCCGAAGTGCCGTTCCTGATGCGCATGGAGCCGTACGTCACGCCCGGCTCGTGTGCGCCTCCTGGCGTGCCGTGAGGATCCGGGGTCCCGACTCCGTGATCGCCACGGTGTGTTCGGCGTGGGCCGCGCGGGAGCCGTCGTTCGTGCGCAGGGTCCAGCCGTCCGGGGCCTCGTGGTAGCCGTCCTTGCCGCTGCCGATCAGCATGGGCTCGATCGCCAGGACCAGGCCGTGGCGCAGCGGCATGCCCCGGCCGGGGCGGCCCTCGTTCGGGACCGGGGGGTCCTCGTGCATCCGGCGGCCGATGCCGTGGCCGCCGAAGCCGTCCGGGATGCCGTACCCCGCGCTGCGGCACACCTCGCCGATCGCGTGCGCGATGTCGCCGATGCGGTTGCCGACGACCGCCGCCGCGATGCCCGCCGCGAGGGCCCGCTCGGCGGTCTCGACGAGCAGTACGTCGGCCGGGCGCGGCTCGCCCACGATGAAGCTCGTCGCCGAGTCGCCCGCCCAGCCGCCCAGTTCGGCGCCGAAGTCGGCGGAGACGAGGTCGCCGTCCCGCAGCCGGTAGTCGTCCGGGATGCCGTGCACGATCGCGTCGTTCACCGAGACGCAGAGCACCGCCGGGAACGGCGTCGGCGCGAAGGAGGGCCGGTAGCCCAGGAAGGGGGAGGTCGCCCCGGCCGCGCGCAGCACCTCGTGCGCCACCTCGTCCAGTTCCCGAAGGGAAACGCCCACGGCAGCGGCCTCTCGGACGGCCGTCAGGCCTCTGCCGACCACCTGGCCCGTCTCGTACATGGCGTCGATCGCTGTGTCTGTCTTCAGTTCCACCATGCCAATTACTATACCGGTATTAGAATGGCGTCATGGTACGCACTCCTCTCACCCCCGAAGAGCGTGAACGCGGCGAGCGGCTCGGCCGGCTGCTGCGTGAGGCGCGTGGTGGCCGCAGCATGGCGGAGATCGCGGCCCGCGCCGGAATCTCCGCCGAGACCCTCCGTAAGATCGAGACCGGGCGGGCGCCGACGCCGGCCTTCTTCACGGTCGCGGCCCTCGCGCGGGTCCTCGGACTGTCCATGGACGAACTGGTCGGGCAGTGTGCGCCACTCGCCCCGGTAGCGGCGTGAACCCTGTGGGGCGGTTCCGGCCATTGTGACCCCGGTTCACATCACGTTCCGCTGGGTGCGCGGTACTCTGCGTCCGGTCCGAAAACCCCCCGTAGCCCTTCCGTAATACGACTGGTGTTTTCTACGGGGCGGAGTACTCCGTTCGGGCATGGGGTGAACATCATGGCGGTGGAACAACTCCCGGGGCAGGTGCGGGAGTTCGCGCGGTATCTGAGCGGCCTGCTGGCCCGCCTCGACCAGGGCGCGGGCTGGTGCGGCGTGTTCTGGCAGCGCGACCCCGACGGTATGCGCGCCTGTCTGGACGGGTACGAAGTGCCGCCCTGGGACGTCGTGGAGGCGCTGCTCCACGATCTCGCCACCGAATACGGAACCGATGCCGTCACCCCCGAGGCCGAGCGGGCGCGTGCCCTGCACCAGGCCTCGATCACCGCGTTCGACACCCGGCCCGGCGCCCGGGACACCCTCGGCGACCGGCTCGACGTGATGCTCCGCGAACAGAAGTACGCCGCCGAACGGCTCGCCGAGCTGGGCAGGTTGCTCAACTCCGCCGGTACCCACGAGGAGGCCGAGGGGTTCCGCCTCGACCTCGCCTGGGCCCACGACGACCACGAACGCGCCTCCGCGCGCTGTGTCGAACTCCGGTCCCGCCTGGACCAGCTGGCCCGCCGGGCGGTGAGCGGGGCGACCATTCCCCGCCGCGACCCCGACGAGGAGGCGGGCCTGTTCGCCGCCCGCGTCCACAACGCCCCGCAGCCCGCCGACCCCCTGAGCCTGCCGAGGCAGCGCACCGAGACCGACGAACGGCATCCGGGCGACGACACGGGAGGCTGGTACGACGACGAGCGCGGCCCCCGACCGGCCGCCGGCCACGTCGACGAGCACAGCGCCCGCCGGCAGGGTGCGGACAACGACACCGCCGCCGGGTACGAGAACGGGCCCGGCTCCCAGCGGCAGGCTCCGGACGGCTCCGGTCCCGCCCGCCACGCCGACGACCGCGACCCTGACCGGTCGGGTTCCGACGACGACCTGCGCCCCTGGCGGGACCACATCCGCCGCTCCGTCAGCGCGGACGACCAGGACGACCCCCGCGAGGCCGCCGCCCCGGAACCCCCGGCCGAGCGCACGACACCACAATTGCCCGCCGACTGGTACGACGCCCCGGCCTCGGCCGCCACCCCCGAACCCGACCCCGAGCCGGAACCCGATCGCGCCCCCAAGCAGCGCTCCAAGCGCCGCACCCGGGGCAGCGCCCGGTTCGCCGGGATGATGGACGACGCGGACACCGGCGCCACACCCACCGTCGACCCGACGTCCATGCCGGTCATGCCCGCGCCCGCCGCCCCGACCCGCCGCAACCCGCGCGGGGCGCGGTTCGCCGGGGCCGCCGCTGCCGTGAAGCCCGTGGTGCCCAAGCGGGAGGCGCTGGACGACGACGCCCGGCACGACACCATCGACGCCGTCCGCAGCCTCGTACGACTGCGGAGCGAGGGGCGCAGCGGGGAGGCGCACGCGCTGCTCGTCGAGGCCGCCTACTGGCCGGCCGCCCGTTTTCCGCTGCTCGCCGCCGAGCTGCACCGCGCCGGGCTCGGCGCCGACTGGGCCACCCTGCTCTGGGAGGCCGCGTCGCTGCCGGCCGCTCAGCTGGTCGCCGCCGCCGACGCGCTCGTCGCGGCCGGGCGGGGGAACGACGGCCAGCAGATTCTGCGGCAGGGCATTGTGCGGCCGGCGCAGGAGGTCGGCGAGGCCGTGCTCGGGCTCGTCGAGGAGGGCAGACAGCGCGAGGCGCGTGCGCTGCTCGACGCGTACGTCCGCGTCCGCACCCCCGAGGAGGCCGCCCGCAGCGTCGCCGCCGACCCCCAGAGCCTCGTCCCGCTGCTCCTGGAGGCGGCCCGGGGAGCCTCCGAGGACTGCTACTGGGATCTGGTGCACGCGCTCCGGGTGGCGGGGCACAGTGCGTGACCCGGGTGCTCGGGACTCGGGCCTGTCCGGCGGATCAGGCCGGAGGAGAGCAGCGGTGCCCTATCAGCGGACGTGAGCGGGGTGTGGTGCGTGCAGCTGCAAGGCGGAGGAGGGCGTCGAAGCGGAGCTTCGGCAACCGACGACAACGCCGCAGATGTGCGTGCCACCCCCCGCGTCTCCGGCATGATCCGCCGGACAGGCCCTAGCCCACCGGGGTGTGAAACGTGATCGACTCCGCGGGTTAACGGCGATGGTCTTGGCAAGGCTCTTCCGGAGGCTTACTTTCAAGCCCCTACGGCCTCTGTCTACGGGCGTAGAGGCTCTCTGACGTCCAGCCGGAAGGAACAGGTCATGGCCAACGTCGTACGTGCCGCTCTGGTTCAGGCGACCTGGACCGGGGACACCGAGTCCATGGTCGCCAAGCATGTGGAGCACGCCCGTGAGGCGGCCCGGCAGGGTGCCAAGGTCATCGGGTTCCAGGAGGTCTTCAACGCCCCGTACTTCTGCCAGGTCCAGGAGCCCGAGCACTACAGCTGGGCCGAGCCCGTGCCCGACGGGCCCACGGTGACCCGTATGCAGGAGCTGGCGCGCGAGACCGGCATGGTCATCGTCGTCCCGGTCTTCGAGGTCGAGCAGTCCGGGTTCTACTACAACACCGCGGCCGTGATCGACGCCGACGGGACCTACCTCGGCAAGTACCGCAAGCACCACATCCCGCAGGTCAAGGGGTTCTGGGAGAAGTACTACTTCAAGCCCGGCAACCTCGGCTGGCCGATCTTCGAGACGGCCGTCGGGAAGATCGGCGTCTACATCTGCTACGACCGGCACTTCCCGGAGGGCTGGCGCCAGCTCGGTCTGAACGGCGCCCAGCTCGTCTACAACCCGTCCGCCACCTCGCGCGGCCTCTCCGCCTACCTCTGGCAGCTGGAGCAGCCCGCCGCGGCCGTCGCCAACGAGTACTTCATCGCCGCCATCAACCGGGTGGGGCAGGAGGAGTACGGGGACAACGACTTCTACGGGACCTCGTACTTCGTGAACCCGCGCGGCCAGTTCGTCGGCGAGGTCGCCAGCGACAAGGACGAGGAACTCGTCGTGCGGGACCTGGATTTCGATCTCATCGAGGAAGTCCGGCAGCAGTGGGCCTTCTACCGGGACCGGCGGCCGGACGCGTACGAAGGGCTGGTGCAGCCGTGAGCGATCTGTACGGGCGACACAAGGCCGTCCTGCCGGACTGGCTCGCCCTCTACTACGAGGACCCGATCGAGATCACGCACGGCGAGGGCCGGTACGTGTGGGACGCGGACGGGAAGCAGTACCTCGACTTCTTCGGCGGCATCCTCACCACGATGACCGCGCACGCGCTGCCCGAGATCACCAAGGCGGTGAGCGAACAGGCCGGGCGGATCATCCACTCGTCCACGCTCTACCTCAACCGCCCGATGGTCGAACTCGCCGAGCGCGTCGCCCAGTTGTCCGGCATCCCGGACGCCCGCGTCTTCTTCACCACCTCCGGCACCGAGGCCAACGACACGGCCCTCCTCCTCGCCACCTCCTACCGGCGCAGCAACCAGATCCTGGCGATGCGCAACAGCTACCACGGGCGTTCGTTCAGCACGGTCGGCATCACGGGCAACAAGGGCTGGTCCCCGACCTCCCTGTCCCCGCTCCAGACCCTGTACGTCCACGGCGGTGTCCGCACGCGCGGCCCGTACGCCGATCTGAGCGACGACGAGTTCATCGCCGCCTGCGTCGCCGACCTGGAGGACCTGCTCGGTCACGTCCGTCCGCCCGCGGCCCTGATCGCCGAGCCCATCCAGGGCGTCGGCGGCTTCACCTCCCCGCCCGACGGGCTCTACGCGGCCTTCCGCCGGGTCCTCCAGGAACGCGGCATCCTCTGGATCGCCGACGAGGTCCAGACCGGCTGGGGACGCACCGGCGAGCACTTCTGGGGCTGGCAGGCACACGCGGAGAACGGTCCGCCGGACATCGTCACCTTCGCCAAGGGCATCGGCAACGGCATGTCCATCGGCGGGGTCGTGGCCCGCGCCGAGATCATGAACTGCCTCGACTCCAACTCCATCTCGACCTTCGGCGGCACCCAGATCACCATGGCGGCCGGCCTCGCCAACCTCACGTACCTCCTGGAACACGACCTCCAGGGCAACGCCCGGCGCGTCGGTGGCCTCCTCATCGAACGGCTCCGGGCCGTCGCCGCCCAGCTGCCGGGCGTACGGGAGGTCCGTGGGCGCGGGTTGATGATCGGCGTCGAGCTGGTGAAGCCCGGTACCGACACCGCCGATCCGGAGACCGCAGCCGCCGTGCTCGAAGCGGCCAGGGCGGAAGGGCTGCTCCTCGGCAAGGGCGGCGGTCACAACACCAGCGCCCTGCGTATCGCACCGCCGCTGTCGCTCACCGTCGCGGAGGCCGAGGAGGGCGCCGCGATCCTCGAACGCGCTCTGAGGAGCTGCGTCCAGTAACACCACAGCAAGGAAGTCGGCCCATGCTCATGACCACCACTTTGGAACCCGCCCTGTCGGTCCGCCAGGTCCTCGGCCTGGAACGGGTGCTCGCGGGCGAGCCCGAGGTGGTGGCCGGGGCCGGGCAGCTCGACCGGGCGGTGCGCTGGGTGCATGTCGCCGAGGCCGCCGATGTCGGTGTGATGCTCAGCGGCGGCGAGATGGTGCTCACGACCGGGGTGCTGCTGGCCGGGGACGAAGAGGCCCAGGTCGAGTACATCCGCTCGCTGCATCGCGCGGAGGCCGCGGCCGTCGTCCTCGGACTCGGCCGTGCCTTTCCCGCGCCGCCGGACGTCATGCGGCGCGCGGCCGAGCGGTGCGGGCTGCCGATGGTGGTGCTCCACCGGCCGTTCCCCTTCGCCGAGTTGACGGAGGAGGTCCAATCCAGGCTCGTACGGCGGAAGTTCGCCGCCGTGAGCCTGTCCGAGGCGGTACGGACCGCCCTCACCGGGCTGATCACGAGCGGCGCCCCGCTGCAACTGCTCCTCGACGAGGTCGCCTCGCACAGTGGCTGTCCCGTGGTCGTCACCAACCTCGCGCATCGCGTCCTCGCCACGTCGGGGGAGCGGTCGGCCGTCGACGACGTGCTGCGGGACTGGGAGCGCATCTCCAGGCAGGCGGGTGGGAGCGAGGGCGACGGGTGGATCCGGGCCGAGCTGGGCGGGCGCGGGGAGAGGTGGGGGCGGATCGTGCTCTGCGGGTATCGGGGTGATGCCGCCACCGGGCGGTTGCTCGCCGACCGGGCCGCCGAGGCGCTTGTCCTGCACCGCATGCTCGGGGGCTCCGTACACACCTGGGAGGAGCAGTCCGCGCAGAGCCTGCTCACGGACCTGGTGAGCGGGGTCGTACCGGCCCGGCAGCTGTTGCCAAGGGCTCGTGCCGCTGGGCTGCCCGTCAACCGGCGGACGTTCGTGCCGCTGGTCGTACGGGACGGTGACCCCGCCGAACTCGACCGCGTACTGCGGTTGTTGGGGCTGCCGGGGCTGGTCGCCGAGCTGGCCGACGACGCCACCGCCGTGCTGCTGAGCCTCGCCCGGGACCAGGACGCCAAGGCGCTGGCCGCGCACTTCGCGCTCCGGCTGCGGACGGAGACCACCGGGGCCCGGACCGTCGTGGCCGCCGCCGAGGCGCTCGGCTCCTGGGACGACGTACCCACCGGACTGCGCGAGGCGCTGCACGTCGCGGCGGCCGTCGCGGACACCCCGGCGGGGCAGGATCTGCCGGTCCTTGTGTACCTGAGGGACGTACGGCTGCGTGGCCTTGTCCGGCTGCTGCGGGACGATCCGCAGGTGCAGGCGTTCGCGGAGCGGGAGCTGGACGGGCTGCTGTGCGGGGCCGAGGGCGAGTCCGAGCTGCTGCCCGTGCTGCGGACCTATCTCGCCACCGGGCGCAACAAATCACGTACCGCGCAACTGCATCACGTCTCGCGGCCCGCGCTCTACCGGCGGCTGGAGGCGATAGAGGCGCGGCTCGGGCTCGATCTCGACGACTTCGAGCAGGCCGCTTCCGTGCATATCGCGCTCCTCGCGCACGACGCCCAGCAAGGCCGATGACCGCGCTCCACACTGCTCCGTCTTACCGCTCCGAAACATCAGAGGACCTGGGAAAACAGTGGTGAAACATGGGCCCACGTCAGGGTGACACCGTGGAACGCCGAACGCCCGCAGGCGTGACACCGTGCAACTCAAACCCGCTCTTCAGGCTTCCTAGGCTCGGCGTACACCGAGTGACCGGAGGTCCCGATGAGCAGGGTGATTCGCGCCGCCATCTTCCAGACTGCCTGGACGGGCGACAAGGAGTCGATGATCCAGGTACACGAGCAGGCGGTCCGCGACGCCGCGGCGCAGGGTGCTCAAGTCATGTGCTTCCAGGAGCTGTTCTACGGACCGTACTTCTGCCAGGTCCAGGACAAGGCGTTCTACGAGTACGCCGAGCAGATCCCGAACGGCCCGATCGTCAAGCGCTTCCAGGCGCTCGCCAAGGAACTGGGCATCGTCCTCGTCCTGCCGATGTACGAGGAGGAGCAGCCGGGCGTCCTCTACAACACGGCCGCCGTGATCGACGCGGACGGCTCGTACCTCGGCAAGTACCGCAAGCACCACATTCCGCAGGTCGCCGGGTTCTGGGAGAAGTTCTACTTCCGTCCGGGGAACGCGGGTTGGCCGATCTTCGAGACGGCCGTGGGCAAGATCGGCGTCTACATCTGCTACGACCGGCACTTCCCGGAGGGCTGGCGTGCGCTGGGCCTCGAAGGCGCCGAGATCGTCTTCAACCCGTCGGCCACCTCGCGCGGTCTGTCCGCCTACCTGTGGCAGCTGGAGCAGCCTGCGGCGGCCGTCGCCAACGAGTACTTCGTCGGCGCGATCAACCGGGTCGGCGTCGAGGAGCTGGGCGACAACGACTTCTACGGGACCTCGTACTTCGTGGACCCGGAGGCACAGTTCGTCGGCGAGGTGGCGAGCGACAAGGAGACCGAACTCGTCGTCCGCGACCTGGACCTGGCCAAGCTCCGCGAGGTCCGCGACCGCTGGCAGTTCTACCGCGACCGCCGCCCGGAGGCATACGGCCCCCTGACGGCACCGTAAACAGCAGACGCTCACACCCGCGCCCCTGTCTTTTGTCTTCAGGGGCGCGGGGCAGCGTCCATTTGCGGCTCCGCCGCGGGGCGCGACCAGCCACAGACAACCGGCACTTTGTAGACAACCGAGGAGCGTGAACCCGTGACCGGCCGTACTGTCATCCGAGGCGGACTAGTCATCACCGCGTCCGACGAGATCCACGCCGACGTCCTCATCGAGGACGGCCGCATCGCCGCCCTCGCCACCAGCGGAAGCGCCCCCGCCGAGTCCTGGACGGCCGAGCGGACCATAGACGCCACCGGAAAGTACGTCATCCCCGGCGGCGTCGACGCCCACACCCACATGGAACTGCCGTTCGGCGGTACGGCCGCCTCGGACACCTTCGAGACCGGCACCCGGGCCGCCGCCTGGGGCGGTACGACCACGATCATCGACTTCGCCGTACAGAGCGTCGGCCAGTCGCTGCGCGACGGACTCGACACCTGGAACGCCAAGGCCGACGGCAACTGCGCCATCGACTACGCCTTCCACATGATCGTCTCCGACGTGAACCAGGACACGCTCAAGGAGATGGACCTGCTCGTCGAGGAGGGCGTCACCTCCTTCAAGCAGTTCATGGCCTACCCGGGCGTCTTCTACAGCGACGACGGCCAGATCCTGCGCGCCATGCAGCGCTCCGCCGAGAACGGCGGCCTGATCATGATGCACGCCGAGAACGGCATCGCGATCGACGTCCTCGTCGAGCAGGCGCTGGCCCGGGGCGAGACCGACCCCCGCTACCACGGCGAGGTCCGCAAGGCCCTCCTCGAAGCGGAGGCCACACACCGCGCCATCAAGCTCGCGCAGGTCGCCGGCGCACCTCTGTACGTCGTCCACGTCTCGGCGCAGGAGGCAGTCGCCGAGCTGGCACGGGCGCGCGACGAGGGGCTCAACGTCTTCGGCGAGACCTGCCCGCAGTACCTGTTCCTGTCGACGGACAACCTCGCCGAGCCGGACTTCGAGGGCGCCAAGTACGTGTGCTCGACGCCCCTTCGGCCCAAGGACCACCAGGCCGCGCTCTGGCGGGGCCTGCGGACGAACGACCTCCAGGTCGTCTCCACGGACCACTGCCCCTTCTGCTTCGAAGGGCAGAAGGAACTGGGTCGCGGCGACTTCTCGAAGATCCCCAACGGGCTCCCGGGGTCGAGAACCGCATGGACCTGCTCCACCAGGGCGTCGTCGACGGGCACATCAGCCGCCGCCGCTGGATCGAGATCGCCTGCGCCACCCCGGCCCGGATGTTCGGCCTCTACCCGAAGAAGGGCACCATCGCCCCGGGCGCCGACGCCGACATCGTCATCTACGACCCGGCTGCCGAGCAGATCGTCTCCGCCGAGACCCACCACATGAACGTCGACTACTCGGCGTACGAGGGCAAGCGGCTCACCGGCCGCGTCGAGACCGTCCTCTCGCGGGGCGAACTCGTCATCACCGAGCGGGAGTTCACCGGACGCGCGGGTCACGGCGTCTACACCCCCCGCTCCACCTGTCAGTACCTGATCTGAACTAGGAGCAGCGCTCATGGACTTCGGCCTCGTCCTGCAGACCGACCCGCCGGCCTCGCGTGTCATCGAGCTGATGCAGCGCGCCGAGGGCAACGGCTTCACGTACGGCTGGACCTTCGACTCTGCCGTGCTGTGGCAGGAACCGTTCGTGATCTACAGTCAGATCCTTTCCAGCACCGAGAAGTTGACGGTCGGCCCGATGGTCACCAACCCGGGCACCCGCACCTGGGAGGTCACCGCCTCCACCTTCGCCACCCTCAACGACATGTTCGGCAACCGCACGGTCTGCGGCATCGGCCGCGGCGACTCCGCGATGCGCGTCGCCGGCCGAACTCCCAACACCCTGGCCCGGATCAGCGGCGCGATGAAGGTCATCCGCTCGCTCGGCCGCGGTGACGAGGCCGACCTCGGTGGTACGGTGATCAAGCTCC
>Ga0307515_10022913_pt1 | contig 10982 bp, 1 predicted proteins | sample 17_EM_MG_FD_194513 | JGI IMG/M metagenome (GOLD analysis project Ga0307515, IMG submission 194513) | Populus trichocarpa ectomycorrhiza microbial communities from riparian zone in the Pacific Northwest, United States - 17_EM | ecosystem: Host-associated > Plants > Roots > Unclassified | place...
CGAGCTGCTAAAGAGACGCTAGGGGACTTTTACCTACTTATACTTTACTAGATAGAATAGGACTAGTATATAAATAATAACGAGGAAAATATTAAAATATTAGTAGAAGTTCTTTCTATACGCGGGCTAAACAGACTTATAGAATATTAGTAGCTAATTCTACCCCTTACTTATTAATATAAGTTATATAATATTAGTAAAAGAAATTGTTGGTCACATAGGGTGACTTACCAATAACGACTACTCAAGTAGGTTATAGTGATGTTGGTTAATAAAGCTTGTTCATTGGAATGAGGGAGGGCGAGGAGCTTAAGACTCCTCGCTACGTTAGTGCCGCGGCGTTACGTAATGACCGCTTGCCTCATTCCCGACACTGGCAACTCTTCTTTTGTGGTTGCTATTTATCACATATCAGGGGGGCTGATTTGGCGCGGTTACGACCCGGGTTAATACGAGGTTAGGGCCACCCCTGCTGATAACGCGCCCGAACCCCGCACGAGGTCGCGCAGCGACCGCCCCCGAGTACCCTTGCGCGCGATTTTGGGCGAAAAGGTACATAATTTAAGTTTGATCGGTACTTCTGGGGGGTCGCGTAATATTGCTCTGAATTTAATATACTTGCACTGCAGTGACCGAGACGCCTTAATGTAGGACTATACTCTAGTGACCAAGACGTCTTAATATAGGACTGCACTACGGTTACTGCAGTCCTATATTAAGGCGTCTTAGTTACTATAGTTCTATATTAAGGCGTCTTAATTGCTGTAGTGTAGTTGTATATTAAGGGGTCTTAGTCACTAGTGCAGTTGTATATTAAGGCGTCTTGGTTACTATAGTAAAATAACTATTTAGATATTCTTATAAAGCCAATCTAAAGAATACTGGCCTCGTAGCTGTTCCAGCTGGTTAATAGCCTATCTCTTATCTCTTGCCGTACCGTCTTTTACGCGCTATCTTATATCCTTAATTATCCTACGGCGACAGCTATAGAATATAGCCTTGCTATTAACCCGCTAGCGTGCCCCCTAGTAGCGGTTAAGAGCTTTAATTAACGGCCTACCTACTAGCCCTAAAGTCCACTTAGTCTAGAGCTAGAAGACTAAATTACTACCTTAAAGCATTTTATATTTCCTTAGCGGCGCCTATAGGTTAAGAATAAATAGGAGAGATAGTTAAGTATTAGCTTGTGCCTACGTTAGTAGGGGTGATGCAGATATAGTAGACGGCTAAGCAGGTGATGCGGATATAGTAGATAGCTAAGCGGGTAGTGCGGATATAGTAGACAGCTAAGCGGGCGGTGCGGATATTATAGATGGCTAAGTAGATAATGCGGATATTATAGACGGCTAAGCGGACGGTGCGGATATTATAGATAGCTAAGCGGGCAGTGTGGATATTATAGACAGCTAAGCAGGCGGCGTGGATATAGTAGACGTTATAGTAGACGGTATAGGCTTGCCTAAAGGTGGATATATAGACTCTATAGGCCCTATCTAAATACCTGTCTTTCCTTACTAAATCTATATAGGTGTAAATAATACTAATAACCTTTTTATCTCGCTAAGGCGTTCTAAGATTGTCTATACGCGTAATTAAACCCCCTTTATCTTAGAGATTGCGGCCTTATATTTTAGCTTAGCTACGGCCTTATAAGCGGGCCAGTATTTCTATATTATTAGCTTATCTGGCGTAACTACGTTAGCTAGCGAGCTTTTTACCCGCGTAGTAAACCTCTAGTACTCCTTGCAGCCGAAAAGGGGGTCTTTCTATAGGGGGTAGAGCGGGAACTGCTTGCGTAGGATTACTAAGTCCTATAATAGGATTACCCTAAGCGCGCGGAGGAGGCGTAGAAATCCTAAGCCCGCAAGGTTAAGCTATACAACCTTATTATCGGCCCTACTTAGGTAGTAGGCCTCTATGCGTTTTAGCTAGACGTTAGTCTTAGGCCATATCTTTAAATAGAGGGCCTCCTTTAGCACCTCCCGTGCGCGGGGGAGAAAGTAGCCCTTTCCTTCCTTTGGGAAGCCGGCGATTAACCGCATAAATATACGGGGTAGGTAGCTAAGGTAGGCTCCTATTATCGCGTCTATATTCTAGTATTTAGCCTATCTAATTTGGGTCTCCTTAACGCCGCTAAGCTTAGTATACCGGACGCTCTACTTATAGGCGCTATAGGTCTTCTCCTTTAAGTAAATTCCTACCCCCTAGAATATCTTTTTATTCTATTTAAACTGCGTATAATAGCTTAGCGGCTATTGCGGTACTTTAATACTGCTAGGGAAGACGTATAGGTTATAGTAGTCCTTTAGCTGCCGAAAGGATAGGAAGCTCTTAGCGCTATCTTTACCCTAGCGGTTAAAGAAGTAAAAGGCTATTATAGAGAGGGGGTAGAGGATAGGGTTAGCGTTCCGCATACAGCCTATATACTTAACCTTACCGTACTAATTCTACTTCCCTTATATTATTAATATAATTATATACGGCGCTAACTTGTCTAGTTTAGGCCCTTTATTTTCTAGTTTAATAAGGATAAGGTTAGTAAGCTAAACGTCTTATCTACTTTTACTATAGGTAACGGTAGTATAGCCTAAGGAATGGGTTAGAAAACGGCAGCTATATAGACTAAGTAGGGTATATATAAACCTAATAAATACTTAGCTGTAGTTTGAAGGTAAGACTTGACTAAACCTAGTATCTTAGAGCCCGTCTCCTAGCACTAAGTAATCGCCTTTTTAAGCCCTTTAATGTCGTAGCCGCTAGTAATTATAAATAGGCCTTAATTGATAAAGTTAACGCGTTGAATCTGGTCCTTGTCGCGGTGGACGCTGTCCAGTATTGCTGAGAGCTTCGCCCCTTCTAACTACTACGCGTAGAGCTTAGTAATAGCGGAGATATAGCTATTTATAACTAAGTATCGGACTATCTCGTTAAATAGGGCGTCTAGAGCCTCCTCGTCCTATATTTCCCCTTCCTCCTTTATAGCTTCCTCCCCTATACCTACGGCTGCCCCTATAGCTGCCCCTACGGCTGCCTTCCCCCCTAGCTACCCTGCCCGCTTAGCCGTCTTTTACCTCTTCTTTGCCCACTTACTATCTTTCTATATCTCTTTCCGTTTTAACTTCCGTTTTTAATAGCTAGCAGCCTATAATTCTTAGTTGATAACTTACTGCTCTAAAAATAGGTAAAGCTTATCTTTTATTACCTAGGCGCCGTCCGTATTACCTTCTAGTCTTATATATTAGTCTTCCCACTCTTTTTACTTTAGCTTATACGCCCTTATAGTATTCTTTAAGCGCTAGGCCTTATAAATATCGTATAGCCGTAATATCTGGGCCTTAAATTCGTTCTAAAGGCTATAGGAGGAGGGGGAGGAGGAGGCTATAGGGGCTTCCTTTGACTGTAAAGTAGACTGTAGGGTAAGAAGATTTTTAAAAGACTCTATCTCCGTAAGAGGTTAGGGGGAAGACGCGTAAGTATAGCGCGGGTATAGGTAAATAAAGCCACTAAACGCGTAAATATTAATAGAGGAGGAGAAGAAGAGAGCTCTATATTATAGAATTAGAATTATAGTAGGCCGTTCTATATAAAACTAGAAGCCCCACGTAAGCTAGGAGCTAGCGCGGGTATAAGAACAGAAAGAGGGTTAAAAAATAGATTGTTAAGGCAATAATAAGGTTAAAGGCGCGCGATAAGGTCCTTTATACTAACCTAGTACTAACCTAGGCCTCAAAACCGCGTCTAAAAAGTAGGGGCCACCACTAAAAAGGGGGGGTAATATTTGGACGATATATCGCGGACCTTAGGGGGTTATACGTAACCTAAGGTTATACTAAGCCTAACCTAGACCTTTAATACCTATCACATATCAGGGGGGCTAATTTGGCGCGGTTATGACTTAGGTTAATATAAGGTTAGGGCCACCCCTACTAATAACGCGCCCGAACCCCGTATAAGGTCACGCAGCAACCGCCCCCAAGTACCCTCGCGCGCGATTTTAGGCGAAAAGGTATATAATTTAAGTTTAATCGGTACTTCTAGGGGGTCGCGTAATGTTGCTCTAAATTTAATATACTTATACTGTAGTAACCAAAACGCCTTAATATAGGACTATACTCTAGTAACTAGGACGTCTTAATATAGGACTGCACTATGGTCACTGCAGTCCTATATTAAGGCGTCTTGGTCACTATAGTCCTATATTAAGGCGTCTTAATTACTATAGTGTAGTTATATATTAAGGGGTCTTAGTTACTAGTATAGTTATACATTAAAGCGTCTTAGTTACTATAGTAAAATAACTATTTAGATATTCTTATAAAGCTAATTTAAAGAATACTGGCCTTATAGCTGTTCCAGCTAGTTAATAGCCTATCTCTTATCTCTTGCCGTACCGTCTTCTACGCGCCATCTTATATCCTTAATTATCCTACGGCGACGGCTATAGAACATAGCCTCGCTATTAACCTACTAGCGTGCCCCCTAGCAGCGGTTAAGAGCTTCAATTAACGGCCTACCCGCTAGCCCTAAAGTCCACTTAGTTTAGAGCTAAAAGACTAAATTACCACCTTAAAGTATTTTATATTTCCTTAGCGGCGCCTATAGGTTAAGAATAAATGGGAGAGATAGTTAAGTATTAGCTTATGCCTGCGTTAGTAGGGGCGATGCGGATATAGTAGACGGCTAAGCGGGCAGTGCGGATATAGTAAACAGCTAAGTGGGCGATGTAGATATAGTAGATAGCTAAGCGGGCGGTGCGGATATTATAGACGGCTAAGCGGACGATGCGGATATTATAGATAGCTAAGCGGACGGTACGGATATTATAGACGGCTAAGCGGGTAGTGCGGATATTGTAGACAGCTAAGCGGGCGGCGTAGATATAGTAAACGTTATAGTAAATAGTGCAGGCTCGCCTAAAGGTAGATGTATAGACTCTATAGGCCCTATTTAGATACCTGTCTTTCCTTACTATATCTATATAGGTGCGAATAATGTTAATAACCTTTTTATCTCGCTAAGGCGTTCTAAAATCGTCTATACGCGTAATTAAACCCCCTTTATCTTAGAGATCGCGGCCTTATATTTTAGCTTAGCTACGGCCTTATAGGCGGGCCAGTATTTCCGTATTATTAGCTTATTTAGCGTAACTACGTTAGCTAGCAAGCTTTCTACCCGCGTAGCAACCCTTTGGTACTCCTCGTAGCCGAAAAGGGGGTCTTTCTATAGGGGGTAGAGCGGGAACTACTTATATAGGATTACTAAGTCCTGTAATAGGATTACCCTAAGCGTATAGAGGAGGTGTAGAAATCCTAAGCCCGCAAGGTTAAGCCATATAACCTCATTATCGGCCCTACTTAGGTAGTAGGCCTCTATGCGTTTTAGCTAGACGTTAGTCTTAGGCCATATCTTTAAATAAAGGGCCTCCTTTAGTACCTCCCGTGCGCGGGGGAGAAAGTATTCCTTTTCTTCCTTTAGGAAGCTGGCGATTAACCGTATAAACGCACGGGGTAGGTAGCTGAGGTAGGCTCCTATTATCGCGTCCGTATTCTAGCGTCCGGCCTATCTAATTTAGGTCTTCTTAACGCCGCTAAGCTTAGGATACCGGACGCTCTACTTATAGGCGCTATAGGTCTTCTCCTTTAAGTAAATTCCTACCCCCTAGAATATCTTTTTATTCCATTTAAACTGCATATAATAGCTTAGCGGCTATTACGGTACTTTAATACTGCTAGGAAAGATATATAGGTTATAGTAGTCCTCCGGCTGCCGAAAGGATGGGAAGCTCTTAGCGTTATCTTTACCCTAGTGGTTAAAGAAGTAGAAGGCTATTATAGAGAGGGGGTAGAGGATAGGGTTAGCGTTCCGTATATAGCCTATATACTTAACCTTGCCATGCTAATTCTGCTTCCCTTATATTATTAACATAATTATATACGGCGCTAACTTGTCTAGTTTAGGCCCTTTATTCTCTAGTTTAATAAGAATAAGGTTAGTAAGCTAAACATCTCGTCTACTTTTACTATAGGTAACGGTAGTATGGCTTAAGGAACGGGTTAGAAAACGGTAGCTATATAGACTAGGTAGGGTATATACAAACCTAATAAATACTTAGCTACAGTTTAAAGGTAAGACTTAACTAAACCTAGTATCTTAGAGCCCGTCTCCTAGCACTAAGTAATCGCCTTTTTAAGCCCTTTAACGTTATAGCCGCCAGTAATTATAAATAGGCCTTAATTAATAAAGTTAATGTGTTAAATCCGGTCCTTATTACGGCGGACGCTGTCTAGTACTGCTAAGAGCTTTGCCCCCTGCAGCGGCTGCGTGGTCTTACCTTCTAACTACTATATATAGAGCTTAGTAATAGTAAAGACGTAGCTATTTATAACTAAGTATTAGACTATCTTATTAAATAGGGCGTCTAGGGCCTCCTTATCCTATATCTCCCCTTCCTCCTTTATAGCTTCCTCCCCTATACCTATAGCTGCCCCTATGGCTGCCCCTACAGCTGCCTTCCCCCCTAGCTACTCTACCCGCTTAACTATCTTCTACCTCTTCTTCGCCCGCTTACTATCTTTTTATATCTCTTTCTGTTTTAACTTCCGTTTTTAATAGCTAGCAGCCCGTAATTCTTGGTTAACGACTTACTGCTCTAAAAATAGGTAAAGCTTATCTTTTGTTACCCGGGCGCCGTCCGTATTACCTTCTAGTCTCGTATACTAGTCTTCCCACTCTTTCTGCTTTGGCTTGTACGTCCTTATAGTATTCTTTAAGCGCTAGGCCTTATAAATATTGTATAGCCGTAACGTCTAGGCCTTAAATTTGTTCTAGAGGCTATAGGAGGAGGGGGAGGAGAAGGCTATAGGGGCTTCCTTTGACTGCAAAGTAGACCGTAGGGTAAGAAGATTCTTAAAAGACTCTATCTCCGTAAGAGGTTAGGGGGAAGACGCGTAAGCGTGGCGCGGGTATAGGTAAATAAAGCCACTAAACGCGTAAATATTAATAGAGAAGGAGAAGAAGAGAGCTCTATATTATAGAATTAGAATTATAGTAGGCCGTTCTATATAAAACCAGAAGCCCTATGTAAGCTAGGAGCTAGCGCAGGCATAAGAACAGGAAGAGGGTCAAAAAATAGATTGTTAAGGCGATAATAAGGTTAAAGGCGCGCGATAAGGTCCTCTATACTAACCTAGTACTAACCTAGGCCTCAAAAACGCGTTTAAAAAGTAGGGGCCACCACTAAAAGGGGGGGATAATATTTGGACGATATATCGCGGACCTTAGGGGGTTATACGTAACCTAAGGTTATGCTAAGCCTAACCCAGACCTCTAATACCTATTACATATTAGGGGGGCTAATTTAGCGCGGTTATAACCTAGGTTAATATAAGATTAGGGCTACCCCTACTAATAACGCGCCTAAACCCCGTATAAGGTCGCGTAGTAACCGCCCCCAAGTACCCTTGCGCGCGATTTTAGGCGAAAAGGTATATAATTTAAGTTTAATCGGTACTTCTAGGGGGTCACGTAATGTTACTCTAAATTTAATATACTTATACTGCAGTAACTAAAACGCCTTAATATAGGACTATACTCTAGTAACTAAGACGTCTTAATATAGGACTACACTACGGTTACTGCAGTCCTATATTAAGGCGTCTTAGTTACTATAGTCCTATATTAAGGCGTCTTAATTACTATAGTATAGTTATATATTAAGGGGTCTTAGTTACTAGTATAGTTATATATTAAGGCGTCTTGGTTACTACAGTAAAATAACTATTTAGATATTCTTATAAAGCTAATTTAAAGAATGCCGGCCTTATAGCTGTTCTAGCTAGTTAATAGCCTATCTCTTATCTCTTGCCGTACTGTCTTCTACGCGCCATCTTATATCCTTAATTATCCTACGGCGACGGCTATAGAACATAGCCTCGCTATTAACCCACTAGCGTGCCCCCTAGCAGCGGTTAAGAGCTTTAATTAACGGCCTACCCGCTAGCTCTAAAGTCCACTTAGTTTAGAGCTAGAAGACTAAATTACTACCTTAAAGCATTTTATATTTCCTTAGCGGCGCCTATAGGTTAAGAATAAATGGGAGAGATAGTTAAGTATTAGCTTATGCCTACGTTAGTAGGGGCGATGCGGATATAGTAGACGGCTAAGTAGGTGGTGTAGATATAGTAGATAGCTAAGCGGGCGGTGCGGATATAGTAGACAGCTAAGCGGGCGGTGCGGATATTATAGACGGCTAAGTAGACGATGCGGATATTATAAACGGCTAAGCGGACGGTGCGGATATTATAGACGGCTAAGTGGGCAGTGCGGATATTATAGACGGCTAAGTGGGCAGTGCGGATATTATAGACGGCTAAGCGGGCGGTATAGATATAGTAGACGTTATAGTAAATAGTGCGAGCTTGCCTAAAGGTGGACGTATAGACTCCGTAGGCCCTATCCAGATACCCGTCTTTCCTTACTAGATCTATATAGGTGCGAATAATATTAATAACCTTTCCATCTCGCTAAGGCGTTCTAAGATCGTCTGCACGTGTAATTAAACCCCCTTTATTTTAGAGATCGCGGCCTTATATTTTAGCTTAGCTACGGCCTTATAGGCGGGCTAGTATTTCCGTATTATTAGCTTGTTTAGCGTAACTATGTTAGCTAGCGAGCTTTCTACCCGCGTGGCGAACCTTCAGTACTCCTTACAGCTAAAAAGGGGGTCTTTCTATAGGGGGTGGAGCGGGAACTACTTATATAGGATTACTAAGTCCTATAATAGGATTACCCTAAGCGTATAGAGGAGGCGTAGAAATCCTAAGCCCGTAAGGTTAAGCCGTATAATCTTATTATCGGCCCTATTTAGGTGGTAGGCCTCTATGCGTTTTAGCTAGACATTAGTCTTAGGCTATATCTTTAAATAAAAGGCCTCCTTTAGTACCTCCCGTACGCGAGGGAGAAAGTAGCCCTTTTCTTCCTTTAGGAAGCTGGCGATTAACTATATAAACGCATAGGGTAGGTAGCTAAGGTAGGCTCCTATTATCGCGTCCGTATTCTAGCGTCCGGCCTATCTAATTTAGGTCTTCTTAACGCCGCTAAGCTCGGCATATTGGACGCTCTACTTATAGGCGCTATAGGTCTTCTTCTTTAAGTAAATTCCTACCCCCTAGAATATCTTTTTATTCCATTTAAACTACGTATAATAGCTTAGCGGCTATTACGGTACTTTAATACTGCTAGGAAAAATGTATAGGTTATAGTAGTCCTCCAGCTACCAAAAGGATAGGAAGCTCTTAGCGTTATCTTTACCCTAGTGGTTAAAGAAGTAGAAGGCTATTATAGAGAGGGGGTAGAGGATAGGGTTAGCGTTCCGCATATAGCCTATATACTTAACCTTACCGTGCTAATTCTGCTTCCCTTATATTATTAATATAATTATATACGGCGCTAACTTGTCTAGTTTAGGCCCTTCGTTCTCTAGTTTAATAAGGATAAAATTAGTAAGCTAAACGTCTTATTTACTTTTACTATAGGTAATAGTAGTATAGCCTAAGGAATGGGTTAGAAAACGGCAGCTATATAGACTAGGTAGGGTATATACAAACCTAATAAATACTTAGCTACAGTTTAAAGGTAAGACTTAACTAAACCTAGTATCTTAGAGCCCATCTCCTAGCACTAAGTAATCGCCTTTTTAAGCCCTTTAACGTTATAGCCGCCAGTAATTATAAATAGGCCTTAATTAATAAAGTTAACGCGTTAAATCCGGTCCTTATTATAGCGGACACTGTCTAGTACTACTAAGAGCTTCGCCCCCTATAGCGGCTGCATGGTCTTACCTTCTAACTACTACGTATAGAGCTTAGTAATAGCGGAGACGTAGCTATTTACAACTAAGTATTAGACTGTCTTATTAAATAGGGCGTCTAGGGCCTCCTTGTCCTATATCTCCCCTTCCTCCTTTATAGCTTCCTCCCCTATACCTACGGCTGCCCTTACGGCTACCCCTACGGCTACCTTCCCCCCTAGCTGCTCTACCCGCTTAACCATCTTCTACCTCTTCTTTGCCCGCTCGCCATCTTTCCATATCTCTTTCCGTTTTAACTTCCGTTTTTAATAGCTAGCAGCCCATAATTCTTAGTTAACAACTTACTACTCTAAAAATAGGTAAAGCTTATCTTCTATTACCTGGGCGCCGTCCGTATTACCTTCTAGTCTCATATACTAGTCTTTCTACTCTTTCTACTTTGGCTTGTACGCCCTTATAGTATTCTTTAAGCGCTAGGCCTTATGAATATTGTATAACTATAACGTTTAGGCCTTGAATTCGTTCTAGAGGCTATAGGAGAAGGGGGGGGAGGAGGCTATAGGGGCTTCCTTCGACTGCAAAGTAGACCGTAGGGTAAGAAGATTCTTAAAAGACTCTATCTCCGCAAGAGGTTAGGGGGAAGACGCGTAAGCGCGGCGCGGGTACGGGTAAATAAAGCCACTGAACGCGTAAATATCAATAAAGGAGGAGAAGAAGAGAGCTCTATATTATAGAATTAGAATTATAGCAGGCCGTTCTATATAAAACTAGAAGCCCCGCGCGAGCTAGGAGCTAGCGCAGGCACAAGAATAGGAAGAGGGTTAAAAAATGGATTGTCAAGGCGACGATGAGGTCGAAGGCGCGCGACAAGGTCCTCCATACTAACCTAGTACTAACCTAGGCCTCAAAAACGCGTCCAAAAAGTAGGGGCCACCACCAAAAGGGGGGGGTGATATTTGGACGATATGTCGCGGACCTTGGGGGGTCGTGCGTAACCCGAGGTTATGCCAAGCCTAACCCGGACCTCCGATACCTTCGTCTATAGCCCCCTAAGGACTTATTTTAGTGCTATATAAGTTTAATAGGGTGCTTTAGGGTGCTTATATAATAGTAGCGCGCAATTTAAAACGCGAATATCTTTATTAACCTACGGCCGACTCTTACTATTTTAGTG
>Ga0307515_10022914_pt1 | contig 10982 bp, 11 predicted proteins | sample 17_EM_MG_FD_194513 | JGI IMG/M metagenome (GOLD analysis project Ga0307515, IMG submission 194513) | Populus trichocarpa ectomycorrhiza microbial communities from riparian zone in the Pacific Northwest, United States - 17_EM | ecosystem: Host-associated > Plants > Roots > Unclassified | place...
CAAATCGATCGTCGGCCAGCGCGACCCCGTTCGCGGTCAGCTCGCAGCGGAGCTCCCCTGCGACGACCCGCTCGACCTCGCCGCGCTCGACCACCGTCATCCGTAGCCCCGAGCCACCGAGACTGGGCCGGATCGCCACCGTCGCTTCGGCCGCCGCGATCTGCGCCGCTACGGCCGGAGTTGCCAGGCGGCATGGCTCCCGCCCGTCCAGCACGAACAGCAGGCTCGCCACGCACGCCGCCTGGACCGACATGTACACCAGGGCGCGATGTTCGGAGGCAGCGATCTGCGTGGCGCGCGTCATCCGTGCCCACACGCGCGTGGTCGCCCAACGCAGCAGCGTCTCCGCCTGACAGTCGATCACCGACTGCGGGACGCCAGGGACTCTGTCGCGTCGTCGATGACCTCAGCGATCGAGGTCGCGACGCTGGCGTTCTCGAGCCAACGCTGGAGCCGCTGCAGATCAGTCTGAGCAAGGATGCGGGCGCGCGCGGCGTCCGGCACGGCGATACCGGCGATACCGCGAACGCGAAGCACCATGAGCACTGCATTCGCCTGCGCCTCCGTGCGGGCCTCCGCGCGGCCCTTCTCCCAGGTCTTGTACATGCCATCGTGAACTCCTGTTCGTCGGGGGTCCGGCTCGATGCCTGCCGGAGCACATGCCGCAAGTTTGGCAGAACCGACTCGGCGACGGCACGCACGGGCGCGTCCGGTGGAAGCGCTGCCACCTCCTCTACCGCCTCGGCCAGCAGCAGCCCTGCAGCCATGATGCGAACGAGTAGCGTGGTGCTACCGCGGGCGACTCGCTCGCAACGACGATCCGACGCGAAGGACGTCGTCGCCGAAGAAGTAGACCCTCGCCGGGCCAGCCGGGCGTGGGATCGAGCTTGAGCCTGGTCAGAACGGTCATCGGAGCACCGGCCGCGATGATCTCGTATCGAAGCAATCTGCTCGGGGACGTCAGCCGGACCGACGAGATGTCGACGGAGCGTGACGAGATCGAGGTCGGAGAGGTCTCGCGCTCGCCAGCTTCAGCAGGAACAGATCCTCGATGTGAAGCGCCCTGAACTCGAGAGCGGAGATCCTTCCGAGCACCGGCGACGACGCGAAGCGACGGATGAGGAGCCATCGGTCGCCGCTCGTAGACGCGTCGAGGGTTTGCGCTCCGGACTCCCCGTCCGTGTTCGGTAGATGGTCACCACCGAGACGGGTCAACGCGCGGTTTGCAGCATGTACTGCTGATCGCGACGTATGGAAGAGGTCCACCTCGTTAGCGAGCGCCCTCCAGGCCGCGCTCCGGCTATGACCGGGCCTCAGCGATTGGCAGAGTAGCTTGGGGTAGGCGGGTGGATCAGCCTTGCGGGCGGCGGGTTCAGAAGACCTCGTCGGATCACTGTGCTAATGTCCCGCCAGTCGCGCCGCTGAAGATCAGCCGTCGCGTGAGATAAAGTAGGATGCGAGATGCAAGGTACTGAATTCTCAAGACAATCAGACACTGGCTCTTGCGAATTCTGCGACGAGTTTGCGGGCCGCGGCGGCGCGTTCTCAAGCCTCTACGTCAACGTGTTGTCCGAGAGAATCGTGGCACGCCGCGATGGCTTCGTCGCCTTCCCCACCATCGGCCAGCTGTTCCCTCGATACCTGCTCGTTGCCCCAATCGCGCACGTCGAGCGTTTCGCCTCCCTCTCCATGGCGGATGCTCAACGATTGTCCGCCTTCGTCGACGAGTTGGAAGCAAAAGTCGCCCACGGGAACCCAGTGGCGGTGTTCGAACATGGGGCGACACGCAAGTTCGGTGGTGGATGCGGCATCTACCACGCTCACATCCATGTCGTGCCACTTCCCAGAGAAGTGACTGCGGATGAACTACTACCGGGCGAAGCGATTCGCTACGGCTGCCTGGTCGACGCGCTGGTCGCTGCTCGCAAAGCAGATGAATATCTCCTCTATCGTTGCGGTTCAGATGTTTCCCTGTTGAACGTCTCAGCCCGACTGGCCGAATTCCCATCGCAGTATTTTCGCAGAGTCCTGGCGAGCAAGTTCGGAAAGCAGGATCAGTGGGACTGGCGAGCAATCGCAGGCCCTGAGATTGCGCTCGTTGACACAGTTGTCTCCCTGGCAGGATAGAGATGCCCCGTCGCTGGCCACCGCATTGCTGCGTGCCGGCGTTTGTGGAGGGTGCATTGGGGCAATTGGGATATGCGGCACCGAGCCAAGAGGCTTTGGCGCGTGTTCTCCGAGTGACTGTTGGTCCATCCGATCCCAATCCCTTCTCTTTGCCGATCTCGGCGGATGCCTCAGAGTGGGGAGTGCGGCCCGAAGTTGCAGCGGATGCGATTGAACAAGTCGTGTCCGCTGCAAACCAGTCTCTCGCTTTCCGCCATATACCGTTCTCGACCATCGCTCTTGAAAGCTACCGCGCTGTATTGGCTGCTGCTCTTCGCGGCGGCGCTTGTGTGGGCACGGGTATTGATCCGCTGCGGCTGAAGCTCGGCAACGTCCCTGACCGCAGGCATCTCGTTCGAGTCCGCGCGTTATCAGGCTCCACGGTTTCATTCATCGACGATAGTGCGGACGCTCCAACTCCAATAGAAGAATCGTGGGGCCTGTTGGAGTTTGCCGTGTTGGATGTAGCCGATGGCTTCTGGTTGATCGGGAGCGTCACTGCCCTCACTCTTGATTACTGCCTCCCATTCTCACGGAACTCCTAATGACGAAGATCCAAGTCGACGGAGAGCCCTACGTTGATGTCTTACCCGCTGCCGTCCTCCGTGTGGTTGTGGCTGCGATGGACTCGGCACTAGATGAACAACTGCGCGAGGTGTGGCCGGCGATCGTACGGTCTGGCAAGGTGGAGACACGTCCCTACAAGAAGGAAGAGCAAGAGATTGCTACGGATGTAGATCCTCATCGAGTCTTAGTTCCACTCTCTCGTCTCGGTGCCGCCCAAGGTTACAGTGGTGCGAAGGTCTTTGTCGGCTACTTCGCAGACAAGAAGAATCGATATCTCCCATCGCGCCCACTGGTGGTGAAAGTTGGTACCTGGGCAGAGCTTGACGAGGAGTTGCATAGAGCTCGCGCCTGGCCACCTCACGCACAAGGTGAGAATTCTAGCTTCGCATGGCCATGGAAGCTCTATCCAATACCCGCAGCCATCTCCGAACCGCACGAAGCAGTGCTTATTGCGAACTTTACTTCAATTGATTCACTCGATATGGTCCCCACGCGGTATGATCTCCGTATCGAAGACTTGTGGAAGCAGCTGACTGGATCCGACTCGAGTGCTGATCTTGCTCGCACGCTGCGGTCTGTTTATGAACTCATACATGGCGTTCACCGTCATGGAAAGGTGGTCTGTGAACGACGCACATTTGTTTACGGAGATCTCTACGACCGCTATCTCCGAAGATTGACCAAAGAGAGGCGGCAGATTCCTGTTCGCCTGTTTGGAGACCAACCGACTACACAACTGTATGGCCGTTCATGGCCGAATCCACTATGCACGGTAGATGCCCTACTCCGGCTGACGTGCGAAGGAGCTATCGGTCCGACTCACGGCGATCTGCACCCGAAGAATGTTGTGCTGGACAAGAGCGGTCGACCCAGAATCATCGACTTCGGTTGGGCAACGCCTTCGTCCCACGTGGTTGTTGACTACGTATTAATGGAGCTCAATCTCCGCGCTGTTACGTTGACACCCCATGTGCCGGCTACGAGTACGATGGCTCTAGCGCGAATGCTGTCGACCGATGATCCTTCCCCAAATGCTGACGACGAATGTCGATGGCGTTCAGATCTAGTACGCAACGGAATCTGGAAAAGTCTGAAAGATGCGGACATTATTCGGGATTGGGAGCGTGAGTACCTAGTCCCAATGCTTATTGTTGCATTTGGCTTGCTATGGTTTCTCGACAGTGCGAAGAGCCAGCACTCATTGATGCTCACCGTCCTTTGCTTGACCGAGCGCTTGCAAAAGATCGTCACGAAAACACCCATCCTTGAACCTGCGACATGAATTACCAAAGAGGAAAGACACTCACGGACGTGGGTGAATTTGCATTGCTTGACAACATCCTCTTCCCCGCTGCATTTCGAGCAGGGGTCGGAGGCGAGACACTCGGCGATGACTGCGCTTTTCTCGAACTCGGAGACAAGGTGATCGCGGTGTCCGCCGATGTTGGGCCGAGGCCGTTGGTACAGCAATTGTCGGGACACGAAAGAGACTTTGCTGCGGCAGGCTGGCATGCCGTGGTAGCGACAGCAAGCGACATCGCCACCGCTGCTGCCAAGCCGTGGTTCCTGGTCGACACAATTGATGCTCCTCCGGACCTCCCGGTCGAACACTTGGAGGAGTTCGTCGACGGCTATTTCAGCGCGTGCGCCGCCCACGGTTTTAAGACAGCGGGTGGCGACTTGCGGCAAGGCTCCTCACTGGTGGCGAGAGTGTTCGGCGTGGGACTCGTTGAGCACCGCCGGCGCATTGGGCGCACTGGGGCTGCTGTGGGAGACCACCTCGTGCTGCTTGGCCCAGCAGGTGCTTTCATCAGCGCTTTTCTCAAAGCGGAACGCCTCGGGGCACGATCTCTGGCAGAACTCGAGTTGGAGCGTCTGCGTTTCCCAAGAGCGCAAGGCGAGTGCATGCAACTGTTTGCGGCGCATGACCTAATTGTTGCCGCATCGGATTCGTCTGATGGAGTGCTTGGTGCGATCGAGAATATCGCCAAGAGATCGTTGTGCGCCTTTGAGCTGCATCTTGAAAGCGCCTCTCATCTCTCTCCTGAACTCTCAGATGAAGCTAGAATTCGTGGTGTCGACCCGTGGAACCTCTTCTTTTTTTGGGGGGACTGGTCTATCACCGCCGTAATTCCCCAGGCTCTTTTCGCTCGATTTGAATCGGTTGCTGCAGAAACCCGATGCTCTTGGTTGCCCCTTGGTCGCGTTGTCGACGGTGGGTCCTCAATAGCCGGTATAGTGGACGGACGCAGAGTATCTATTAGACCGTTGCGTAACGAGAATTTTTTGCCGCGGAGTTTTAATGCTGGGGTCAGGGCGCATGTCGAGGAGATGCTTCGAACTCCATTGTTCTCGAGCTCGGAGGGTAAATGACCGTTCAACACATTTTGGTCGTGAATCAGCGCTGCATTGCCAAGACGTTTGCATCCACGGGCTTTTATGCCCTCGATGACGCTGAACTAACCTCGATATTGGCAAGCTCAGGGCTGTGGATCGGCCCTCGATCAGAACTCGAAACGGATGAGTCATTTCGACAACTTATCCCCTACGTTATTTTGGTACGCGAGTCTGACGTTGTGTGCTATCGACGTGCGCCAAGTGGCACTGAGCAGCGCTTGCACGGTCTGTTGTCCATCGGTATTGGCGGGCATGTTGATCTCGCGGATATAGTAGTGGTCGATGATCAGATCAATCTCAATAGGACATTGCTGGTCGCCGCGGAACGGGAGATCGCGGAAGAAGTCGGGGCTGTAAACGTGCTTGAACGTCGATGGGTTGGTGTTCTCTTGGACAACGACACGCCTGTGGGCCGCGTGCATCTCGGCGTAGTGGGGATCTGGGTCGTTGCAGATGCAGTCGTCCGTGCTGCGGAGGACGCACTTCGAGAGGTACGACATATTTCCATCGACAGCTTGCGGCACGCATTCGAAGAACTGGAGACTTGGTCTGCGATGCTCTTGCCGAGGCTCGCTCCGCTGATGTCAGTGGGTCGGTAGGTGCAGAGCGCGGCGGTAGCAGTATTGGCGGGCCGCTGACATCACGTAGCTGATGGATCGGTAGGTCTGCGGAATGCCAGGGCCACGTTCGCGTGACGAGCTGTAGAAGTTTCCTAAAATTTAGGTCCCGAGCCACGTCGTCCTCGTGCCCCTTGTCTATCGGTTGGGTCTGACGTCCGTCAGTCATGCCGGCTCAGGTGACAACTTCCCTGAGACATGGGGGAACCATCTACACGCTCGCCATCGATGGCAAGCGCATTCACGAGATCGCGACGGTATCGCGCATCAAGCGCTCCGAGAACGCAAAGCTTGACGGGTACCAGCGGTCCGAGCTCCTGTCGCACATCGAAGAGTTTCGCGATTATCTCGAGAGCGAGTCACCGATGATTCCCAACGCGGTCGTGATCGCGTTCGATTCGCGTGTGACGTTCGCGCCGGCAAAGAGGCTGCGGACGGAGTACTCGCGCGCCGGTGAGATGATCATTCCCATCGACCCGTCATGGGAGCCGGAAGATCGCCCCGGATTCATCGTCGACGTTCAGCAGCGGCTGGCAGCTGTCCGCGAAGCTCGGATCGGCTCGTTTCCGATCTGCGTGAGTGCGTTCATCACCGACGACGTCACGGAGCAGACCGAGCAGTGCATCCTGGTGAAGTCCACCAGGCCGCTCCCGAAGGGCCGTGTTCCAGCTCGGTTTATACGGGCTCGATTGACGGGCGACGTCTCGCGCTCGCGTCGTGAGTTCGCCGGCTGACCGAGGCCGCATCGCCGACGCCAGTGTGGGACGAGACGATGGGCGAAAAGTTGGGGAAGGGGGAGGAGGTGAGGATCGTCAAGGGTGTTCAATCCAAGCCCTCTGAGCCCGACCATCGGGCTCCCTCCTCCTGATCCAGAGAGTTGCCTGGTTGCGAGCCGGGTGTCCAGTTTCAAAGGCGGCACGCTGATCGCCGAGGGTGTGCGCGATCTCGACGCGCATCTGCGGCGGATCTGCGATCCCGACGGCTACCGGCCCGAGCGGTGCCCCCGCTGCGGGCACGGCGTGCTGCACGTGCACTGCTACCCCGAGCGGCGCCCACGGGGTGAGCCGGGCATGCCGGCGGCCGTGCGGGTGGCGCAGTACATGTGCGCGGCGGACGAGTGCAGCGCCACGTGGCGCATCCTGCCGATGTTCCTGGCGCGGCACCTATGGCGAGCATGGAAGACCGTGGAGCGCGTGGTGCTGCCGGGCGACGTGCCGAGCGCATCGACGCCTGTCCCCGAGCGGACGCGGTGCCGGTGGCGCACGCGGCTCGCGGCGGCGGCCCGCGTGCTGGTGGTGCTGTTCGCCGCGAGCGGCGGGCTGGCGCTCGAAGCGGTCGCGGCCCAAGTCGGGCTCGACGCCAGTCGCGCCGAGCTCGTGCACGCCTACGCTGAGCAGACCGAGGCTCCCCGCGGTGCACGGCTGGCGGCGGTCGCCGCGTTGACCCACCGGCTCGAGCGCGGGATCCGTCTCATGTGAGCTCGGAGGCCGCCGCGTTTCCGCGGGACGTCGCGACGGTCGAGATCGATCCCATCGTTTGTGGCGGCTCACCTTCGACAGGATGCCGCCATGGACGACGACGCGAAGCGCGCTATCGCGCTGTTCCGGCTCGGCGTGCTGGGGCCGCTGGTCAGCGCGCGGCTCGAGCACGGCGACCGGACGGCGTACTTCGTCGAGGCAGCCAGCCGGCGCCACGTGATGCCCCCGGACGGCCGCATCGTGCGCTTGTCGGCGCGCACGATCGAAGCCTGGTTCTACTTGCACAAGCACGGCGGGTTCGAGGCCCTGATTCCCGATGTGCGGGCGGACCGCGGCCGGTCGCGCGCAATCCGCGCCGAGGTCGCCGAGGTCATCGTGCGCGCCAAGCGGGAGAAGCCGCGGCGCTCGGTCCGCCGCATCATCCGCATGCTCGAGCGCGCCGGTCTGGTGAAGCGCGGCGAGCTCGCGCGCGCCACCGTGCATCGCTTGCTCGCCGCGGCGGGGATCTCGGCGCGGCCCGTGCGCGGCCCCGCGGCCGAGCGCCGGAGCTTTCTCGCCGAGCACGCCGGTGACCTGTGGGTCGGCGACGCGATGCACCCGCGTGCGCCAGTCATCGCGCCCGACGGCAAGCTGCGCAAGGTCATCCTGTTCTCGCAGATCGACAATGCCACGCGCTTCATCTTGCACAGCTACCTGGCAATCGTCGACGGCGAAGACGCGGCCACGCAGGAGCGCGGGCTCAAGCAGGCCATCCTGAAATACGGACTGCCGAGGGCCTATTACGTCGACCGCGGCCCCGCGTACATCGCGCACTCGCTGCGCGACATCTGCGCCGAGCTCGACATCCACTTGCAGCACGCGGGGGCCGGCGACGCCGAGGCCAAGGGGTCCATCGAGCGCTGGCACCGCACGTGGCGCGAGGAGATCGAGGACGAGCTCGGCGACGCCCCCCTGCCGCTGGCCGACCTGGCCGCCAAGCACTGGGCCTGGCTCGGCAGCGAGTACCACGCGCGCAAGCACGAGACCACCGGGCGTATCCCGCGTGATCACCTGCTCGCCGACGCACACGAGATTCGCGCCGTCCCGCGCGACAAGCAGCTCGACGAGATCTTCCTGCATCGCGCCACGCGCAAGGTCCGCAAGGACGGCACCGTCCGGTGGCGCGGCGGCTACCTCGAGGTGCGCGCAGAGCTCAGCGGCGAGTCCGTCGAGCTGCGCTTCGACCCCGAAGACGACACCGCGCTGCCGCGCGTCTTCGTCGACCGCACGTTCGTCTGTGACACCGTGCCGCTCGACCGCCTGGCCAATATGCATCGCCGGCGTCGCCGCATCGCGGGTGATCCTGATCCTCGCGCGGCCACCACCGGGCTCGACCCGCTTGGCCTCATCGAGGACGAGCACTACCGCCGCACGCGACCCGTCACCGTCGCGCCCGCCGACGATGACGCCACCGACGACGAGGCCGACCTCGACGACGACGCTCTGTTCTAACGACACCACCCGATGACCAGGAGACTACCGACCATGACCAGTGACAGGACTCGCTTCGATCTCACTGCTTACCCGCTGCCCAAGAATGCCCAGGGCAAGACCTTCTTCGACAAGAGCCCCGGGTACGTCCGCATCAAGCGCGCGTTCCGCCAGCTCGTCGAGGATCCGGGCCTCGGCGTGCTCACCGCCGAGGCCGGCGTCGGCAAGACCGCCGCGCTTCGTAACCTGTGCGCCGAGTTGCCACGGCCCGATCACCTCGTGCTGTACCTGTGCGACACCTCGGTCTCGCCGCTCGACCTGTATCGCACGCTCGCCGTCGAGCTCGGCGTGCGGCCCTCGCATCGCCGCGGCCAGCTCTGGGCCGACATCAAGAAGGCGCTCATCCACATGGTCGACGAGCGCGCCACCATCCCGCTGGTCATCCTCGACGAGGCCCAGCACCTCTCCGACGCCTTCCTGCTCGACCTCGGCGGGTTTCTCAACTTCGCGTTCGACAGTCGCGACCTCTTGACCCTCTGGCTCGCCGGCCTGCCGCCGCTCACCCGCCGCCTGCACATGCAGCAGCACACCGCCCTCCGCTCGCGGGTCGCCGTCGAGCTTCGCCTCGAGCCGCTCGATCGCGACGTGTTCGGCGCCGCCGTCGAGCACGGCTTCAAGGCCGCGGGCGCCTCCCAGAAGGTCCTCGCCGACCAGGCCATGGAGATGCTGTTTCGCTCGAGCCGCGGCGTGCTCCGCGTCGCCTCCAAGACCCTTCGCACCGCCATGCGCCTGGCCGCCGAGCGCGGCCAGAGCTTCCTCGACGAAGCCACCGTCCAGGCGGCGGTCGATGAGCTCGGAGTCAGCACGTGACGCTCGGCCCGGACGACGACGCGCTCGCGGTCGTCCGCGCCGCCGATCTCGACGATGGCGACTCTCTCCCGCGCTGGCTCGTCGATACCCTCTGGGCGCGCAGCGCCGTTGGCGTCCTCGGCGGTGCCCCCAAGTCCTGCAAGTCCTGGCTCGCCCTCGAGCTCGCGGTCTCCGTCGCCACCGGCACACCCTGCCTGGACGCGTTCGACGTCGACCATCCAGGCCCCGTCCTGCTCTACATGGCCGAGGACGCGGCGCCCGTCGTCAAGGCCCGGCTCGCGGGCCTCTGCCGTACCCGCGCGCTCGACCTGGCCAGCGCGCCGATCCACGTCATCACCACGCCGGTCCTGCGCCTCGATCGCGGCCGCGACCAGTCACGCCTACGCGCCGCCGTCCGCCAGCTCACACCCCGCCTGCTCGTGCTCGACCCCTTTGTCCGGCTCCACCGCATCGACGAAAACGACGCCGGCGAGGTCTCCGCCTTGCTCGGCTACCTCCGCGCACTGCAGCGCCAGCACGACGTCGCCGTCCTCGTCGTGCACCATGCCCGCAAGAACGGCAGTGCCGGCACCCAGGCCGGACTGTCGCTCCGCGGCAGCGGCGACTTTCACGCCTGGGGCGACTCCAATCTCTACCTCCGCCGACAGAAGGACACCCTGCTGCTCACGGTCGAGCATCGCGCCGCCGCGGCTCCCGATCCGCTGCGCCTCCAGCTCGTCGCTGGCGACGACGTCGAGGTTCACCTCGCCATCGTCCCCACCGCCGGGCCCGCCGACGCCGACCCCCCGAGCGAGATCGATCGCCGCGTACTCGGCCTCCTCGCTCGCGCCGGCCGCCCGCTCAGCCGTTCTCAGCTTCGCGCCGAGCTCCACGTCCGCAACGAGCGCTTGGGCGACGCGTTATCGCGCCTCGTCGCCGCTGGCGCCATCCTTCGCGACGCCGATCGCTGGGCCGTTCCCGTTCCCACTCCTTAGGAGAAGACGGGAACGGAACGACCGCGCGGGGCCGATCTCACGCCGTCGCCGCGACCGCACGTCTCGGTGCTTCCGGCCACCGCCGCCAGCCGCTCAGATGGCGCCGCGATCTCCGCCCACGCCAATCCGACACGGTCCGCCGCGCACAGCGCGAGTCGCTACAGGCCTCATCTACGAGTTGCTTCCGGCGACCGAGGCAGGGCTGCCGAGCCCTGCTTGCGCGCCGCCGCGTGCCTGCGGCGATCTTGTCGCGCTTCAATCGAGACGAGGTCTCGCCACTTCGGGGGATGATACAGACAGTGACAAACCCAGACGGTGCGATCAAGGGCAGCTCGATCCTCAAGATGCTCGAGAATAGCTGTTAGCGAGCACGTCCTTTGATGGAGAAGGGCCGGGTTCGAAGCGGGCTGGTTGATGGCCTTGGCCATGGATGAGAGCCGCTC